>Ga0082335_1001485_pt1 | contig 49345 bp, 45 predicted proteins | sample Subgrocontami58m_FD_72375 | JGI IMG/M metagenome (GOLD analysis project Ga0082335, IMG submission 72375) | Subsurface groundwater microbial communities from S. Glens Falls, New York, USA - GMW37 contaminated, 5.8 m (SPADES assembly) (version 2) ... | reverse complement strand
TAAATTTCAGCAAGGTTGATCAAAGCAGTGTTTACACTTTTGAGGATTACACCAAAGCTGTTCTTAACAGCACGGAAAAGAACTCGATTATTTTTTCTTATCAGTGGGATTATCTCATATCACCATCTTACTATTTCCAAACTGTTGAGAACTTCCGCTCAGATGTTTGTGTAATTGATAAAGAACTTTTACGCAGATCATGGTTTTATAATCAACTCAAACGGAATCACCCGGATGTCTTGAAAAATATAATTCCGGAAGCGAATAATTTTATTGAGACAGTTCTTCCTTTTGAACGGGACGAGAAATATGATCCAGGTGTAATTGAAGCAAATTACCGGTCAGTTATGACAAATCTTGTTGCTAAGAATATGGCGAAAAGAAATTATTATATCGGTCCGGAAATATTTCAAAATGAAGTGGAACGCGGAGAGTTTTCTTTGCCGGAAGGATATCAGTCCGTTCCGCATTTATTAATGTTCAAGGTTGTTAAAGGAAATGATTACGTCTCAGCGCCTGATCCGAATTTTACAATCCGTTTCCCGGGCAATAGAAATAAGTATATTGATTTCATTGAGACAACAGTTGCAACCATGTTGACTTACCGTGCAGCTTACGAATTACAATTTAATAAACCGGATAGAGCAAAAATTTATTTGGATAAAGTTAGAAAGGATTTTCCGAGTTATCAGATTCCGTATGAGATGGAAAGCAGAATTAAGTAAAAGCCCATCCCAACCCTTCCCGAAGGGAAGGGCTTTTAATCTCAGCATTCAATCCTTTTTAGAGAGAACTCATGATTAGAATTAATAAAAATATTTCAATTAAAGAAAATGAGTTAACATTCAAGTTCATCCGTTCTTCAGGACCGGGCGGGCAAAATGTAAATAAGGTTGCAACTGCAGTTCAATTACGATTTGATATTGCTTCTTCGAACTCACTGACTGAAGATGTTAAGACAAGATTAAAATCCATTGCCGGAAGAAAAGTAACTAAGGACGGGATTTTAATTATTGAAGCAAGCCGGCATAGAACGCAAGAGAAAAACCGCCAGGATGCAATTGCAAGATTTATTGCATTGATTGAGAAATCTTCTCATAGGAAAAAAAGCAGAATAAAATCAAATCCTACGCATGCTTCAAACCAAAAAAGAATTGAAATAAAGAAAAGATTAAGTGAAAAGAAAAAAATGAGAAGGTATTCTGATCAGTCGTGATATTCACATTTCGTCAAGGATTGATCCTTGACGACAAAGAAAATGAACATCGTCGTTTATTTTTTCTTTAAATAGTCTTTCAAACCTAACCGCCATGTTTCCAAGACAGATTTTCTTAAAATTTTTTGCCAATCTAGATTCGAGAGTTTAGTTTCATCAATATCAGCTCCAGCGGTTATTTTCTTTATGACCTTATTCCTAATATCCGCACCATCAAAAATCCTTTGAATATATTTAGCAGGAAACCAATCTTCTTGAATTTCTGGCTTTGGTTTTTCAGCAAGATATAAAATATGGTAAGAGCGATATCCATAAGTACTATCTTTTATTTCCATAACTTCGGCAAGATCACCATAAGCCAAAACAAAATCACCTACTTTAATATTCCTCACAGTTTGCGAAAAAATCAGATCATCTGGACTGGTCTCTTTTAGTGAATTAATGATTAAACGCAAATTTGGGAAACTGGGATTTCCCATTAGGTTAGAAACTCTTTTAATAATAGAAAAGCCAAGTATACCAAGAAATCTATGAAGTGAGAGTTCTTTTTCACCAGACAAAATAACATTCTGCAAAACAGTATAGTGTAGGGACTCACTCGCGACACTAAATGTACCTTTGTAGGAATATCCAAATAATATCTTTTCTAATGATGTCATAAGTGGCAACCCCTGAATAATTCTTTGGCGCATTGTACTTAATAAACCACTCTTTAAATTTTGTTCTAGTATCTTCACTCTTTTTTTTAAATACCAACAATTTTCAAGTTTTAACTTAGATTCAACATTACTGATCCATAGTTTTTGATTTTCTATTGTGTCATTAATATTGGCGCTTTCTTCCGCATAAAATTCTTTTAAATCCATATTGGAAAATAACAGCCCTTGCAATTCTTCCATTTGAATGAAGTGTCGATAATATTCCGTTTCGTTAGTCTTTTCAAATAGAATCAAAACAATCAAAATTTCTAAAAGACGTCTAATTTTAGATTGTTGATCTTCGGTTATTTCTTCAGAAATAAGTCTTTGTAGTCGCTCTGATCGGGGATCCACTTTAGCATCTTCAAGCAATTCTCTCATTCTTGTCAAATAAAATGCCATTTTTTGAACTTCATCCAACGCTGTATAAATAACGTATGATCTTGTATCAGCCCATGATTGTCCGTGCACGAAAAGAAAAGATTCATCATCAATCTTTAGTTCTTTTCTTATTTCTTCAGCTGCTTTTAAATTTAGATCAATGAATGCCTCCCAATCACTATCTTTTTGTTTTAGTATTCTTTTTTTCGGCAAGATATTTTTTATAAAATTTTTAATCGCATTTAGTATCATAATATTTTCTCTGTGGTTAAGGTGCGTACCTTGACCGGATTATTTCAACTATCGCCAAGGATTGGTCTTTGACGACTACGAAAAAATAATTAATTAGGAACGTTCGGAAGAATTAGAGGAAGCTGCGGAAGAAAAAGTGCGTAAAGAATCCACATAGTAATGCACATTGTAATTGGAATCATAAAATTGTCATCAGCCCATTCTCCGGAAATATTTTCTGCAATACCACCGGCAAGAACCGCTACGAATCCAATTAAGTATTCCGGAAGACTTCCTTCAACCTTAGGCGATAAAAGAACAACGAAGCAAGAGAAGAAAATGAATGCAAGTGTTCCTTCGAGACTCTTAAATAAAAATTTTGTCTTACCGAATTTTCTTCCGATTAACGCAGCGGATATATCGCCAATAATTAAAACGGCGAAAGCCGTTACAACAAAAACTTTGGGAAATATTAAAACAACTATAACCGCAGAAAGCAGAACATAAGTAGCACCATTTAAGTTTTTCTTCTTGGCATCAAATTCATGCTTACGCATTATAATACCGAAAATTTTATTAATTAATTCTGCCAGTGGTTTGCTGTAATATCTTCCGTAGTCTAACAGGAGTGAAAAAATAGTTAAAGGAACCAGTATGCTTAATGCCAGTTCCTTTGTTATGAAATAATAAACGGTTGGGATAGAAAGAGAAAAAAGATGAATTGCTTTTCGCAGTACTTCACTCTTATAATCTATCGTAGCGCGGTCATTTGCTATCATTACTCTCTGGAGTTTTTACTGATTCTTTCTTCTTTTTTTCTTTAATCAATTTTTGAACATGGTCCGGAACTTCACTTTCGGTTGCTTTAACCGGATCGGAACCATTCCGTTTAACAGGAGGAAGTTCTTCTCCGCGCATAATTTTATCAACCTCATCACCGTCAAGAATTTCACGTTCCAATAATTCTTTAGAAAGTTTATGAAGTAAATCAATTTTCTCTGAGAGAATTTTTTCAGCACGTTCCATTCCGTTCATTATTATTTTCTTCAATTCGGAATCTATGTCCTGTGCGGTTTGCTCGCTGAAGTCTTTATGCTTTGTAATTTCACGACCTAAGAAAATTTCTTGATCTTTTTGTCCGTACGCAATGGGACCGAGTTTCTCACTCATTCCCCACTCGCAAACCATCTTGCGTGCAATGTTCGTTGATTTTTCTATATCATTTCCCGCTCCTGTAGTGAAACGGTTGAATATCAATTTTTCCGCTGCACGTCCGCCAAGTGCATAAGTTATCATCGCTTCAAGATAATTCTTTGAGTAAGTATGTTTTTCATCAACAGGAAGATATGTAGTAACGCCAAGTGCCCGTCCGCGAGGAATGATTGTAACTTTGTGAACCGGATCTGCTTCGGGAATCATCTTAGCAACAAGAACATGTCCAATTTCATGATAAGCTGTAATCTTTTTTTCTTCTTCCGAAATGATCAGACTCTTTCGCTCCATTCCCATCATTACTTTATCTTTTGCTTCTTCAAAGTCTTCCATTCCGACATTCTTTTTATTCTTGCGCGCAGCAAGAAGAGCCGCTTCGTTAACAAGATTTGCAATATCAGCTCCCGCAAGTCCAGGAGTACCTTTAGCAAGTATTTCAAGATCTACATCAACATCGAGTGGAATATTTCTTGTGTGAACTTTTAATATTCCTTCCCTTCCTTTTACATCCGGGCGGTCAACAACAACTTGGCGATCAAAACGGCCGGGACGTAATAATGCCGGGTCTAGAATATCCGGTCTGTTTGTAGCAGCAATAATTATTACACCGCTGTTCTGTTCGAATCCATCCATCTCAACAAGAAGTTGATTTAATGTTTGTTCACGTTCATCATGTCCGCCGCCAAGACCTGCACCGCGGTGACGACCGACCGCATCAATCTCATCAATAAAAATTATACAAGGTGCGCTTCGTTTTCCTTGCTCGAATAGATCGCGTACCCGGCTTGCACCAACACCAACAAACATTTCAACAAAGTCTGCACCGGAGATCGAGAAGAACGGAACACCGGCTTCGCCTGCTACTGCTCTTGCTAATAAAGTTTTTCCGGTTCCCGGAGGTCCTAGCAATAAAACTCCGCGCGGAATTTTTCCGCCAAGTCTTTGAAACTTACCCGGCTCTTTTAAAAATTCTATGATCTCTTCGAGTTCTTGTTTTGCTTCATCGGCACCGGCAACATCCTTAAATGTAACTTTTATTGCCGATTCTGAAATTAATTTTGCTTTGCTTTTTCCAAAGTTAAAAATACCGCGGGTACCACCACCGCCGGCTCCGCCTTGCATTCTTCTAAAAATCAAAATCCAAACGCCGAAAATCAGAATCCATGGAATTAATCCGAGAAGAATTGTCATCCATTCGTTAGATTCTTTTACAAAGGTGAACTTAACATTTTTTTCTTTCCAAACTTTTATGTTATCCTGAATAATAGATTGGTCGAATGTTAGTGAGAATTTTTGAATATCTACGTAGGCACCGTTAAGATTCTTTTTTTCTTTTTGAATTAGTGTTCCTTCTAATCTATAATCTGTCGCATCGGATTTAACAACTTTAACTTCGGCAATTTTACCGGCTGCTAAAAATTCTTCGTACACATCAAAAGTAATTTCAACATTTCCAGAAGAACCGGCTCTCATAAACTGCATAACAATTACTGCAGCAACTATAACAGCGCCCCAGCTAAAAACAGTTTTTATAATTTTTCCCCAATCAAATTCACCATCCGGTTTTTGAGGCGGAGTAAATCCTTTCTTGGGTTTCTTCTGTTTCGGTTTGTTATCTCCGTCAGCCATAAATAATTTATTTTCAAGATCTTGCATTTTTAATTCTTTCTCCGTTATTCGCTTAAAACATAGATTGAGCTTAGATTTCGATACTTCTGTGCGTAATCGAGACCGTATCCAATCACAAATTTATTTGGAATTTTGAAGCCAATATAGTCAATTTTGACGTCATATTTTAGACTCTCGGGCTTCACTAAGAGTGTTGCTACTTTCATACTTGCAGGTGAATGCTCTTTAATAAGCTGCTCGATATAGTTGATTGAAAGGCCGGTGTCAATTATATCTTCAACAATAATTAAATGCCTGTCGTTTATATCTGCATTAAGATCTTTTACCATTTTTACTTTACCGGATGAAATTTTTTCATCGCCATAACTCGATAATTTGAAGAAATCCATTTCACAGTTTATCGTAATGCTCTTTAGAAGATCAGCCATGAACATAAATGAACCGTTGAGTACACCAATAAATATAGGAAGTTTGGTTTTATATTCTTCGGAAATTTGTTTGCCTAATTCAGCAATTCTTTTTTGTATCTCTTCTTCAGATAAGAATGGAATAAATTTATCCGTTCCCACCCATATTTCATTTTTTTGATTTTTCATTTCACCCATAATTTATAGATCTTTTTTGTTTTCAGATTCAGTTTGTATCTGTTGTCTATTCTTAAACCAACGATCCAAACAATTTTGTTCCGGTTAGTAAGTACAAGTTGATTTTTCCTTTCTGATACGGAAATTTTCGAATCAGTCAGAAAATCGGAAACCTTTTTGAAATTTTTCATCCCGAGCGGTTTGAATTTATCTCCAAATTTCCATGTGCGTAAAATAAAATTTTCACTCATCCCTTCAGCAGAAATAAACTCAACTTTTCCATTATTCTTAAATTGGACGTTCTCACTCTTCACTAGTTCTATACCGATCACTTTAGAATCAAGTTTAATCTTATCGCCGGCTTTCAACTTATAATTATTATTAGATGATTTGCCGGCTAATTCGATTCTAATACTTTCTTCTTCACGTAATGCAATCAGTTTTTTAGAAAGTTGAATCTTTTTCCCTTTTTGTTTTTGTATTAATGAGTTGATTTTAAGATAATCATCATATTCAAATTCATTCTGTAAAAATTTCTTAAAAATAGTCTTCAATATCTCACCCGGAATTTTCCCATCGAACATATCAGCAAGCAGTAAAGGAAAACTTACTGTATTTGAACTATGTGTAACATATTCCGCAATTATATGATCAATCAGTTTATGATTGAGGAATAAAGTGTTCTCAAAATTTTTAGATGAACGGAAGAGTGCTTCATCAACAGCCGGATTTAATTTCATTCGGACTAATGGAAGAATTCTGTTGCGGATGTAATTTCTTTTATAATCATCTTTCATGTTCGATGAATCAATACGGAAAGAAATTTTCTCGTGTTCTAGATAATCTGTAATCTCTTGTTTGGTTAAGCAGAGGAACGGGCGGATAATATTTCCGCGTTGGATCGGGATTCCGCTGAAACCGGAAAATCCTGTTCCGCTGAATAAATTTAATAGGATTGTTTCTGTGTTGTCGCTTTGGTTATGCGCAGTTACAATTTTTGTTGAATTGTTTTTTTCTGCAATCTTTTTCAGATTATCATAACGGAGTGTTCGTGCGGCTTCTTCAATCGATATTTTATTTTTCTTTGAGAACGACTTTACATTAAGTTGTACAATTTCAAGCGGGATTGATCTCTTCTTACAAAACTCTTTGGAAAAAATTTCATCTGCATCAGATTCTTTACCTCTCAACCCGTGATTGAAATGAACAGTTTGCAGATCAATTTTATATTTTCTTTTAAACTTTTCTAGAAAGTGTAAAGCAAAAACAGAATCTGGTCCGCCGCTGAAAGCAATTAAAATTTTATCGCTGGAACAGATCAATTTATTCTGTTCAATAAATCTTAAAACTTTTTGCTCTATTTTTTTCATAACCTTAAAACAGTTAAAAAAGTAAACTAGTTATTTGTTAATCCATGATTTAAGAGTTTGTGCGATAATTGTAGAGCGAATTTTATTTCGCTCATAAATGCTGTGAGAATGTTATTTTTTCGCAGCAAGCGAGATAAATCTCGATTTACAATTAACATTTTCACACAACAACTTAAGTCGTGAGTTAAAACTACATAGAAAATATGAAACCGTTTTAACGGTTTAAAAACGAATCCACCACATTTGTGAAGATTAATTGTCTACGAAAAAAGAAAGTCTCATGAGAGACTCTTCAACAATAATAAATTCTTTGTAGCCCCGGTGAAAAACACCTCCTCATTCGGGGGAGAATGAGGGGGCTTCTATTCTATTTTTAAAATTTCAAACTTAATTAGTCCTGCCGGAACTTTAGCCTGAACAACTTGCTTCGCTTTTGTACCCATCAGAACTTGCCCAACCGGCGATGTAATAGAAATTTTCCCTTTATCAATATCGGCTTCTTCCGGAGAAACTAAAGTATATTTATAAGTCTTGGAATTGTTCAAATTTTTAACTGTAAGTGTTGAAAGAATATGTGCTTGATCTTTCGGCATATTAGTAATATCAATAACCGATGCTCTCGATAGGACATCTTCCATTTTGCTGATTCTTAACTCCAGCAATCCCTGTTCTTCTTTAGCTGCATCATATTCAGCATTCTCGGAAAGATCGCCATGAGAACGGGCTTCGGCAATTCTTTCAGCCATGGCTTTTCTGCCGCCGTTTTTCATTTCACTAAGCTCTTTTTCAAGCTCTCTAATTCTCTCTTTGCTTAAGTAGACAAAATTCGTCACTCTATAAGCTCCTATTTATTTGTTCGAATAAAAAAAATTGCCACTGCTTTTTTTGCAGTGGCAACCCAAATTTATAAAAATATTGGATTGATTTCAACTAATACAAAGAGGCTGTATCAAAAGCGCCAAAATTTGATGAGTTGGATTTAATTTCGTTTTAAAATCGCAACTTTTCATCGGTAAAAATTACTTTTGAGATCACAGCCTCTTTACTAAAATGGAAATCTCAACTACAGTGCATTTGTACAATAAATATTTACAATACAATTTATGAAAGAAGAGAATCCGCGGGAACATTAAACTTTTTATAAAGTTCTTTCATCATTTTTGCAGTTAATTCACGTTTATGATTTAAAATCTCCGATACCCGGTTTTTTCCGCCCAGTGCTTCTACAAGATCTGATTGCTTTAATCCGAGTTGTTCCATTCTAAACTTAATAGCTTCAATTGGATCTGGTGGGACAATAAAGAAATGTTTTTGTTCATATGCTTCAACCAATGTAGTCAAAATATCCAATAGATCGCCGTTAGAAGTGTTCGGTTTAGCGTCCAACAGTGCATCTATTTTTTTTAGTACTGTTTCATAATTTTTTTTTGTTTTGATCGGTTTGATCGTCATTTTAAATCTCCTCAGCATTTATTTTATCATAATCTGAATGTGTACCTATAAAACGAATGTATATAATCTTAAAATCATATTTGATAACACAAATTAATCTATACTTATTGCCTTTTATATTAAATACAACTCTGTTATTTGAAATAAAACTTACCGATGGATATTCAAAAGCAAGATCATTCGGTTTTTGCCAATCGGATTTCTTAGCCTCGGCATACCATGACTTAAGCGCTTGTTCGCTATCAGCATGTTTTTGCCAAAAGTCTTTTAGTTTTTTTATTGATATTACCCGCACATGTAAATATAAGAAGTTCCCATAGCGGGAACAAGGAAATCATATATTTCAACTAATACAAAAACCCGACTTCTTGAAGAAATCGGGTTTTTATTAAGTTATTTACTATCACGACATTTGTCCTTATTTCATCAACAACATTTTCTTGGATTGAACGAAGTTACTTGTAGTTATTGTGTAAACATAAACTCCGCTTGTAAATTTACTTGCATCAAAATTTATTTCATGATAGCCGGCTTCTAATTCTTGACTTACTAAAGTAACTACTTCTCTTCCAAGAATATCATAAACAATAAGCTTAGTAATCGCTCTCTCCGATAATCCAAATCTAATTTTGGTATTTGGATTGAATGGATTCGGATAATTTTGAGTGAGGATGAAACTCTTAGGGATTGAAGTATCATCAACACGCTTGACACTTGTAGTCACGCCCGTTGATTTAAGTACTTGACCACGGATTTCACCACCGGGATTGGCAGAGGTGTGAACATTCATATATAAATTCCCTTTCACTAACTCCCTCAACAACAGATCTGTCAGCGGTTGACTTGCATCTCCGCTTGCCCATGTCCCCGATCCCATATTGTTGGTAAGTGTAATAGTTTTCACGACTCCACCACTTGTACCTGCAGGTGCATTGTGAAAGTGTGCTGCCGTGGGTGTCAATCCTGTTGCAGTTATATCATACGTTACTGTGCCATCTGTATTTAATCTCACTGATCCTGTTCCCGATGCCGTTGTCGTTACTGCTGGAACTGACTGGCTTCCTTCCAACTTAGCCGTAAACCCTACTCCTGAACTCAACAACACTTGCCCTCGAATTTCTCCGCCCGGATTTGCAGATGTGTGAACATTTAAATATAATCTCCCTCGCAACAACTCACTCAGCAACAAATCCGTTAACGGTTGACTCGCATCGGTACTGCTCCAAACACCGGAAACTGTATTGCCTGTAAACGATACAGTCTTAACAACTCCTGCACTCGTTCCCGCTGCACCATTGTGAAAGTGAGATCCTGTGATTGGACCGCTTAATCCATTCACTGTTACATTATACGTCAACTGTGTACCGCTTGAATTTAAGACGAACGTACCTGTACCAGTTGCTGTTGTTGTTACTGCCGGAACTTGCTGACTCCCTTCTAACTTTGCTGTGAACATAATTGAGGTTTGAGAAAATAAATAATTATTTGCCAGAATGAGAGTAATTAGTATGTAAATGTATCTTTTCATGCAATCTCCTTTTTTAATAAAAAAATATTCTCGGGCATTACTGCCTTTTAAACGTGATAAATTAAATAACAGTTAAGCATATTATTAAGTTCCAGTAGATCATATACCTCATCATATAGAAGTGATTTAAATATTCTGTGTCTTATTGAAATTCTTTCCAGCTGAATAGTGTTGTGCATATATGTATATGATAAGACACGTTATAAAGTGGGTGTTACTGCATTGAAGAAATGATGTTCAGGCGAGGTCAAAAAAAAGTATTTCACCAAACGTTGGCTCACCAGTTGATAAAAAGTACTAATTATTCAACGGAGATTTTAGATATCATTGACAAATATGTTGAACTGAAAATTAAAGTGTAAACTTTATCCGCATACTTTATAATTCCAGTTAATTATTATACAGCCACCTCGTCTATCCTGCAGACTGTTCTAAACTGGCAGAAGCGGCAAACCTTATTTTCCCTCTCCACAAGTTTTGAGAGGTGGAATTTCCCTTTCGAAATTGCATCAACATAATTTTTAACATGCTCTATTGATTTATCAACAAGCTGTTCTACCGATTGAATCTCATCTCCTTTCTTTGTTGATGTAACCTTATCCTTGCCAAAATCATCTACAGCATACTTCAAAGAGTAGATGAACATTTCATTAGGCGAATATTTCCTGTTGAATTTTCTGCTTAGTAGTTCACTCGCGGCAAAGAGATATACCGGAAGCTGAAGCGATATTCCGCTTTTCAGATCATCATAACTTGGTTTTGAACCGCTTAGTTTGTAATCAACAATGTTGAAAGATTTCAATTTCTCATTCACTTCGATCCGGTCAATCTTACCGCGGAGTTTTATATTATCAATTTCAATTGGCATTTGATCGCTTAATATTTTATCGGATCCGCTTTCTTTTAACCGTCCGAAACTAACTTCGAAGAATATCGGGATAAAATCATCTTCGCATTTTCGCTCTGCCTCTAAGAACTTGTACAGAATTGATTCTTTCTTATTTCCATTCAGTCCAAGAATTTTTTCCCGCTCATAAAATGTTAACGGTGATCTGAATGCAGTTAATTCCAGTTGATTCGTTGCTATCTCAAAAATTATTTTCTCTGTTTGTTGAAAAGTTTTTTCATCACAATTAACAAGTTTTATTTTCTTCTCTCTTAATGAAGAATAGAATTCATATAATATTGAATGAAGTAATCTTCCCATTTCTATAGCTTCTATATCTTCAGTTGGTTCTTCAATAGTTTCAATTCCAAGTACTCTTTCAATATAAAACTTGAACGGGCACTTAGCATATGTTTCAAGCTGTGAAATAGAATATTGCTTTGATAAAAATGTATTCAATCTATTAGCAACGGTCGGATCATCAGAACTAATATTTCCTGAATATGGAGATTCAACTTGTTCTTCAGAATTTCTGATCTTATCTATTTCTAATGCATCAGTTATTTTATCAAGATCAACGCCTAAATCATTTTTTATTTTATCACTAATAGATTCCGTTCCGTTTTTCCCGATAAAAGTCTGTAAATCTTCACTTGAAAAAATTATATCGTTATAATCATTCTCGTTTTTTGATGAGATTGTAAATATTTCTTCAAACTCATCTAGAAAAGTGGAGACAACAATTTCTTTTCCACCTTCGGTTAAAGGATAAGTTAAAAAAAGTTTCTTCTTCCATGTGCATAGTGCTTGATAAAAACGATAGCGTTCTTCGGTTTGATGCATCTTTGCTTGTTTCTTAAATGAACCTGAGAAAAATATTTCCGGAGAATAACGCGTGGGCAAATCACCATCGCATAGACCGCCAATAAATAGATAATCGAATTCCAAACCGCGAATCTCATCAAGAGTAGTGATCTGTACGCCATAATCAGATTTTTCTTTTACATTGAATCGTGCCCAGTTGCAGGCTGTCCGTATTTGATCCATGTAAAAATTAATCGCAAATACTTTTTCATTACCATATTCTTCAGATAAGAGTTGAAATATTTCAGACATTGTTTCAAGAAAATCTGTAAATGCTCTTGTGTTTTTTTCCTGATCTATCTCGATCGTAAGAAGTTTGAAAGGAATTTTCGTCTTAACTATAAACGTTCTAAATCGTTTATGAAATTCTTCAATCGTTAATTTGCCTTCGAGTGGTTTTAGCAATTCTGATATAAACTGAATATCACTCAAAGCCTTATTATAAATGCTTTTCCTTGTGTCACGGTCTATTTCATCATCGCCTATGTAATCAAGGTTTGCAATTGCATCTTTAAGTGAATTAATCCAATTCTCTTTTCCGGCAACAATTTTTAGTTCTGATGATAACTTGTAAAGATTGGAGACATCAACTTTATTTGTATCTATGAAACCGCTGCTTAATGCGCGGAAGATATTTTTGAAGTAAAAATCGTTTTCCGCTATCTCTAATAAATTTACAATAGCAGTAACCGGATTAGAATTATCAAGAGGTGTTCTATCCGATAGATTATACGGTAGTCCGTTCTTTTCAAACACATCTTTAATAGTTGACGAATAATTCTGAATTAGATTAAACGCCAAACATATTCTATGGGGCTCGCACTTTTCATAAGTAATTATTTTTTTTATTTCCCGTGCGATCAACTCTACTTCTTTTTCACGGTCATTGGCAATTATTTTTGAAATACTAGCAGAATAATCTATCTTGGACGAAAGTTTTTGCGTGTTGAATAATTTATCGCATAAGATTCTATTAAACTTATTTTGATCCCGGACGATTTTCTCTTCAATTTTAATAAATCCAAGTTGATAAAGTTTGTCGTAACATTTATCAAGGTGAGAAAAGACCGACTTATTGTTTTGTGAATAATCGAATCTTAAAAATAATTTTGAATTTCCCACACCGGAAAATTTTTGAATGATCTCGATTTCCGGGTTAGAAAACTCATTGAACCCGTCAATAATAATCAGATTAACTTCTTCATACTGCTTACGGAAGTTTGTAACAAAATCTTTTAAAGTTAGTTGATTTAATTGAGAGTAAATATCCCCGGTTTCGTAAGCATTAAGTGTAAAACATTTTTTACGGTAATTTTCATAAATGTCTGCAATATCCAATGCTTTTTGTTTCTCGGATTGTACCAGCTTCTCAGATTCGTTCCGCAATAAGTTTGGAGTAATTCCCTGCCGTTTGTATTCAGAAATTACATTCTTGATTCTGTCTAAAGCACCGAAAGGAATTTCATTTTTATAAAGAGAAAAATATCCAAGCTCGATCTCACCGGCGCTCTGTCTGATAAAAACTGTAGCTGCGGCTTCACTCAACTGTTTGAACAGATGTGTAATAGTAAGAAGCTTTGTTGAAATCGTTTCAAGCGTTTCAATGTTTAACCCAGAAACAGCACGGTTTGGAATTCTTGTTATAAATTCTTTTTTAAGATTTCTTGCTTTTCGGTTCGTTGGAACGATCAACAATAATTCGTTCAGCTTAGATGTATCAATCTTTTCACTAATCAAAAGATCAACATTTACGTCTTTAATATTTTCTTTGGTTAATATCATTTACTCAACATTAAAACTTTGTAAGATTTTCTAATTTGTTTGGATAGATCGAGATTCAGCAATTTTATTATCTCCTTAAAACGCTCTTCCGCATCTTTGCGTGTTGACACCAATAAGGTTTCCAGTTCAAGAAATTTTCCAAGTCCTTTTACTTCATCAAGGTGAATCCGGGTATTCTTATATAAATATAATATTCTTTTTTTTTCAACCGTTGTATCAATCTTAAAAATATTGTGTAAATATTTTTCCGGATTCTTCCCTTCCAACCGTAGTAATTCATAATTACTCCATCGTTTCCCTTTTTCATCGCGCAGATATTTTATCAATGTAAAATTATTCCCTTCTATACGAAGTTTAAGTAATCCGCTCTTGGTCTTGTAGTAAACGTCTTTTTGTCTAAGAATACTCTTCTTTTCAGCATTTATCCTTCTTAGTACTTTTAGTAATTTCGTATGCGATTCTACTTTTATTTTTAGTTCTAAATTTAGAGGCATTTTATTGAACCAATTTATGATTTGCGTTGTCTAAGGAATAAACGATTATTCCATAGTGTGAACTAATTTCTCCGGTTGATTTTTAACATATAATCCATATCTTTAATAAGAAGCTTAGCAAAAGGAAATATAAGATGAAAGTGTTAATGACTCTTCTGTTAATTGTTCCGTTCGTTTTATCAAATGCTCAAAAAATCGGTGAACTTGCACCGGAAAGACCGCCGGAAATATTTCCAAACAATACCTGGGGCGTGGATATTATATTTGGCGAAGGCGGATTTGGTCTTGGTACTTTTTTACGAAAATCATTAGCTGCTGATCTCACCGGATTTATTGATTTCTCAATTTCCGAGACAAAAGATGAACGCGAAGTTCAATACATTGATTACTTCGGCAACACTTTTACACCTGATAAAGTAAACCGTTCTTTTCAACTGCCGATTAATCTTGGTTTGCAATACAGATTATTTTCAGAATCTTTAACCGAAAATCTCCGTCCGTATTTAACCGCTGGAGTTGGACCAACTATTATCATTACTACGCCTTATGATATCGAATTTTTTGAAGCATTCGGTTATGCAAAAACTAAATATGCTGTTGGCGGATATGTAGGGATTGGTGCAAATATGGGAACGAGCAAATCAAATTTGGTCGGTTTGAATGTTAGATATTACTACACGTATGTTTTTGGTGAAGGAATTGAAAATCTTACTAACAATTTTAGAAAAAACTTCGGGCAGTTTGCGCTAACGCTTACAGTCGGGATTATGTATTGAAATCTGAGATCAATTCCTTCAACGGTTTCAGTGAAGAATTATTTAAATATCTGCGCGGTCTGGAAAAAAATAATTCTGTTGAATGGTTCCATAAGAATAAAGAGCGGTATCAAAAATTTTTAGTTGAACCTGCAAAAGCATTTATCACAGATCTTGCCCCATTCTTAAATCAACTTAATCCTGCAATTAGAACCGAGCCGAAGTTTAACAAAACAATAATGCGCTTGAATAAAGATATGCGCTTTGCAAAAGGCGATCCTTACCGCGCATTTTTATTGATTCACTTCGGCAGATTTAAATTAGACAGCGAATTTTTTCTCTACTTTGAACCGGATGATTATCAAATCGGATTGTTCATCAACAACACCAAAGGTGATAATCTTTACTTCAGGCAAAATCTATCAAAATTCAAGAAAGAAATTATTTCCGTCTGCAGCCGTTTTGGTATAAATGATAATTTCAGTTTGTATGAATTAAAGAAAGAGGATGAAGAAATTGTTGGAAAGTTTAATGCGGAAAAACATTACAGCAAGCTGGAAGAAATTGATTGGATAATACTTCATAAGAAGAAAAAGCCGGGTCTTAAAAAATTATACTCGAGTGATATTGTGCCCGAAATGATGAAAATAATAACCACACTTTACCCGCTCTATTGCTTTGCAATCTCGCCACAGCCGATGAAAGAACTGCAACGATTTGAATAAGTATGCAGTAATTAGTATTTAGATTATTGCTAACCTTTAACAAAAAACCATTAAGCATCATCAACTGATAACCAATCACTAACCACCGATAACCGACAACTGATAACCAACAACCGATACATGTCCTGAGCATTAGCGAAGTAACCCATTCTCATTTTTCCGTTTTATAATAATTTAATTATGTTGCAATTGTAACAATGGGAATGATGCATGGGAAACCCAAATTCGAATTTCTCTTCCTCTCGACCTACCGGGTGAACAAACCGAAATAATTTTGAAATAACCGAACACAATTTTAAGGATTTTTTTTACGCGGGTTAAACAACACAGTACTGATTGTCCACCGGCGGGTAAATTAATAGTTATATGCTCGAAAAAATAATCTTGACGATGTCGTAATATAGACTTATATTTAGTACGGAATAAAGACAAAATAAGGACACACAAATGAAAAGCATCTCAATTTCTAATGACATAATTCCGGTTGGACAATTCAAATCCGGTTTAGCAAAATATCTCAAGGAAATTCAGAATAAGCGAAATTCTTTAATTATTACTCAAAATGGTAAACCAGCCGGAGTATTAATGTCTCCTTCAGAATTTGATGAATTGAGACAAACAAAACTCTTCATAGACTCAATTTCACGTGGTTTATCTGATTCTGAAAAAGGAGAAGTGTTATCTACTTCGCAACTTAGAAGTGAATTGCTAAAAACACGAGTTGGAAAAGAAAGATGAAAATATTTTGGACAAAAGAGGCGTTGCTTCGATTACAAGAAATTGAAGACTACATCTCAAGAGATAATCACATTGTTGCAATTGAGTTTGTTGACAAGTTAATATCGGTTACTGAAACATTAATTGATTATCCGGAGAAAGGTAGAATTGTCCCTGAATTATCATTTGAAAATATTCGTGAATTGATTCATAAAAATTATCGTATAGTATACTTGATTAAGAAAAACTCGATAGATATTCTTACGGTGTTTGAAGGACATCAACTATTAAAGAAAGAAGAAATATTTAAAAGTAAAAATTGAGAAGAGCATATAACCAGCCAATCTAGGCGGACGCTGTTTTTCATTGCGGCATTGTTCAAATATTCGGGTTGGGTGAGAAAAGTAAGCAAAGCATTAACGTTTGTTCTAAAAAATGAATTAGTTAAAAATTATTGGCTGTTGCTTTTCAGTTCGTTATTGTTATTCAGGGCGGACGGGTGAAAAGCAACGTCGTTAGGCGAAAAAACATTAAGGTTTATTAAACGGTAGCATTGGCTTATATGAAAAGAAGTAAACTATTATTATTCATTTTATTCATAATATATACTAGCTATGCTTACTCGCAAGAACGCAAAAGTAGCATTATTATTGAAACAGCAATTTTTAATACAGAAGCTCACTATCAAGAATATTATACAATTAATAAAATTAAGGATACTTATGAAAATAGAAATACATATGGTCTTAGTATTTCATATTCATGGAAATTAAAACTCATTTCGGAATATAGATTAGAGCTTCGGCCAAGTTTATTACTTGGTGATATTGATATTATGGGTGTGGATTTTGGCTTATATCTTCGATCGAGTTTATACTGGAAACTATTCGCATCAGTCGGGGTAAATGCCCATTATAATTTCGGAAATTCAGATAGTCATAACACTTGGAGCAGAAAATCTTTAGGCGGCATTTACATATTCACTGGAGGTTCTTTCGGTCTAAAAATATCTGAGAGAATCTCTTTGCTCGTTGGTTATTATTCCACAGCAAAAAATAATTGGCGAAGCAGTTGGAGCTCAGATTTTATGAGATCAATACATTCAGAGACAGATGAAAAATTATTCTGGATGATTAAAGTTGGGATAGAAATTAACTTATAAATCGCCTAACATGCGTCTCTGCCCGACCGCTTCTTTGCCTTCGGCAGATAAATTCGAATCGGTCGATTGGTTTTTCGGGTTTAGTCTTTCAGAATAAGTTGTTCGTTCAATGCGGAAAAACATTACACAAAGTTAGAAGAAATTGATTGGATAATTCTTCACAAGAAGAAAAAGCCAGGTCTTAAAAAACTTTACTCGAGTGAAATAATTCCCGAAATGATGAAAATAATAACCACACTTTACCCGCTCTATTGCTTTGAAATCTCGCCTCAGCCGATGAAGGAACTGCAGAAGTTTGAATGAATGACCAAGTTGGCAGTATTCATTATAACAGCAAACTGCCCACTGCTAACTGCCAACTAAGTTAAGTATTGACATCAATTTCCTTTTACGCTAAGTTGAGATAGTACCAAACACCATCTTTAATCGGGGTACTTTGTTTTTGAAAAGAACAAAGAAAATAAATTTCCCTTTTCTGTTGATTTATTTAATTATGTTGCGATTGTAACAATGGGAATGATGCATGGGAAACCCAATTTCGAATTTCTCTTCCTCTCAACTTACCGGGCGAACAAACCGAAATAATTTTGAAATAACCGGATACGATTTTAAGGATTTTTTTACCGCTGGATAAATTACACAGGACTGAATGTCCACCGGCGGTAAATTAATAGCAAGGCATATAAATATATGAGGAATTATGATAAGGGTGTTATTATTACACCAATTAAAAGGAGTAGTAAAATGAAAAAATCTATTTGGGTTATAGTTTTGATTATTTCCGGATTACTACCATTTTCATGTTCAAAAGAAGGTAATCCCGTTCAATATGAAAAAGAAATTGCCCCGCCTCCAAAAGAAATTACTCCGTCTCCCAAGAAAGAATGGACATTTCTATTATACGATGATGCCGATTTTGCTAATGCTTATGATCCTTTAGCTGATTTTTCTAAACTTGTTTCATCTAATGCAAACATTAATTATCTGGTTCTCCAAGATGGAAATGGAACTAAAGCAAGCTATTATCAAATAGGAGAACAACACGTACCAATATTTTTGCGAAACCTCGATGAAGTAAATATGGGGGAAAGCAATACTTTAGAAAATTATTTAAACTTTGCAAAAAAATATTTTCCTGCGGAAAGATATATTGTTGCATTCTATGATCATGGCGGCGGGTGGATGGGCACATGTTGGGATATTACAACAAGTCAGGATGAAAATTTAACGCCAGCTGAAATGAACGACGCACTCACTAATGCAGGTGGAGTAGATTTAGTTCTATTTACAGCACCATGTAATATGGGTTCCATTGAATCGGCGTACCAATTACGAAAATCATCAAAATATTATATTGGTAGCGAGGATGTAAGTTGTTTTAGTTTTTGGACTGGAATGCTAGATAAGTTCGATGCTTTCTTAAAAAATAACATAAAGATAACATCGAACGATTTAGCTAGAGAAATTATAACACTCCACGATCAGAACAAAAAAGCCAACGGTATTGCGGGGCCTTTAATAACCATGAGTGCGATAAATACTTCAAAGCTAAGCAATCTAGTCGCATCTTTTAACAATATAACAAAATATTACTCGGAGAATATTGAAAAATTTAAATCCATGCCTCATAAAAATATAAAAAAATATTTAACAAATGATCCTTCAGATTTTTGTGACTTTTTAAGTTTGTTAAAATCCTTAAAAGAAAATGAAACTGAAAGTATAATAAAGAATCAACTCACAGAGACAATTAATTTATTCAATGATTGTATAGTAGCAGAATGCCATGGAGATTCAACTTTAGGTTCACATGGACTTAATATTTATTACCCAGTAAAAAAATATTCATCAGAAACATATTATTCCCCTTATGGCATAGGATTAGATTTTAAATCAGATTGCAGCTGGGAGAAATTAATCAGTAATTCATTAAACAAATCACAGTTATCATCTCCGGATGAACGATTAAAAAACATTCTCAAACACAATGGATATAAACTGAATTGAAATAAATTAAGTTATTATAGACTAAACTCTGAGGGTTATATGAAAAATTTTCTGGTGCTTAGGCTGCTATTCTTTTTTGGTTTTACTTTGTTTTTTAGCTACCGAGTCTTAATAGAACACTATCCCTAAATGGATTGTAATTAAATAGTGTTAATCTTTGCTTCATATCATTAAAAATAGAGATTTCAATGAGAAAACATTTTCTTAAGTATTCTTGCGTTATGATTTTTACAATTATTGTAATTAGTTGTTCACAAGAAAGTCCGAACGAACCAGAAGAAAGTCCGAACAAACCGGAAGAAAGTCCGAACGAATTTTATGTTAATACTGTAGTTATTACTGTAAGTGAATCTGTTAATCAAGATTCCTTATTAAATAGTATGGAAATATTGAGTGGAGAAAAATCATTTAATATTTCCGGGCTAACAAAAAGAATACTTGGCAGGCATAGTAATTATTCCGGCAATGAGATTGCGGCAGATTTTATTGAGAGCAAATTTAAATCTTATGGATTACAAGTTGAGAATCATCAATATTCTGCCAATGGTAGAAATGTAATTGGTAAACTTATTGGCACTACAAATTCAACAGAATACTACATAATTTGTGCACATTACGATTCGATGCCGGAAGACAGTATTGCCCCCGGTGCAGATGATAATGCAAGCGGCACTTCTGCAGTAATTGAAGCTGCAAGATTGCTCTCAAAACTTAAACCAAATTACAGTATTATTTTTGCATTATGGGATGAAGAAGAGCAAGGATTAATAGGAAGTAGAAATTGGGTTGCTCAAGCTGCGGCTAACTCAATGAAAATTAAAGGTGTATTTAACTTAGATATGATCGGTTGGAATAGTGATAATGTCGATGCAATTACAGTTGGAATAGTCTCTTTGGGTTATACAGATTTAACAAAAACTTTGACCGGAATAAATTCCAAATTCAATCTTGGACTTATAATTAATATTCAGCAAAAAGGTGGTTCAGATCATGTAAGCTTTTGGGAAAAGAATTATAATGCAATTAGGATAATGGAAGATATTAATGATGTTAATAAGCTAATTCATGAAAGTACCGATCGAGTAAGTTCAATTAATATCTCTTACTTTAAAAGAATTGCTCGCTTGGCAATTAGCTCATTAGCAAAGATGGCTTTTATCTAGATTTATATTTTTTATACCCAAAGATTATAATCTTTAATAAGTCAAAAAATGTTTCCCGGGTCGTTAAGGACTATTTCTTAGTCCTCAGTCAAGGTATGGACGTTGACAGCAGAGAAATGATTGGTGACTAATAGGGCTACACCGTTATTCCGGATCTTACTCTTGCATACCATGTTCAACTAAACATTTGAATAACTAATAAAGGAACAAGAACCACCTATGAAGGGAAGTTTTATAGATTACATAATAATTGCGTCTTACCTAATTGGAATTGCCATATTCGGAATCGTTTCCGGAGGAAAGCAGAAATCGGTTAAAGATTATTTCCTTGGTTCCAAAGTAGTTCCCTGGTGGGCGGTTTGTTTTTCAATTGTAGCGGCAGAAACGAGCACACTTACTTTTATTTCCATTCCAGGACTTGCATATCTTGCGAACCTGAATTTTCTACAAGTCACATTTGGTTACCTGCTGGGCAGAATAATAGTTGCGTTTGTATTTCTTCCCGCATATAGCAAAGGTGATTTGAAAACTGCGTACACATTTCTGGAACAGAGGTTCGGCGGTAAGACACGGTCGTTCGCATCTATTGTTTTTCTTTTTACAAGGATTGCGGCAGACGGAGTAAGACTTTTCGCAACCGCTATTCCGTTAAAGTTGATGATAAACATAAGTTACCCAGAAGCAATTGTAATAATGGCACTTGTAACACTTGTCTATACTTATACCGGTGGTGTTAAAGGAATAATTTGGGTTGATGTTATACAAATGTTCACATATCTGGGAGGAGCTTTATTGGCGGGGATTTACCTGCTTAATCTTATTCCGGGAGGATGGGGAACTGTTGTAAGCGCAGCGTCGGAAAGCGGCAAGTTTTCTATTTTCAATCTGGGATTCGACAAAGGCATCGCTGGATTTTTCAGCCAGCCGTACACAATGATCGGCGGCTTGATCGGCGGCGCGTTTCTCTCGATGGCATCTCACGGAACGGATCAATTAATTGTACAGCGACTGCTCGCTGCAAAAAATTTAAAGGAGAGCCAAAAGGCAATAATCGGCAGCGGCATAATAGTAATAATTCAGTTTGCAATATTTTTAGTTATTGGCGTAATGCTCTACACTTACTACGGAGTAATGAACGTAAAGTCGGATACAATCTTTCCAAAGTTTATAATTGAAATACTTCCACCGGGAGTATTTGGAATAGTAATCGCTGGATTATTTGCAGCCGCGTTATCAACACTTGCCGGATCAATGAGTTCGCTTTCTTCATCTACAATGATGGATCTTTACTTACCGTTTTTCGGAAATAATAAAAGTGAAAACGCTAAGTTGAAAATAAGTCGTTTGTTCACCGTAATGTGGGCGGGTTTTCTTGTATGCGCGGCATTATTTTTCATGAACACGTCGCAGGCGGTTGTTGAGTTAGCTTTAAGTATCGCTTCATTTACTTACGGTGGATTATTGGGGACGTTCCTTCTTGGTATACTTGTAAAAAATGCCAGACAGGAAGACGCTCTTGCCGGGTTTGTTGCGGGTATTTTCATAATGATAGCTGTCATTTCATTAAAGATAGTCGCGTGGACATGGTTTACACTTGTGGGAGTAATTGCAACTCTCATCATCGGCGGGATCCTTAGTACACTTTCAGAGAGGGAAAAATCCTAAGTATAAATTTTATCTCAGAGTAGTAGTAAAACGAAAATATGTATCCTAATCCGTGTATAAATAGTTTAATTACAACATCGTAATACAAAAAGAGTTGACTGATTAATGCGGTCTACAAAGAAAATTTTTTTTGGGTTAGTAACTTTTGAAAGGAATTAAACAAAATGGCTCATGTATTAGCAAGACTTAAGAATGTAAAATTGGAAATCATAAAAGAGATACTTACAAAAGATGCGGCTGAGCATGCTAAAGAAGGATTATATTTAGAACACCTTTGGCAAAACACAGATGATCAAAACGAGGTACTGTTTCTTTTCAGCACCACCGACTTAAACCATGTAAGAAAATATATAGAACAGCTTCACTCTAATGCACTGCAGCAAGATCCCAAAACCAATCTTCCTCAAATGACATTTCTGGAAGAAGATTAATTCTTACAACTCATAACTCAACATTCGTAACTTAAAACTATCATCTCTTCCATTTAATCGTACAGCCGATTGTAAAAGTTTCCGGCACAGAGATTTGTTTCCCGATCAAGAGTTCATCTAAAGCATTACGCAAATATTTACTCTTTACACTTTGAGATTCTTGCCAGTTATCATCAATCTTTCCGTGAAAGACAAATTTCCTCTCTTTATCGAAAAGAAAAATCTCCGGTGTGTGAGTTGCGCCGTATGCTTTTGCAATTTGTTGAGTTTCATCATGAAGATATGGAAAGTTGAATTGTTTTATTTCTGCACGCGCTTTCATATTCTCAAATGAATCTTCCGGGTAGTTTTCATCTTCATTAGAACTGATTGCAACAACTTGAACATCTTTTGTATAATCTCTTTGAATCTCCATTATCCGGTCTTCATAAGCCTGCACATAAGGACAGTGATTACAACTGAATGCTACAATAAGCGCTTTCTTATCCGAAAATGAGTTTAACGAATATTCCTTACCGTCTGTTGCGGGTAAGTTAAAGTCCGGTGCCAATGATCCGATTTTTAATGTATCGGTTGCCATAAAATCCTCCGTGTATCTGAAATATTTCTTAAATTATTTGTGAATCAAAGCAAAACTTGTTGAAATTTACTAAAGGAAAAATAACGGAGTATAACTTGAATTCCAACGATCTCTTTATTTCACTTTTTAAGGATTACGATAATTACCGCGAGAAAAATTATAATTCTGATTTTATAAGTCACTCGCAACTAACAGAACTTATTAGCGTAATGCAGACTAAGAATCTTTTCCGTGTTGAGAAATTAGGTGAATCAATAGACGGCAAAGAAATATTTTCTATTGTATTCGGTAAAGGAGAAACAAAAATTTTAGCATGGACACAAATGCACGGCGATGAACCGACTGCAACTGCGGCATTGTTCGATCTGTTTAATTTTTTCACGTCTAGTGACCAGTTTGATGATTTACGGAAAAATCTGCTGGGGAAAATCACATTTCATTTTATTCCTATGTTAAATCCCGACGGTGCGGAAATGTACACGCGGGAAAATGCTTTTAATATTGATCTGAACCGTGACGCATTACGATTACAATCTTATGAATCAATAATTCTTTGGGATTATGCTGAAAAGTTCGAACCCGAGTTTTGCTTTAACCTTCACGATCAAAACAGCTATTACACTTCTGGAAGAACAAACAATGCTTCGGCAATTTCTCTTTTAGCTCCGCCAATGAATCACGTTAAGAGTATAAATTACATCCGCGAACAAAGTATGCAGGTAATTTGTAGAATTAAAGAAGTTCTTTCTCTTTTTATACCTCAAAACATTGCACGGTACAAAGATGATTATGAACCGCGTGCTTTCGGCGATAATTTTACTAAGAAAGGTATCAGCACTATCTTGATCGAATCGGGTTACTATAAAAATGATTTCAAAAAAGATTTCATCCGCAAATTGAATTTCATTGCTTTACTTTCTGCTTTCAATTCGATAGCAGAAAAAGGTTACGAAAATATAGATCACAAAAAGTATTTCGATATTCCAGAAAATGAAGAGCTTCTATTTGATCTGCTTCTAAGAAATCTAATCTTAAACTATAATGGCAGAAAATTTAAAATTGATATCGGAATTAACCGGGAGAAAAAATGGAATAAAGAATCACAATCATTTTATTTTAAGAGCAAAATTGCCGATTTAGGTGATCTTTCGACTTATTATGGAATAGAAGAATACGATCTTACCGGCTACCAGGTTATTCCGGATAATAAACTTGCTGTTGATGAACCTGCAGACATGAAAATCTTTTTTAACGGAGAGTTAAGTAAAAAAGTCAGCAATGGATTCATAACCGATTTATCTAAATAACTAATTACAATCATTATCAAATAGAATGTTAATTATTTAATTTACACTTATTAAATTCTACCCATTGTTAGAAAGTTACTAATGCAAGCAACAACAATCACATTGAATGAAAAAGAACTTCAACAACGGTATGTTGAATTTGAAAAAGAAGCTGTTCCTCATCTAGACGCGGTATATAACTTTGCACTACGGATGACCGGCGATGAAGATGATGCCGATGATCTTGTTCAAGAAACTTATCTAAAAGCATTCCGCTTCTTTGATAAATTTGAAAATGGTACAAACTGTAAAGCATGGTTGTTTAGAATATTGAAGAACTCATTTATAAATGATTACCGTAAAACAACAAAAGAACCGAATAAAGTTGATTACGACGATATACAGAATTTTTATGAAAACATTAAAGCCGATGAAGTAGAAACACAGCACTACGAAGAAGATGCTTTCTCAAATCTGCTTGATGATGAAATTTCTAAAGCGATATCGGAATTACCCGAAGATTTTAGAACTGTAGTAATCTTAAGTGATATTGAAGGCTTTACATACGAAGAGATTGCCGATTTTGTTGATATTCCTGTTGGAACGGTTAGATCGCGGTTACACCGTGCACGCAAAATGCTTTACGTTCAATTGTTCGATTATGCCAAAGACAAAGGATTCATTAAGAGAAGAAATCTTTCAAAATAATCTGATTAATAGAAATGGAATTGTTAGAAGAAATAACATCTTACGTAGATGAAGAATTAAAAGATCAGAATATTTGCTGTCGCATGGAAAAGCTTATCAATGATAATTGTGTTATTAGGAAAGAATATATGATCCAGAAGTGTATGAAAGATCTTCTAAGAAAACGCTTTGCCTGTAGTAAATTTCCTATTGGTCTGGATGAAAAAATATTTCTATATATATCGCACAATATTAAAGCCCATCCCCACCCTTCCCAAGGGGAAGGGCTTTTTTAATAATCGAACTTCAATGAACCTTCCCGCCACAAACAGCGGGGTCTCTAGTTGATTTTATTTTTGCATAAAAGTTTTAACCCACATCTTAAGCGTTGAAAAATTAGCGATTATACCAGATAAATGAAATAGATTTGAAATCCTTAAAACCACCTTCTTTAAGAAGTTGGGTTTTTATTCGTCTGATTACTTGATTTGATTCTTAGCACTGATTTTTATAGGTTTACGCCGCAAAAAATTTTATCAACAATAAGGCAGGTGATATAAGTTGGTTGGAATTACCGTTTCGGAGAACGAGAATATTGATAAAGCGTTAAAGCGTTTTAAGAAAAAATATGAACGTTCAGGTGTTCTAAAAGAATTCAAGAAGAGAGCTTTCTTTGTAAAACCGTCCGTTGAAAAAAGAATGGAAGGAATTAAAGCAAAGCGAAGAGCTTCAAGAGATCAAGCTATGCGCGATAGAAAATCGTCATAACAAAAGAACCCCGCGTGCGGGGTTCTTTCTTATTTACCATTCTTGTGGTTATTGAAGTAATGTTTTTTGAAATGTGAAGTGATCTTATCAAATGCTTCATCAACAGTAGTACAAAAATCAAAAATTTTCATGTCTGTCTTGCTTATCATTCCGTGATCAATCATCGCATCAAAATTAATAATCTCTTTCCAATAGTTCTCACCGAAGATAATAACTTTAAGCGGTTTAGTAACTTTTTTAGTCTGAATCAAAGTAATAACTTCCATCAGTTCATCCATTGTACCAAATCCGCCGGGGAATGCAACAAGTACTTTTGCCAGATAAATAAACCAAAATTTTCTCATAAAGAAATAATGGAACTCAAAAGCCAATTCGGGATCTACATATTTATTAACAAACTGTTCAAAAGGAATGCTGATGTTCAGACCAATAGAGTGACCGTTTGCAAGTTTAGCCCCTTTGTTTGCGGCTTCCATAATACCGGGACCACCTCCGCTGCAAATGATAAATCTCTTCTCGTTTACAGGAAGAGACATTGACCATTCCGTTAATTTCTTCGAGAGTTCTACTGCGTCTTCATAATACTGAGACATTTCCAAAAGTTTTAGTGCATGTTCAAATTTTTTCTTTGATGAAGATGATTTTTCCTTCTTCGCTTGAGTTAAAAGTTTTAAGGCATCTCGACGGGAAATTATTCTTGCCGAACCGAAAAAAACTACAGTATCAACAATTTTATTTTTCTTAAAACGCGCTTTAGGTTCATAAAATTCTGATAGAATTCTAATTGTCCGGCCGTCTGCCGAATTTAAGAAATCTAAATTATTGTAAGCCTTAACAGGCGGCTTATGTTCTTTTTTCATTTTTCACCAAATAAAATAAATCTGCTTTGATTGCAGAATTGTATTCATGGTTAACTTGTGAGAAGAAAGCCTCGTGTGTCCGAGGCTTAATCCAAAATTATTTTTGAGCCGGCTGAGTTGATCGCTGCTGGGGTAATGCAGGTGCAGTTGGAACTTGCTGATTTCCTCTGCCCTGAATAATACTTTCTTGCTGAGCAGATGTTGATTGACCGGGTAAAAAGAATAAGTTAATTACCATAGCCAAAATTATAAGTGCTCCGCCTAACCACCATGTAATTCGGCTTAAAAAATCTGCTGTTCTTCTTGTGCCAAAGACAGTACCAAATTGACCGGAACCGCCGAACGAACCAGCTAATCCGCCGCCTTTACTTGACTGAAGTAAAACAACAATTACCAGTAAGATCGCAATAATGACTGAAAGCATAATAAGTAATGTGTACATAATAGACTCCTTGTTAATAGTAGCGAGGGAGGGATTTGAACCCCCGACACATGGATTATGATTCCATTGCTCTAACCAGCTGAGCTACCTCGCCAAATCGCAGTAAAACGGGGTGTAAATATAAAGCATCACCCTTCCAAGTTCAAGCCATTGATATGCTTGTTTTTGCTCTATTATCTTAATTTTGCGAGGATATTTTTCTTGTTTGATTACTTAATTGTTCAATTCCTTCCATAGTAGATCTAGCATTTTTTCTATTCCGTCTTTTGTAGCAGATGAGAAAATTAATATTTCTTCCTTATAACCCGGAATTTTTTTGTCTCTGATTTTTTTTAATTCTTTTGGTTCAATTAAATCGGATTTAGTTAATGCTACAAGTTTTTTCTTTTTACTCAACACTTTTGAATACTTCTCAAGTTCTCCAAGAAGTGTTTTATAATCTTTAAGATAATCTTCGGAAGTAATATCAATCATAATCAAAAGGATTTTTGTTCTTTCGATGTGTCTAAGAAATTTTAATCCTAGTCCTTTACCAAGGTGTGCGCCCTCAATGATTCCGGGAATATCTGCAACTGTAATGCTCTGATAATTTTTATAACGAACAATTCCTAAATTAGGTTCAAGCGTAGTAAATGGATAATCAGCAATTTTGGGTTTTGCATCGGAGATCACCGAAATCAAGGTTGATTTACCGGCATTAGGAAAACCGACAAGACCGACATCGGCGATTAATTTTAATTCAAGCTCAATATTTTTTTCTTCGCCGGGTTTTCCATCTTCTGCAAAACGCGGAGTTTGATTTGTCGGGGTAGCAAAGTTACTGTTCCCTTTTCCGCCTTTACCGCCTTTTACTGCAACAAATTCTTTCTGATCTGTATTCAAATCAAAAATAATTTCGTTTGTTTCGGCATCTTTTATCAAAGTTCCAACCGGAATTTTAATAATAATATCTTGACCGCTCTTTCCGTCTTTTAGTGAAGAGCCGCCCGGATCTCCGTCATCAGCAATATATTTTCTTTTATATTGAAAATCTAAAAGTGTAGTTAGATTTCGATCTGCGCGGAAAATTACACTTCCACCAGTACCGCCGTTTCCTCCTGCCGGACCGCCTTTAGGAACATATTTTTCTCTGCGGAAAGCCACTGCACCATCGCCGCCATTACCGGCTTTTATATAAATTTTTGCATAGTCTATAAACATAGTTTTATTTACCGCCGAAATATTCTGAAATGATTGATCTAAATGTTTCTGCCTCTTTTGAGTTGCGATTAATTCGGTGTGTTATCAGGGTTTGGTTGATCACCAAATGCGCATCATCTGCATTTCTGCAGTTAGAGATTTCATCTAAAGTTTTAGCAAAGTCTTCAATGTCATAATCATAAATGACTTCAATAATTTTTGTCATCTCTTTATGTTCAAGAATTTCAGCAAGATCAACTTTGATAGGTTCATCAATCTCCCGCTTAAAGCTTGCTGCTATCTCGTTAACCATATCGGCATATTCAAATCCTTTTTCCGATTTAATATTATCACTGTTTTCAATAACATTTTCATTACCGGTTGAATTTTCTTCGTTCATGCTTTCGTCATTAACTTCTGTTAGGTTATCCTCTTTTTGTTTAAGTATAATTGAGAGGTGATCCGGTTCTTCATTTACTTCTTCAATGTTTTCAGTTTCCTCTAACAAACCTTCTTTGGATATTTCATCAGGTTCAATTAATTCATCGGGATTCTCTTTTACCTCTATTAAATCGTCCTTCTGTTTTATATCGTCTTCAGATTCTTCGATAACACTTTCTTCTGCCTTAGTAGTTTTTTCTTCATAAATGGGTTCAATTATAATATTCTCATCCATCCGGATTCTGAGTTTTGCTGATTGAGGTACTGAAATTTCTTTATCTTCTTCAATAACTTCTACTGCAGACTCTTCCCTATTCTCAGCATCAATTTTTTCTTCTGTATCTGTCACTTCACTTTTCTGTTCTAGTTCTTGATCTTGTTCTTGATCTTTTTCTTGCTCTTGATCTTGTTCTTGATCTTTTTCTTGCTCTTGTTCTTGATCTTTTTCTTGCTCTTGCTCTTGTTCTTGTTCTTGCTCTTGATCTAAATCTAATTCCTCTTCAACCTCTAAAACCTTTGGTTCTTCTTCCTCGATTTCTTCAGTTTCAAACTTTTCTTCTTCTTTAATCTCAGGTAAAGGTTCTTCTCTAACGATCATAACATTTTTCATAACTTTTAAAATATCGCTGATTTCGATTTTCGTATTTTCATCTTTACCGAATGTATCACTAACCTTTTGTAAATGTGATATTAATTCTTTTTCTTCTAAAAACATTTCAACTGCCGCAAGAGATACTTTTGATTTCTTGATCTCGCCGATATTTAAGAACTCAGCCATAGATTTAAGTGCATTAGATAAAATTGCTTCCAGGTAAGTCTCAACGCCAAGTTTATCGGCTTTATTCAGAAGTTCTTCGAACTCTTGCGAGTTCATTGATAAGATCTTTTTTGTGTTGATGTATGATATCAGAATTCTGTTAGTGTACTTATAATAATAAACATAATTCAAAATCTGTTTGATTTCGTTAGTGGTTTTGGTTGGTGATTCATCAAATATAAATTTCTGCAATGTCCATTTTGGATGAATCAGATAATTGACCGTGAATGATGATGCATGCAATACCAACTTTGAAATGTACTCAAGTGCAAAACGTTTTGTCTTTTTAGCTTCTTCTGATATCTGGTTAAAATGATAAGAAATTTTCTCGCCTGAGTAATCAAAGACAGAATTTTTAAGAAGTTTCTGCCTATCCTCAAAAATCAAGTAATCAATTTCTGCTGAAATATATTGAAGGATTGCCGGATGAAGATCGGAAGCAACGAGTTGTTCGAATGTGAAAAAAGGTCCGAGTTTATTAACCTTATTCAGATTGAAATCGTATATGAATTTTATTTCTCTTTCGAACATGTGTTCCGTTTGCTTTGTGACTTTGAGTCTTAGTAGTGAAGTTTTTACCACAAAGTCACTAAGACACTAAGTGATAATACCAAAAAGCCATAAAAAAATCCCGACTTAATTAGCCGGGGACCAATTACAACCTTGAAGGTCGAGAAGACCTTCAAGGTTTTCAAGAATATTATTACTACTTAACCTTCGCCATAAAATATTCGCGGTTCATACGTGCAATGTGTTTGATCGAGACACCTTTCGGGCATTCTGCTTCGCATGCATAAGTGTTAGAGCAGCTTCCGAATCCGTATTCATCCATCACTTTTACCATTGTTTCTACACGCTGATAACGCTCCGGCATTCCTTGAGGCAGTAATGCAAATTGAGAAACTTTTGCACTTACAAACAGCATTGCAGATGCATTCTTGCAAGCTGCTACACATGCACCGCATCCGATACATGAAGCCGCATCCATTGCTTCGGATGCAATTTCTTTTGCGATTGGAATTGCATTTCCATCCGGAACACTTCCGGTATTAACGGAAATAAATCCGCCAGCTTCCATAATTCTATCCATCGCTGAACGATCTGTCATCAAATCTTTGATGATCGGAAATGCTTTTGCACGGAACGGTTCAATGTAGATTGTATCTCCTTCTTTAAAATTTCTCATGTGCAATTGGCAAGTTGCTATTCTGGGAATTGGTCCATGCGGCTGACCGTTAATTACAAGTCCGCAAGTTCCGCAAATCCCTTCTCTGCAATCACTTTCAAAAGTAATCGGCTCCATGCTTTTACTTTCGAGATCATTATTAATATCATCCAGCATTTCTAAGAACGATGAATCCGGTGACACAGCTACTTTATATGCAACAAAACTTCCCGGTGTTTTAGGTCCGTGCTGGCGCCAAATCTTAAGAGTTAAATTTATTTTTTTTGGGCTCATTTTATTATACCTTTTTATTCATAAACTTTTTTGAAATTATCAATCAATTTATTCTCAATTCTAAATTCTACATTCTCAATTCTTACTTATAACTCCTTGTAGCTAATTTAACAGAAGTGAATTCAAGAGGTTCTTTGTTCAATTCCCAACTGCCGGTATTTTTATATTCCCATGCAGAAACAAAGGTATAATCTTCATCATTTCTTAAAGCTTCACCTTCGGGTGTTTGATATTCTTCTCTAAAATGTCCTCCGCATGATTCGTTGCGTGTTAGAGCATCAAGAGCCATTAACTCACCAAGCTCAAGATAATCTGCAACTCTTGCGCCGCGTTCAAGACATTGATTAACATCCTTCGAATCACCAACAACATTTACATCTTTCCAAAATTCTTCTCTTAAAGCTTTTATCTCAATCATCGCTTCTTTCAATCCATTTTCATTTCTACCCATGCCAACTTTATTCCACATAATTCTGCCGAGTTGTTTGTGTATATCATCAACTGTTCTCTTTCCTTTGATCGAAAGTAGTTTTGCTGTCATATCTTCAACTTCTTTTTGAACTTTGTTGAATTTAGTATGATCAGCTTTAACTAATGTAGGTTTGTCCCCGGCAAGATAATTTCCAATTGTGTAAGGAATAACAAAGTAGCCATCGGCTAATCCTTGCATAAGCGCACTTGCACCAAGACGGTTTGCACCGTGATCTGAATAATTTGCTTCACCGGCTACAAATAATCCGGGAATTGTACTCATCAAATTGTAATCTACCCATAAACCGCCCATTGTGTAATGCGGTGCAGGATAAATTTTCATCGGTGATTGATAAGGATTATCTCCTGTAATTGTTTGATAGATCTCAAATAAATTTCCATAACGCTCTTCAATTACATTTTGTCCAAGACGATTTATAGAATCCTTAAAATCGAGATAGACTGCTTCCTGTCCTTGTGCACCGCGTCCGTCATCGTAAGCTTCTTTTGCTGCGCGGGAAGAAATATCACGCGGACTTAAATTTCCGTAAGTAGGATATTTTCTCTCGAGATAATAATCGCGTTCATCTTCAGGAATATCATTCGGCTTGCGCATATCATTCTTTATTTTGGAAATCCAAATGCGTCCGTCGTTACGCAAACTTTCGCTCATCAATGTTAACTTAGATTGATTTTCTCCGTGAACAGGTAAACATGTAGGATGTATTTGTGTAAAACACGGATTTGCAAATGCGGCACCGCGTTTGTGAGCACGCCATATTGCAGTTGCGTTGCAGTTCATTGCACTTGTTGAAAGAAAATATGCATTGGCATATCCGCCCGTTGCAAGAATTACGGCATGAGCAGAATATTTTTCTATTTCTCCGTTTAACATATTACGAACAACAATTCCTTTTGCAATTCCATCTACAACGACAACATCAAGCATTTCTCTGCGTGTATATAGTTTTACTTTTCCTTCTTTGATCTGACGGTTCATTGCCGTGTATGCACCAAGTAAAAGCTGCTGTCCGGTTTGCCCTTTTGCATAAAATGTTCTTGAAACAAGTGCGCCACCAAAAGATCTATTATCAAGCAATCCGCCGTACTCACGAGCGAACGGAACACCTTGAGCAACACACTGATCAATAATATTATTGCTTACTTCAGCAAGACGGTAAACATTTGATTCTCGCGAACGAAAATCTCCGCCTTTAACTGTATCGAAGAATAATCTGTAAACCGAATCGCCGTCATTCTGATAATTCTTTGCTGCATTAATTCCGCCTTGCGCGGAAATACTGTGTGCTCGTCTCGCACTATCATGAAAAGTGAATACTTTAACATTATAACCAAGTTCACCCAATGATGCCGCAGCAGAAGCACCGGCTAATCCCGTTCCTACAACAATTACATCGTACTTACGTTTGTTGGCGGGGTTAACAAGCTTCATGTTGAATTTGTGGTTCGTCCACTTCTCTTCTAATTTACCCGCAGGTACTTTCGCATCTAATTTTATCATCACTTACCTCCCAAGAAAAATAAAAAGTAAATTGGAATCGAAGCAAAACCGATCGTCATAATTACTGCGTAAATGGTTCCGATCTTTTCTATCAACGGAAAATACTTTTTGTGATTCCATCCGAAAGTTTGAAATGCACTTTGAAAACCATGATTAAGATGAAATCCCAAGAGAAGTACTGCTACAACGTAGAGCCCCGAATAAACAGGACTTTGAAATGCTTCAACGATAATATCGTAATACCTGTGACTTTCGGCTAACGGGCTTCCCATATTAAATGAAACCCAAAAAGTTCTTAAATGAATAACAAGAAAAATAAATATGATACTGCCTGTAATAAAAGCAGTTCTTGAAAATACAGTTGTGTTTTTTGATGAACCGTTAATTTTATAATTAACAGGCCGTGCTTTTTTGTTCTCGATCCACAATCGTACTCCGTTAAAGATGTGAAGAATAAAGATCAAACCAAGAATTATTTCTACAACTCTAATTAATGGTTTAATACTTTCTAATTTCTCTACAACAGTGTTAAATAAATCCGGTCCTGCATACAGTGTTAAGTTGTTGATTAAATGGATTACTAAAAATAAGATTAAACATATTCCTGTAATTGCCATTACCAACTTTTTACCGATGGAGGAGTTCAAACTTTTCCAAACCCAGCCCATTAGTTTTCTCCTGTTTTAAGATGATTGAACTTGATAATAGTTGCGGTTGGCTTAATTAATCTTGAGTTAAGATTTTTACGAGATTTGAATAACTTGAGCACAGTTCTGATAAGTAATTTTTAATTTCAATATTAAGATAAAGCTAATAATGATTTTTTTCAAAAAGAAATGATCAGTTTTTCTGTCCAAATGGGTTGTAAATTTTTATATCAGAAATTTTGCCGAAGTCTTTTACGTCTCTCGTAATAAGATTACATTTATTCTCAACAGCCGTAGCCGCAATTATTGCATCACCGATTTTTAGTTTATAATTCCTTCTGATCTTCGCGGCAATATTTGCGATTGATTCATCGAGCGGGAAAACATGAGCATTGTTGAGAAATGTTTTTATGGCATTTTCTTCTTTGGAACTCAGATCACGACTGAACAATTCAATCTTTGAAATAACCGAGATATTTATATCCTTATCGAAGAGGTTTGATAAAAAATCATTATGGGGGGCTGGAATTAAATCGCCAAGGAAATAAATAACGATGTTCGTATCGATCAGATACCTCGTTCCCATTCTTCCCTTATCTCTCTGATTTCATCATCAATCTGCTGTATTGTCTTCCCTTTTAGTACACCTCTTAGAGAAGATGGTTTCACTGTCTTTCCATTTCCATTTTTCTTCTTACCGTTTTTAACGGGTTGAATAGTGATCTCGAGTTCTTTGGATTGCAAGTTAAGAGGTAAATCAAGAATAAGTCTTTTACTTCTAACTTTCTTGGTAATTTTATACGCTTGCATAGGGCTATCCTTTTCCTAACTCAAGTTAAAAATAACTCATTCAAAATGCGAGATAGATTTTGTTGCAATCAAATAGTTGCTTTCCTAACTTGTATCCGAAGTTCTTAAACATTTTGCGGTGTTCATTTTGAACTTTATAGGGAAACCGGTGAAATTCCGGTGCTGCCCCGCAACTGTAATCCCGACTCAAATTAATTTTGAGTAAACACTTTAACCATAATGTCACTGTTCCGAATCTTCGGAACGGGAAGACGGTTGAAAGTCGGGAAAGTCAGGAGACCTGCCGCAGAATTCACAAATTTATAAACCTTCGCGGGTAGAGGTTTTGATTCATGTTTCTTCTTCTTAACATTTAGAATCAATCTTATTAATCACGCGGAGTTACATCTTTTAAAAAGGAGTAACTTCTATGAAACATCTTCACTCATTTTTATTAATCTTTTTTCTGTTTCAAATTTTTGTATCGGCACAACAATCTGATTCTGTTAAAACAACTTTATCCGAAATTGTTGTAACAGCCAACAAGACTGAAACTCCGTATTACGCACTTGGCAGTTCTGTTTCTGTAATAACATCAGACGAAATCTCCAGACAAAATCTGCGCACGGTTGTTGATGTCCTTCGCGAATTACCGGGATTAACAATTACACAACATGGCGGTCCGGGAAAACTTGCATCTGTTTATACAAGAGGAGCAAATTCAAATCATACACTGGTCATTATTGACGGCGTTAAAATGAACGATGCTTCTTCTCCGAATAATGCGTTTGATTTTTCAACACTTTACACAAACGATATTGAAAGAATTGAAATTGTTCGAGGTCCGCAAAGTACTTTGTATGGTTCAGAAGCTATCGCCGGTGTAATAAACATAATTACAAAACGGGGAACCGATAAACCTCAATTTAATTTTTCGGGCGAAGGCGGTTCGAATAATTATTATCGGGGAAATCTTTCCGCGCAAGGTAAATCCGGAATCCTTAGTTATGCAATTACTGCGACTCGAAACGGAAGTGATGGCATTTCTGTAAGCAATGCTCGTTTTGGAAATAAAGAAAAAGATCACTTCACAAATAATTCATTCTACTCACTTTTAGGTTTTGATCTATCCACAACAGCAAAGTTGGAAATAATCTATAAGTTCACAAAAATGGAAACGGCTCTTGATCAAAGTGAAAAATTTGGAGACGATCCTAATTTTAATTTTAATATTGAGGAACAATTTTTAAAAAGCGGGTTAAGCTTATCATTATTTGACAGAAGATGGCAGCAACAATTCAGTGCATCATTAGTAAAGCGATTCAGCCGCTCTCTCGATCTTTTTGATCAAGTTCATCCAAATTTATCATCAGACGGATTTAATAAAGCAAGTAGAGTTAAGTTTGATTGGCAGAACAATTTTCGTTTTATTGCAAATAATCTTATCACATTTGGAATTGAGACAGAAGCTGAAAAAACAAATTCCAGTTATGTATCTACAAGTGATTGGGGACCATTCGATAGTATTTTTCCAGAACAATCAGTAAAAACAACAGGCATATATTTACAAGATCAGTTCAGTTATAAAAATGCATTATTTGTTTCAGCAGGAGTTAGATTAGACAACAATCAAAAATTCGGAAGTGTTGCTACTTACCGGATTGCACCTGCATATTATTTTAATACAATTGGTACAAAACTAAAAATGTCTTTCGGAACCGGATTCAAGGCACCTTCTCTCTTTTATCTTTTTGATCCTGCCTTTGGGAATCCTGATCTACAACCTGAAAAAAGTATTGGTTGGGACGCCGGGTTTGAGCAATATTTTAATGAAGGAAAATTCAGCTTTGCATTAACTTATTTCAATCTGAAACTTGAAAACATGTTCGGATTTGATGCTAACTTTAGAACAGTAAATATTGCACAAGCATCTTCAAACGGTTTTGAAATCGTTGCATCGGTTTTCAATCTTTATAATTTTTCAGTAAATGCTAATTACACTTTTACAAAAACTAAAGATGAATATGAGTTAAGCGAAGATTACGGTAAATCTTTATTGCGAAGACCAAAACATCAAGCTTCTTTCAGTATAAATTATAAACCGAATGCTGATTTTAATTTGAACGCGCAGTTTCTTTATGTGGGTGAACGGGAAGACAAAGATTTTTCAACTTTTCCTTCTGTAAGAGTTGCTATACCTGATTACACCATAGTTAATTTATCAGCATCGTATAAATTATTTAGTTACTTAGAATTCACAGGTAAAATCGAAAATCTATTTGATAAACAATATGAAGAAGTGCTGAACTACGGAACTCTTGGAAGAAGTTTCTACGCGGGATTAAATATCAACTTATAGTTTTATTTAGATGCTGGATACCTCTTGATGCTGGATACTTGATACTGGATGTTTGTTTTAAACCAGAATCCAATATCATGCATCCAGTATCAAGATTATTATCCTCTTCCCATTCCTTGTCTTCTTGCTGCAGCTTCTTCTTGAATCTTTTTATATTCTGCTTTTTGAGTATCATTCAAAAGTGCTTCTATTTTCTTATTAGTTTTTTCTCTTAAACCCATCATAGCATCTCTCATTGATTGCATATCACCGCTGCTATTATCTCTAAGTTTCTGGATCTCACTCATTTGATCATTAAGAATAGTTTCAACTTTCTTTAGCTGAGCATCTGTGAGTTTAAGTCTTTCTTTGTAGGTCTGGAGTTGCTGCTTCATTCGTTCTTGCGGATTCATTCCACCCATACCTTGAGAAAATGATTGAGTTGTAAAACCGAATAAAAAGATTACAGATAAAATAATTACGAATTTTGCTTTCATGTTGTCGTCCCATTTGTTGTATATGATAAAAATAATTAACCCGATCAATTCAAACAATTTAAAAAGTGTTAAAATTATTTTACAAGAATCATCTTTTTAACAATTTTTTCGGAGCCTGCCTCAAGAGCATAAAGATATGTACCGCTAGCTAAAGTGCGCCCGTCAAAATTTACTGTATAACTACCTGCAGCTTGAAATGCATCTACAATAGTTGCAATATTTCTGCCGAGCGTATCATAGACCTTTAATCTAACATCCGTTGATTGTGGTAATGAATATTCTATTCTTGTTGTAGGATTGAACGGATTAGGATAATTCTGTTTTAACGAAAAATCCGTCGGAATGTTAAAATCATATTTCACATCAGTCGTAGTATTTATTAAAGCAAGAGTTTCAAAATGTTTTAACAAAACTTGATCAACCTCAGTTGCTGTCATTCCAAAATGATCTCTAAGCACTGTGGCATAAACCTGGCGGAAATCATATACGTATTTAATATCTCCGTTGCTGTCTAAATTAATTAAGCTTGGATTATTTCCAAACACACCGCCTTTAACATTTTTTCCAATCAAAAACATAGGCGCTGCAGTTCCATGATCAGTTCCTGCACTTGCATTTTCATTAACTCTTCTTCCAAATTCTGAGAAGGTTAGAATTACAACTTTATCTGCTAATCCATATCTCTCAAGATCAGATTGAAATGCTTTAATTGATTCTGCTAATCTTGTTAATAAAAGCGGATGAGAGTTTGTACCGTTTTGATTTGAATGGGTATCAAATCCGTCAAGCGTAGCTAAGTAGACCGGAGTTTCCAATCCGCCCAAAATTAAATCCGCAATAATTTTTAATTGAGATCCAAAAGTTCCGCCAGCCGTGTAACTTGCAACCGGATTTCCTAAGTCAGCTTTTGCTTTAATCACAGTTGCATATTGGATTGAAAGAGCTGCAACTTCTTTTAAAAATTTTAGTTCATCTCCTGCTATTGTTGCCGGAGGCGGATCACTATCTGCCGTTATTCCACTAACTAATGTGTAAAAAGAATCCGGATTATCGAACGAAACTGCTAATCCGCCTTCTGTACTATCGAAGATACCGGATTGAACAGAACCGATTTGAATTGCCATCGGGTGCGGAGGAGGAACATTAGGAAAACCCGGAAATGTTTTTAATAAATACCTTCCTACCCAACCGTCATATATATATTGATTAGATTCAGAAGCAGAAAGCCAAATATCAGTTGCTCTAAAATGTGAACGATTTGGATTTTGGTAGCCGACATTTTGTATTACAGTAAATTTTCCTTCATCAAAAAGCTGCTTTAAAGGTTGAAGTGAAGGATTCATTCCGGTTAGACTATTTAACTGAACTACATTTGTTTTCGGTATTCCAATAACCGGTCTTTTTTGGTAATAGATAGAATCTTCAAAAGGAATGATGGTATTCAATCCGTCATTTCCTCCTTTAAGCTGAATAAGAACTAAAATTTTTCCGTTGGTTGATTTTATATTCATGAATGGACGGGCAAATGCTTTGATAGGAATTCCGGAAATTGTAAGAGTAACAGCTCCGGCACCGGTTACCATTCCAAGATTTTTTAAGAATTCTCTTCTTTTCATTTTAAGCTCTCAGAAAAATTATGATAACTGAAATTCTGGTAAACGCATTAATGCTTTGAAGAATTTTTGCAGCCGTGTATCTGCACCCGGACTGTATGTTGACCAATTCCCTACAACAGTTCCGTCTAATAAAGTACTTAATAATGAATTTTTTCTTGCCGTGCTTAACGGAAATTGAATCAATTGCTTGGTAACGTCTTCAACGAACTGTACAGCGTTTTCTGAACTTGGATAACTTCTGGAATAAGCAAGTACATTCATTTTATAATTAATACTGTTAATTGTTCTCCCGTTTACCAGTGCGTCTGTATAAACATTTCTGTTTGGGTAAGTAATTGTACTGATCCACTTACGCTGCCCTTCCCACCCTCGTACATCGGGCGGATTAAATAGAGATTGCTGAAGTGAATCGGCAGTGGTTCTAATATAATTGGGCAGATCATTATTTGTATATGAAATACCAAGCTGTTTCAAAACAGAGAGTAAAAATTCTACAGGCGGTTTTATTCTTGCACCGCGTATATCCACGGAATGAAAATATTCTGATTTAAGCATAGTGGCAAGAACCGGTTTCAAATTGAAATTATTATTCCGCATTACTGCTGCAAGTTGTGTAACATAATCTTTGTTCGGTTCATAGTAAGCAAATTCTTTGTAAAGTTTTCTGCACAAAAATTCCGAAGCGGGAATTAGTTTTTCTGTAAAGATCAAATTAACTGCTGTGTCGTAATTATAATTTCCAGTTTTACCATAGATAGTCTTAGAACCGGTATCAGCTCTGTTCGTATTAAAGACACTAACAAGATTAGTTCCGTCAACAGTCCAGCCTGTTAATGCTTTAGCCATTTGTTTAATATCATCTTCAGTATAATTACCAATACCAATAGTAAATAATTCCTGAAGTTCACGTGCATAATTTTCGTTTGGCGCTGTTTTAGTATTTGCATTTCCATTCAGATAATAAAGCATTGCGGGATCAATAGTTGCTTTCTTAGTCAGTTCAATAAAATTACCAAAAGCATATTGTCTGAATAACTTATTCTGGATATACATCAATTGCGGAATTTGTATTGTACCGTATTCCGAAACAAAATGATTGTGCAGAAAGAGCACCATCTTTTCTCTAATTGAATAACCTTGAGTGAGCATTAAATTATACCACCAGTAAATCATAGAGCGGAACCAATTTGTGTAACTGGTTTGATTAGTGGCATTGTTCGGCAAGGTAACCCATTCAGCATTATTATATTGAGGTGCTGCAGGTTCTGCTAGATCTTTTAGAAGATAATTATCAACAAAATCATCAAGGGTTTTTGTAAGAGCAAATGTTACATCCTCTTTCGCAAATCCAAAAAGTGAACGCGATAAAATATGGCGCGCGGCATCTGCATCCCATACTGAAATCTTTTTCAGATAATTTGAAGTGCTCATAGATTAATATCTACCTTTTATCTGGTTAATTGACATTTGATGTTAAGAGAAAGTTTAATCACGTTCAAGATAAATTATTGTAGAAAGTTAAAAATGTGATGTACGTTAATTTTAATAGGAGTTAAGAGTATTTGTTTGAATTATATCAGTTGCCCGAGTTGTAACAACCCGGGCAATTGAAAATAAAAGATTATTGTTCCATACCGGCTAAGTGAATTGCATTAAAGAGAAGTTTGAACGTTCCGTAGGTCTGATGACGATTCTGCACTTTGAAACCAAATAAAATGACGTGACCATTTTTTTGTTTTACATCAACTACAGCACTGCGTTTGAAGAGAAAATCTTCTCCAAGCAAAAATCCCGACTTCAACAAATTTTTTGTGGGGTATCGTACTACAACACTGCGGTCGAATTGACCGGACGGTGTAGTTGTTGAAAAGGCAATACTGTTGCTTAAATATCCTATAGATTCGAAATCCATTCCGTAGCCAATTGGATTTGTGTTATCAACATTCATTCTAACAAGAGAACCGGGGCAATAGAAATCATTACTGGTTACACTTTTTAAAACATTTGTAACTTTCAATCCTAAATCCTCAATTGCAAAGTTACATGCTTGTCCCAACGTAATAAGATAACCGCCATCTTTCTCAACAAAGTTTTTTAGATTCTCAACACCATCCTTTTCGATACCGCCCTCAAATTCCGGCGGTTTTAGTCTGTAAAAACGAGCGTTATCTCCGCTTGGTTTTGCAGTTTTTATTTGATCACCGCTCATATCCGGTATGATGATCACATCAAAATCATCTTTCATTTTCTTGTTCTTAAAATCTTTGTTAACCATTGTCTTAAACTCGAACGCATAGTTCTCTAGAAGCAATCGTGTCCAACCTTCATCCATACTTGCTGTATATGATTGATACAAACCAACTTTCACTTTCTTAAGTTCTTTCAATTTCGTCTTATCAACTAAATTAATAGAAGAAACTTTTAAGTGAAGTTCTGTTGCTAATTCACCAACCATTTTTTTCGATTTATCATTCACAGGAACAAAAATCGAACCTTCAGCAAAATTATTCTCCCCATTATTAATTTTATTTGTGTTCCAATAGACTGAGATGTTATCTTTTTGAAGTTTGTTAATAAAAGTAGAATTCATATTTGAACCAGATTGAACTGCATAAAAATTACCGTTTGAGGCAGGAGCTTCCCCACTTTGATAATTTGCATCGGCAAGTATTCTTATCTCAATTGAAAATGGTTTTTCGATAGTAAAGTAAGTTACACCCATTAAATATGGAAGTGTCCACCCGGCAACATCATAAGGGCGAATCGGCGCTTCGGTTCTTGATTTCCGAAGGTCCGGATATGATTGTTCTTCCATTAAGTCTTTAGCATACTTTCCGTTTGGTTGTGCTGTAAAAATAATATAACTGTTTGCCGGATAAATTTTGTTTTCAAGTTTAAACTCTTTATCAGTGTATTGAACTTCAACTCCTCCGAGTTGTAACATCTCGATCATCTTAGATGTTGTTTGCGGATCTTTTTGATCGCGAGGAATTACATATGCAAAGGGATTACCCTTTTTTCCTTGTTCAACTGCTTCTTTACACATTCTATAATAGTTCAACAGTAAATCCTCCTTAAACATAGCAGCAGTTTCAAGAAGACTGGCAGTCAAACTAAGTTCATAATCTACAATATCACGTAACCGCCACCATCCTCCGCGCCAGGGAGAAGGATAGTTTGTACGGATATCATAAGTTGTGAGTTCAGGATTAACTCTCACTTCCGATGAATCAATAAATATTGGCGAAGCTATATTGCAGCTTGCCATTTCGGAAAGCATTGCAATCTGATTATGCCACAACCCGCAATCGCTTGCCGGTCCCTCCCACCATCCTTCAAATAATGCTTGAGTAATGACACCTGTCTTTCCTTGCTTTTGTAGATCGAGCGCACTCATTCCGCCAAAAATACTTTGCCAGCGCCAGATGAGCGGATTAACATTTGGATTAAGTGGATCTTTGTATGGGACTACAAACAAACGCGCACCGCTATTTCCCATTTGATGCTCATCCAACCAGATTTGAGGGAAGTAATCATGATAAGCAACTTTAACAACGTTTCTTGTTTCTATAAGATTGAACTGGAACCAATCGCGGTTGTTATCATGCCCGGAATATTTCTGATAAAGAAACGGCATTCTTGCACCATCAAATTCCGTGTTAACATATTTGTTATACCAATTAACCACCATGGTTGTACCGTCAGGATTGATAGACGGCATCAATATGAAGATTACATCGTTCAATGCCTTGTTAGATTTCTCGGATGCATTTCCTGAAGCAAGGTTGTATGCAAATTCCATAGACATTTGAGATGAAGCAATTTCTGTTGAGTGAATATTACATGTCACAAGCACAACAATTTTTCCATCTTTAGCCAATTGCTTTGCCTCATCATCATTTATTTTCCGCGGGTCAGAAAGTCTTTTGACGATTGCTTTGTACTTATCAAGGTTTTTTATATTCTCTTCCGAACTGATTACTGCCATAAACATATCGGCGCCAAGTGAAGTCTTGCCTATAATTTCGTAATGAATTTTTTGTGAATTTTCCGATAATAGTTTGAAATACTTTGAGATTGTCTCGTAATCTGCAATTTTATAATCAGCTCCAACTTTATAACCCAAAAATTCTTCGGGTGATCTTAAATTCTGTCCTATTATAAATGAGAAAGAAACAAGTAATAAAATTGATATCAGCTTTCGCATTACTCCTCCGCTTGATTTATTTAACTGAGAATTTATATATAGTTGTTTGACGATACGGTTCAGTTTTACTTGCTTTCAAAACAGTTGAAGGCCAATCCGGTTTGTTCGGAGAATCCGGAAAGTGCTGGGCTTCCAGACACAATCCTGTTCTGTACTGATACATAACTCCATTTTTACCTTTTACCTTTCCGTCAAGAAAATTACCGCAATAAAATTGAATACCCGGTTGATTTGTCCACACTTCCATAAATCTACCCGAAGTTGGTTCATATACAGTTGCAATCTTAGGAATTAGTTCCTGGTGTTTATTCAAAACCCAATTATGATCATAACCAAGTCCAAACTTTAATTGCTCATAATTTTCGTTTATACGATCACCAATTTTAGTCGCCTTACGAAAATCCATTGGAGTATTAGTTACGACTGCAAACTTACCTGTAGGAATCAAACCTTTATCAACAGGAGTAAATTTATCAGCATCAATCATTAACTCATGATCAAGAATAGTTTTGTTGGGAGTGCCGGTTAAATTAAAATATGAATGATGTGTTGGATTGAGAATTGTATTTTTATTAGTTAAAGCAGTGTAATTAATATATAACTCATTTTCGTTATTCAGACTATAGGCAACGGTTAAATCAACTGTTCCGGGATAACCTTCTTCTCCATCCTGACTTATATATTTCAGAGAAATTGTTTGAGCAGAGGCACCTAATACGGTCCACACTTTTTTGTTAAATCCGGAAGTTCCGCCGTGAAGATGATTTTCTCCGTTGTTGATCGAAAGTTGATATTCTTTTCCGTCCAATTTAAATTTTCCTTTACCAATTCTGTTTCCATATCTTCCTACAATACTCCCGAAGTAGGATTTGTCTGCTTCATATCCCTCAATGTTATCATACCCAAGAACAACATCTTCAAATTTTCCATTTCTATCCGGTGCGGTTAATGAAACAACCGCAGCGCCGTAATTAATTATTTTTATCGTTATTCCGTTTTTGTTAGTCAGCGTATAAATGTCAACATTCTGTCCATCTGTTGTTTTGCCAAAGAATTCTTTCTTCACTTCCATTTTAGTTTCCGACTCCTTATTCTTGCATGAGATTGAGAATAAACCGACTACTAGAAATAAACATACTAATGCATAATTCATAAATATTTTTGAAACTGATTTCATAATTATCCCTCGTCATTTTATTTATTTAAGAAATATTTTTCACTTAGAAGAATCATTTTTGCTGCATGATCTTTTAGAATATTAATTGTGGTAAAATCAGAATCATAGACAGAATTTATTCCTTGTGGTTCGTGGGGCGGATCTCCGGTAAACGGATCTCCGATACGCCAGAAGTTATCATCATTTTTTCCGCGTCCCTCTCCTGTCCATGCCCAAAAATTTGTTCCGGCAATCGGTGCTCCGGCTGCAGCGCTGTCATAAACAACCGATAATAATTTTTCGTAATATTTATCACGTGCAGAAGTCGGTGTCCCCGAATTATAATTTTCATTATCACGCGGCAGTCCGAATTCTTCAAGTGTAATTGGTTTATTTAATTTACGTGATAGAATCATGTGCTGGTTGATATAATCAATCGCATTTTTTTCTGCATTAGAATAAGTTTCATCAATTTTCTTAGCATCAAACCAATTCCAATTTTTTGCCCAAAGATGAAATGTTGTATAATCAATATACTTGCTTTCATGTGCTTTAAGAAAAATATCTTCCCGAAGTAAACTTCCTATCACTCCTTCGCTTCCGGTAGTTACTAAATGGTTAGGATCAATGGAATGAATATACTTTGCTGTTTCATCAATCCATTTATTATAATTATCAAGATTAGCAAAACCGTTTTCTAAACTTCCGGCACGCGGTTCATTTGCTAATTCCCATGCCATGATTGTAGGATCTTCAAAATAGAATTGCTCTGTGTATGGATTTCTTCTTGTAACAATTTTCTTAATATACTTTCTGAAATATTCATTTGCCTTTTCATTATTATAGAATGAGGCAGTATAATCCATGAATGCAGTCCAGCCCTGAGTAGAATCATACGGATCGATGACTTTACCATTATTAAACCACTTGTTATAAACTGCCATTCCACCGGACCATTCCCAATAATTGTTTAAATATATCACTGCGTGCATATCACGTTTCTTCATTTCTGAAATTAGAAAATCTAACCCGTCTAAGAGTTCGTCATTAAATATATCCGGTTCTGTTTGAATTGTCGGTTTGAGTGATTTCTGAATATAAGAATCTTCAGATGAAGCTAATATTCTCAAATTAGTTATGCCAATTGATTGGAGATTATCCAGTTCTCTAATTAATCTTTTTCTGTTTCCTGGATCCGATTGTGAACCAAGATAATATCCGTACCAAAAATTTGTACCGGCAAAATAATATGGTTTATCGTTAAGCTCTAAATGAGTGTTCTTTACTTTAATGAAACTATTGTTTTCTTTTATCAACATTGATGAACAACCTTGAAAAAGCATAATGAGGATCAACGCTGCAAACAATTCTTTTTTCAACATGTACGTTTATTTAGATAATGTTGACAAATATCTATAACAAAATAATGATTTAATTAAAATCTGCGATGCATTTTCCCAATTTATTTTCTTTTGATTATCTTTAATCCTAATAAAACATTTAATATAGATGAAGATACGAAGCAAAGTTTTGTTGATCTTATCTACGGCAGCACTGTGTTCCCTCATTCTATTAATACATATACTTAATACCAAACCAATCATAACTTACTCAATCATTTATATTTCTTCATCCATTATTTTTGTTTTTATTAGTTGGCAGATACTAAAAAACGAGATCCCATTCAGTTATGCAGTCGGATTTGTAGCAGTTGGTATTTTACTAAGAGTAAGTTTTATTTCGATTAATCCAATTGGTTCCGATGATTATTACCGATACATGTGGGATGGAAAAGTTCAGTCGGCCGGAATCAATCCTTATCTTTATTCTCCAAATGATCCATCATTACAAAAACTTCACTCGGAAACAATACCCAAGTTGGTCAACAATCCCGATATGAAAACAATTTATTTTCCTTTGAGCCAATGGTTGTTTTATGCGGGCTATTCATTAAGCGGAGAAGCTTTTTGGGGATATAAATTATTGCTTTTCATTTTTGAATTAACAACTCTATTGGCTCTGTTTCTTTTACTAAGGAAAATGAATCTCCCGGATAAGCATATTTTACTTTATGCATTATGTCCTCTGCCAATAATTCAATTTTCTTTAGATGCCCATCTTGATGGTTTTGGATTACCTCTTTTAATTCTTGCATTATTATTCTATCTGGATAATAAAAAAATACTTGCATTAATTTTTCTCGGCTTATCTTTCTCAATAAAGCCTGTGGGATTTCTTATTCTTCCTATTCTATTTATCAATGAGAAAAATATTCAAGATAGAATTAAAATTGTTCTTATTCCGTCAATTGCATTTATTATTCAATTTATACCTTATATTTTTTCATCTAATCCATTTGAATCATTTTTTATTTACGCCAAGCATTGGACATTCAATGGTTTGGTATTCAATATTATAGATTCATTCATTCAAAATAATCAGACGGCAAGAATTATCTGCGGAATACTTTTAGTGATTTGCTTACTTCCATTTATTTTTAATAAAATGGATTTATTGCATAAATATTATTATTCGGTATTACTACTTTTGATTTTCTCACCTGTAGTTCATCCGTGGTATATTGCTTGGCTTGCTGTATTGCTTCCCATAATACCAAGATGGAGCGGAATTTTCTACGTCGGTTTAAGTTCCTTAACTGTGTTTACAGTTTTGAGTTACCAGTTAAACGGTTTATGGAAGGAATATCCGATTGTATTGATATTAGAGTATGTTCCGGTCATTGTAATTCTAATTTATGAATTGAGTAAAGAAAAAATGTTTTTACGTTTGAAGGGAATAGTGTAGTCAGTAATGATTTGTGTTATTGCCTTTCAAATACACTTGTTCCATTACTTATTGAAGTAATATATGTTTTCAAATTGATATTAAATTTTTGTTTATACTTTTTAGAAATTTTTTCTTTTGTCTCTCCAACTATGTCGTTCTCGATCAGATTTATTGTGCATCCACCGAATCCTCCGCCCATCATCCTAGAACCGTAAACTCCGGGATTTCCAATTGTAAGCTCTACTAAATAATCGAGTTCTTGGCAGCTTACTTCATAATCTTTGCTTAAACCCTTATGAGTTGCATACATAAACGAACCAAACTCTGAGAGATTTTTTTCTTTTAGAGAATAACAAGCTTTTAACATTCTTTCATTTTCTTCAACAACGTATTTGCACCGCCGGAATATTTTTGAATCCAATTTATTCTTATAATCGTTCAACATCGCTAAAGTTACATCCCGTAAACTTTTAATTTGAGAATGATCTTTTTTTACTAACTCGACTCCTAAACTACATTCCTTTCTTCTTTGGTTATATTCTGATGAAGCCAAAGAGTGAGTTACGCCCGTATCAAATAAAACAATTGAAATATCTTTGTAATCGAAAGGGAAATAATCATACTCTAACGTACGGCAGTCAATGCGAAGTACGTTTCCATACTTACCAAAAATGTTTATGTATTGATCCATTATACCGCATTGCACACCAACGAATTCATTCTCGGCTTTCTGCGCAAGTTTAACAAGAGTAAGTTTATCTATTCCAAAATTAAAAATATGATTGAGTGCGAAAGCCAAACCGGCTTCAATTGCCGCTGATGAAGACATTCCGGCACCGATCGGAATATCTCCGCCGAAGACGCAGTTGAATCCATTAAGATTGCAGCCAAGTTTTAAAATCTGATCAACAACACCCATCAAATAATTGGGCCAATGCTTCTCTGTAAACTGTAAACTGTTAACTGAGAACTGAAAACTGTCTTTCATATCTAAAGCAAATAAACTGCACTCATCATCATCACTCGGAGAGATTGCAAAGTAAATTGCTTTATCAATTGCAGCGGGAAGAACAAATCCTTCATTATAATCAGTATGTTCTCCGATAAGGTTCACTCTTCCGGGTGAGCGGATAAGCAAAGGTTTTTCATTAAATAATTCTTGAAATTTTTGAAGGACTAGTTCAGATAACATAATTTCTTAAATTTTAGTTATTACAACTTATTTAATATCTGTTTTGATTACAATTCTTTCATGAAATTGCGCAACAAATTAACACGTAGAGACGGGATACCCGTCGAGACTCGGTCTCGCCGTGGCTGTTATCCCGTCTTTACAACACAGATTGCTTGGTCGTCAAGGACCACTCCTTGACGAAACCAATTAAACAATCTCAGTCAAGGTATGGACCTTGACTGCCGATAAACCTTTATAAACTTATTTAATAAAAAGCATTGACTAAAATTTTCTTTTACACTAAGTTGAATTAGCACCAAAAACGCTTCTATAAACGGGGTGCTTTGTTTGGGAAATTAAGGACAAAGAAAATAGATTCTGCAAGAATTAATAGTTGAAAAAACCGATTGTGTTAAGGATGATAGATATGCACACACTATTTTTAAATGATGGCAATTTAGATTGTTTTGTGGGAAATTGGAACGTAGATATGCAACTGCATGCATATCTACGTTCTTTAACTAATAATTTCATGCAGTATAAGTAATAGTTAGCTTTTAATAAATATGGGAAAATTATGTTTCAGCTCCATTTTCTATTATTAGGCCTTCCTTATACATTGTTGTTTTTCACATTTACATTTATAGGGTATAAGAAGAAGAGGTTTAAA
>Ga0082335_1001484_pt1 | contig 49372 bp, 49 predicted proteins | sample Subgrocontami58m_FD_72375 | JGI IMG/M metagenome (GOLD analysis project Ga0082335, IMG submission 72375) | Subsurface groundwater microbial communities from S. Glens Falls, New York, USA - GMW37 contaminated, 5.8 m (SPADES assembly) (version 2) ... | reverse complement strand
CTTTCGTTTTGGCAGGCGGCGAAACCTCTTCATCAGGCGCGCCCTGCTTAGGGTTCTCCTGTGTCAGCGGCAAAAAAAGTTCGTTGGTCCTCACGAAGCTGAGCAGGAATTTTTTTGAGTACGTCATCTGGCTCGTGTATCGGGTGATCGCCTCTTTTTTGACAGTGATCTCCGTTTCGGTGAGCGGGAAACGCACCCAACCCGCGTCGCCTTCGGGGGTGCCCGCATCGGGTGCAGCTAGGGGTTTGCCGGGCTTGTACGCGCGCGGCCGCGGCCAGCGCCGCGCATGGATGACATAGCCGAAAAGCGCGGGCCGCGGAATGGCCGCGTCAAGATCGAGCAGCGCCAGCTGCGTGAACAGATACGCAGCCCGGTGGTCGGCGTGTTTGTCGAACGGAACCGTCACAAAAATATGCGTCGGGCGATATTCCTCGAAAACGCGGCGCATGTCCTTCTGGACGCTCTCACCTTTGTAAGGACTGCCGTAAGAAGGGTCGCCCTCATAAGGCACTTTATCCGTTTCCGTCAGAAGGTTCTTGTACGGCCGGGCGCTCCCCCAGCGTTTTCTCCAGATGGAAAGCGCTCCCCCATCCGGATAGCCGAGGAAAATAAGTTTTTTGTCAGGGATATCCAAATGCTGCATCGCCGTCTCGCTCTCGTTCTCGCGGAGGTCCCCGATGCGGAGAAGATTTGCTTTCGTGAGGATCGGCTTTTTGAAAAAAAACAGCGAGGACATTTCATTGTCGTCGCCGTGCGTCAGATACACCACGCGCACGTCAGCGCCGGACTCCACGGCCCGCTGGATCAATCCGGCGGCGCCGAGCGCTTCGTCATCCGGATGCGGCGCAACGACCAGAATGCGGTCGGCGGGTCCGAAAGCAGGCAGATCCGCAGCGGCCGCCGTGCCGCACAGCGTAGAAATAAAAAAAAGCGCCGGTAAAATGGTCTTCATGGGGCCGCCTTCACGCGGTCCAGCCGGACGATCTCTTTTTGTCCGTCTGAGCGGATCGTGGTCACGGAGTAATCCCCGTTTGCGGCGAATTCCCTCAAAAGCCGGCCGTCTTTCATGCGCAGAAAAGCGTACACCGGAAAATCACCGTCAGGGATGAGGGCCAGATCGCCGCGCTTTGAAAAGAGCGGCAGTGCGGGACGCGTATAAAAAGCCTTCTCGGCATTGCCGCCAAAAACGGCAAGACGGTCCGTTTCCGTATAATACGAAACACCTCTGAACAGGATCTTGCTGGCAAGAAAAAAAGGAGGCTTGCCCTGAATGGCCGCTCCGGCTTCAGCGCGCCAGACCGATGCGTCACTGCGCGAAGAAAGTTGGGCGTCGGCGACAGGCAATAGCCACGCGAAGCACATCGCCGCGAACGCGAACACAGCCAAGAGCACCGCCGTAAACGCCGCGACAGGACGCCGACACAAAACATAAAAAAAACCGGCCGATGCGGGTGCAAGCGCTACTGCGGCTGCAACGGCGGGGCCTTCAAACGCGAGCCCTTTGGAGACACCGTAATACCAAAGCGCTGCGGCTATTCCAGCCGGGATCGCCACCCATGAAACGAATAGCCAAAAGATGAGCGCCGGATGCGGCGCGGTCTTCCGCATGACGCGCGCCGCGCGGGCCGCCCAACCCCCTGCCAGAAGCGCCAGCGGCGGAAAAAGCGGCAAAATATAGCTCGAAAGTTTGGATTCGGAGAGCGTAAAAAAAACGAGCGGAATAAACGCGCAGGCGATGAGGAGCCGCTCCGGCGCGCGCCTGCCTGCCCCTGCCTGGCCGGCAGGTAGGCGGCTGAACGCCCGGACGATCGCAGCCGGCAAGAGGCCGCACCAGGGGAAAAAACCGATGAAAAGGACCGCAGGGTAAAAAAGCGGGGTGCTCATACTGCGGTGTTCGGCGACAAAAAAACGCCTCACGTTCTCATGGACCAGGAAATGCGCGAGAAACTCCGGCCCGTAGCGCGCCGTCATGACCGCAAACCACGGGACCGCGATCACCGCAAAGAGCGCGAGGCCTCTTTTCCAGGGGAACCGCGCCAAAAGCGAGGTCTCATCCGAGGCAACAAGAGCAGCGCCTATACCGAGCATCGGAACGATCACACCCAGCGGACCTTTCGTGAGCACACCGAGCGCCATCGCCGCGAACGTCAGCGTCCACGCCATCGTCCGCGCGCGAGGTCGGGCATATCCCCAGCTGAAACACGCAAAAGCCGCCGTCGTGAAAAGACACAGAAAAATATCGGTCAGGACGAGCCGCGACAGCACCACGAATTCCGCCGCCGTCATGAGGATCGCCGCCGACACGAAAGCCGTTCCGGGCCGCTTCCACAACACGCGCGCCCAACCATATGTGACGAGCACGGTCAGGATGCCCGCCAGACACGGCCCCAGACGCATCGACGCCTCGTTCATCCCGAAAAGTTTGCCGCAAGCGTACAGCACCCAATAAAATAAAATGGGTTTTTCGAATTGGGGCGCGCCAAACAGGACCGGCGTGGATGCATCATCCCGGACGAGCATCTCCTTCGCGGTCAGGCTGTAAAAAGGCTCATCCGGGTCGATAAGACCGACCGCGCCGAGCTGGAAACCGTAAAGAAGTCCCGCCAGAACGGCCAGGAGACCAAGATTAAAGAGATCCGAACGGAAGAGGCGCATAAGCGTTTATTATAGGGGAAAGCTTGGAGAGGCGGAATATTTTTAGTATGATGCCTCCATGAAACTGCAAAACCTCCTCTTGGAGTGGTTCCGGACCCACCAGCGTCCCCTCCCCTGGCGAAAGCATTACCGCCCCTACGAAGTCTGGATCTCTGAGATCATGCTCCAGCAGACCCAGGTCGCCACGGCGCTCCCTTATTACGACCGCTGGATGAAAACATTCCCCACGATCGGATCGTTGGCGAAAAGTCCCGAGAAAAAGGTGCTCAAAGGCTGGCAGGGGCTCGGTTATTATTCGCGCGCGCGAAATCTGCATTCCGCCGCGAAGACGATCGTCACGGCGCATGGCGGAAAATTCCCGTCGGACTATGAAACGATCCTGGCGCTCAAGGGTGTGGGCCGGTACACGGCGGGTGCGGTCGCGAGCATCGCTTTCAATCAGGAGCGGCCCATCGTGGACGGAAACGTCATCCGGGTCCTGTCGCGTCTGTACGCGATCACCGGAGAAGACAAAGAATTGATCTGGACGCTCCAGGAGAAACTTATTCCGAAAGGAAAGGCGCGCTTTTTCAACCAATCGCTCATGGAACTCGGCGCCCTCGTCTGCCTGCCCCGCGAGCCGCGCTGCGGAGACTGCCCGGTCAAAGCATACTGCAAAGCCTTCACTCTGGGAAAAACCGGAGAATTTCCTGCGCCCAAAGACCGTAAAAAAACCGTGCGCGTGGACGCGGGCGCGGTCATCCTTGAACGATCAGGCCGCTTTTTTCTGCATCGCAGGCCGGAGGGGGCGATCATGGGCGGATTGTGGGAATTTCCGGAGTGGAAGATCGGACGGGACGAAAAACTTCCGTTGAAAATAGTGCTCGAAAAGACGCGGCAACGCGCGAAGAAAGATCTCGGAACCGAACTGCCCCGGCTCACGCACGCGGGCGTCATCCGCCGCGCCTACACGCACCACCAAGAGAAACTTCAGGTTTTCAGGACTTCGCTTGAAGACAGCGCGCCGCTCAGAAGCCAGTGGCCTTGCGTGTGGGCCACCAAGGCGGAGTTCAAAAAATATCCCTTCACTTCCGCGCACTCTAAGATCGCACAACTGATCTAGCCACTCTCTAGATCGTCGTCCTTCTCAGCCGCAGCGCATTGGCGATCACCGAGACGGAGCTCAAACTCATCGCAGCACTCGCGATGACCGGAGAAAGCAGTATTCCGAAAAACGGGTACAGAACACCCGCCGCGATCGGCACCCCCGCGAGATTATAGACAAAAGCAAAAAAGAGATTTTGACGGATATTGCCCATCGTGGCGGCGCTCAACCGGCGCGCTTTTGCGATCCCGCGAAGGTCTCCCTTGACGAGAGTGATTCCCGCGCTTTCCATGGCCGCGTCGGTGCCTGTGCCCATCGCGATGCCCACATGGGCCTGTGCGAGTGCGGGGGCGTCGTTGACCCCGTCACCCGCCATCGCGACGAACCGCCCGGCCGTCTGAAATTCTTTGATGATCTCCATTTTTTGATCCGGAAGAACGCCCGCGCGGAACTCGTCAATGCCGAGTTTTCCCGCCACCGCTTCGGCCGTCACCCGGTTGTCGCCCGTGACCATGATCAGACGAAGCCCTTCGCGATGAAGCATCAAGACCGCCTCGGGCGTGGATGCCTTGACCGGATCGGAAACCCCCAGAAGCCCCATTATTTTTCCGCCCCTCGATAGAAAGACGACCGTTTGGCCATCTCTCCGAAGCGTATCCGCGCGGTCCGCCAGATCTCCTACAAATATACCGGACTCCTCCATCCATCGCTGGTCCCCCAAAACCGACGTTTGACCGTCGACGACCGCCGTCACACCCTTGCCGGTCACCGATCTAAAATCTGTGGCTGCGGGAATGGCCGCGCCGCGAGAAACAGCACCGGAGACGACCGCCCGGGCGAGCGGATGCTCGCTGCCTCGTTCGAGGCCGGCCGCCAATCCCAGCAATTCCTTCTCGCTAACACCGGCAACCGGGACCAGAGACACGAGCACGGGCTTCCCTTCCGTCAGCGTGCCCGTTTTGTCGAAGATCAGTGTATCGACTTTCCTTAAGATTTCGAGCGCCTCGGCGTTTTTGATGAGGATCCCCTCGGAGGCTCCGCGGCCGATACCCACCATGACGGACATAGGCGTCGCCAGCCCCAACGCGCATGGACAGGCGATGATCAAGACCGCCACCGCGTTCACCAGCGCATGGGCCGCCCGTGGTTGGGGGCCCCACAAAAGCCAGACCCCGAATGTCACCGCCGCCGTCAAAATGACGGCCGGTACAAAGTAAGACGAGACCTTGTCCGCAAGCCGCTGGATCGGCGCACGGCTTCTCTGGGCTTCTCCGACCATTTGGATGATCCTGGCCAGAAGCGTATCCCTGCCGACCCGTTCGGCTCGGACAACAAGACCCCCGGTACCGTTCAGCGTGCCTCCGGTGACTTTGGAATCCTTCTCTTTGGCGACGGGGATCGATTCGCCTGTGACCATGGATTCGTCGACAGCGCTCGCGCCCTCAAGTACAACTCCGTCGACGGGAATTTTTTCTCCGGGGCGCACGCGCAGCCTGTCGCCAAGCTTCACCGCTTCGAGCGGGACCTCTTCTTCGCTCCCGCCTGGCATGAGAAGCATCGCTGTTTTAGGGGCCAGATCCAAAAGCGAACGGATCGCGTCTCCGGTACGGGCCCTTGCCTTGAGTTCAAAAACCTGCCCCAGCAATACAAGGACCGTGATCATCGCGGCCGCCTCGAAATACACGGGGACCTCGCCGCCGTGCCCCTTGAAAATCGCCGGGAAAGATCCGGGCATCAGCGTAGCGGCGGCGCTGTAAATGTAAGCAACACCCACACCGAGCGCGATAAGAGAAAACATATTGAGATTGCGGCGGGTGACCGAAGCGGCCCCTCGCTCAAAAAAAGGATACCCGCACCAGAAAACCACAGGGGTGGCAAAAGCCATCTGTATCCAACCCGACAAACGCATGGACACGATGTTCTCCAAGGGACGCCCAGGCAGCATTTCAAAAACGGTCAAAAATCCTATAGGCGCCGTCAGCGTCACTGCCGTCCAAAAACGGCGGAGCATATTCCGGTACTCCGTATCATCGGACGCGCCCGATCCGGACATCGGTTCGAGCGCCATCCCGCATTTCGGACAGTCTCCCGGCTTCTTGCTTTCGATCTCGGGGTGCATGGGGCAGGTGTAAAGCGCTCCGGCAGGTGCCGACCGATCATTCCTTTTACCGGCGGCATACCGGACAGGGTCGGAAAGGAATTTGGAGAGGCAGTGCGCGCTGCAAAATCCGACGGTCTGGCCGCCGTGCTCAGTTTTTATTTTCGGAGGCTCGGCGACTTCCATTCCGCACACAGGATCTTTCATGGGAGGCCTTTGGAAACACGAAGAAACTATCGGTTGCAGTTCTTACAAAATCCGAACAGCTTGAGGGAGTGGTAAACTACCTTGAAATCGAGCTTGCGGGCCTCGGCATCCTGCAGGTGCTCGATCTGGTCGTTCTCGAATTCGAGTATCTTGCCGCAGCGGATGCACACAAAGTGATCGTGGTGCTTCACGCCGATGGCGCGCTCGTAGTTCTTCTTCCCGCCGCCGAAGTCCTGTTCCTGAAGGATGCCGGAATCCTTCAACAGCTCAAGGGTGCGGTAGACCGTCGCTTTCGAGATCGTGGGATCCTTCTTCTTGCAGAACGCGAGCAGTTGGTCGGCCGAAAAATGCGCGCTCGCGTTCACCGCCTCGCGAAGGATCGCGCGGCGCTGGCTTGTGAGCTTCAGATCCTGCTTCTCGAGGAACTCGGTGAACTTGCGTTCGGCTTCTTTCAAGACGTCGGCCATGGCTCCAAGTTAGCAGGCGACCAGGCGAGTGTCAAACTTCAGATTTGAGATACCACCCACTTCACAAATGAGAGCGCAACCAGCATCCCGCCGAACGTGCAGACGACGCTCGCGCCCGTCGGAAAATCCAGGAAATATGAGAACATGATTCCCGCAACGCTGCCGAGGAAGCCGACCGTCCAACCGATCAAAAGACGGGTTTTGACGCGATCCGCGAAGAGTATGGCGCACGCCGCCGGGATCACGAGGAACGCGAAGACCAAGAGCACGCCGGCGATGGCCACGGAGCTCGTCACTACGATGCCGAACGACGCGTAGAACAGAAAATCCCAAAAACGCACGTTCAGCGTCTTCGACGCTTCGGCGTGATCTTTCGAGATGAGCAGGAAGTTCTTACGGAAAACGAAGTGGAAAAGACCAATCAGCGCGTAGATCACGGCGATTTTCACGACTTCATCGGGACGGACGAGGAGGATGTTCCCGACGAGCGCCTCGCGGATGTGCTCGTCCCCCTCGCCTGTGCGGCTCAAAATGAGGATCATGAGCGCCGCCGAGACTGCGTACGTAATGCCGATGGTCGCCTCCTGGGGCACGCGGGGCCGGCGATAGCGCGTGACCGAGAAAATGGCAGCTCCGACGAGCGTGAATCCCAGCGAGAGCCAATAGCCTTGGGCGCTGTGGAGTGCAACACCCATGAGAATGCCAAGGCTCCCTCCCAAGATCGCGATCTGCGCCAACGCCAGATCCACGAAGATGATCTCGCGTTGGATGACGTGAAGTCCCAGGTAAGCATGGATGCCCGCGAGCACCAGGCACGCCAGAAACGGGATCGTCATGATGCCTAAAAATTCCGTCATTTTTTCTCCCTGTTTTACCCGCCTTTTAGCGCAGCGCCTCGGCGATGGTCTTGAAATTATAATCGAAAAACGAGAAGAAGTCCCCCGTTCCTTCGACCTCGCCCGGGTTCTGGCAGATGATCACGGCTTTGCTGCCAGTACGCGCGGAAATCACATCGGGGCCTGACCGCGAGTAATAAGCCGGCATCACGATCGCTTTCACGTTTTTTTCCTTGATGTAGCTTTCGAGCAAAGACAAGTGTTTCGGTGTCGGCGGAATGCCCGGCTTCGGCTCGAAGTATTGCTCCACCGTCAGGCCGAGAAAGTCCGCGAAATAAAGAATGTCCTTATGGTACGACACGATCTCCTTCCCGGAGCAATGCAGGCAAAGCGCCTTCCATTCGGCGATCTTTGCGTCCAGCTTCGACAGGAAGTCGGCGAGGTTCCGGCCATACGTTTCAGCCCCTGCGGAATCGATCTCCTTAAGCTTGGCCGCGATATTTGCGGCCATGATGCGCGCATTTTCAGGATTCATCTGATAATGCGGATTGCCAAAAAGGTGCATGTCACCCATAGAGCGCGACAGCGGGCCTGAGGGAACCTCCAGAAGCCGGATTCCCGCCGAAAGATCCAGGTTCCGCGCCCCACCCCGGAAGAGATCGGGTTTTCCCGCGGCCTCCAGGAGCGGATCCGCCCAGGCCTCGATGTCCAGGCCGTAAAAAACGAAGAGGTCGGCGTTCCTCACGTTCTTCACGTCGCTCGGGCGCGGCTGGATGAAGTGGATGTTAAATTTAGGCTGTGCGACGTGCTTTACCGAAACGCGCTCTCCCCCGACCTGGCGCACGAGGTCGGCGAACAGCGTGGTGGTCGCCACGACATTCAGCTTTCCGGCCGCTGCGGCGTCGCGGACGGGAGCACATAGGAGGCAGGCCGTCAAAGCAATGAGGAATGATTTACGCATGGGTTTATTCCTTAAGTAAGCTTGTGTTTGTGCTCGCCGATGGCGAACGTTCCCTGGATCAGCACCTGGTTGTCGTCGCCGCCGTTCGAGAGGTCAAAATGCGAGAACTGGGCGCGCCAGCGGGCGAACTCACTCTGGTAGAACGTCAGGTAGCCCGTATATCCGGTATCGCCGGAATGAGGATCCTCGGCCGGCGCGTCGACGATCATCACGCGGTCGAAGCGGAAACCCGTCGCCCACTGCGGGTGGAACCGCAGGTCAGCGAGTAGGTAACCGCCCCACAAGTGGCGGTTGTCGTCGACGTCTTCGTAGATGAGGTCGCCGGTCCCGGCGTCGGCCCCCTCGACGAACGACTCGGCGCGGTTGACGTTGAACACCTCGTTCTGCAGCTTGAAATACCTTTGGTTCGCGAAGCGCCAGATCACCGTGCCGTCCACGCCGATCACGTTCACCTCGAACGTCGCATCGTCGTCGCGTGAGCCGGCCAGATGCGACACGCCCAATTCGAGCCCTGTCGTGTCGTTGAGATCAACATAGTTCTTAAGGTGAGAATAACCAGTGGGATGGCGACGTGTTTCGCCGAAAAGCGTCCCGTCCTCGCCATTTCCGCCTTCGAGCAGGCCGAGAGAAGCTTCGTGCGTCATCGCCCACGGCAAGTCGATCGGCATTTTCAGATCGGCGCCTGATTTGTTGTAACCCTCGAGCCCGAAATAGCGCTGGATGACGAGCGGCTCGTCGACGGTGTCGAGGCTGTCGCGATGCACGGGAATCGCCTTTCCGACGTTGGGCTTGAAGCGGCCCACGCGGCCGGTCATGTTCCACGGCAGACCGAAATGCGTGTAGTGGGCCTCCTCGAGCCCCGCCTCTTCAAAATCCGAGAATGAGATCGTTGCATCCAGGCGCGAGTAAGGGTCGACGGCGCTGCCGAAGACGAGCTCGGCCTCGCGCACACTCACGCGATCGGCGCCCTCGGCGTCCTCGCGCGGGCTGTCCAGCTTGAACACCGTGTCGGCGACAACGCCGATGTCCGGGTTCCAGCGACCCTGCAGCGAGCGGGCGCCCGAAGCGGGTCCCGCGCCTGAGGTCGTGAACGGCGGCGGCGTCCGGCCCTTTAAAAGGGCGATTTCCCGCTGCTGGTTTTGTACCGTCAAGGACAGATCCTGGACGAGGGTGCTCAATTCCTTCACCTGCGCGCTCAGAACTTCGATCTCACCCGCGTGCGCACGCGGCGCCTCGGCGAGCGCGCAGAGCACACATAAGACGACGGTCGTTAAAAAACGTTTCATGGAATCCTCCGTTTAAATTTTTGTACGTCCTAAAAAATATAAAAATTTAAACGGCGGGCGGGCCTCTGGAAGCGGAAGTCTTCGTGAAGCCTGGAAGGAGGATCCGGTGAGCGCACTCCTGAATGAAGAAAACGAGCGGCGTGAAAACGGGTAAGCCGGAAGATACGGTCGCAAGATCGAGTCCATGAAGTCCCAGTTGGTGAACCGGACACGCGCCATGATGGGAATGGTCGAAATCCTGGCCGTGGGAATGCGGGATCGCCGCGAGGGCGGCTTCGCCGCCGATCAATACGAGCGCGAGCGCGAGGAAAACGGCAAGGAATTTTCTATTCATGGGAGTGATGGTAGCCATAAAAGGACTTTCTGTCAAAAAATGACCCCGCGCCCGCGGCGCGCTTTTACCGGTCTTGGTCGAGCCGGAAGCGGACGGGGATGTCTGCGGAGGAAGCGACGGAAACACCGCCTGCCTTTGCCGGCCGGAAACGCCACTTGCTCACGGCACGGACTGCGGCGTCGTCGAGCAACAGAAAACCGGATCCCTGGCGGACGTGCACTTCACCGGCCTTGCCGGAAGAAACGATCTCGACGCGCAAAAGGACAACACCCTCCTGCCCCGCCAGACGCGCAGCCTCGGGATAGCGCGGCGCGGGATTCTTAAGGTAAGAAGGCTTGCCGGTGGCGGCGCCGGCACGGCTCGAAAACGTCGTCGCGTCAAGGCCGGGGACCGGCGAACTGCCGTCGCCGGTCACGGACGACGGCGAAAAAACGGGTGCGGCGGCGAGCAAGGGCGATTCAGCCGGTTTCTCGGCGGGCGTGGGCGCTTCAGACTCGGTGACGGCGACGGCTTCGTCGATCACGGGCGAAAGCGGCACAAGCGGCGCTTCGACGGCTACGGGGGCTGATGCGACAGGTGCGGCGACGAGATCAACCTCGATACCGTTCTCTCCCGCCTCGACACCGTATTCGGCGGGCTGCACAAACAAAGCGCCTCCCCCGAAAAGAAGAAGCCCGTGCAAAGCCACTGCGGCGAGCATCGACAACGCGCGGTCTTGACGCGACGGCGCGGGCGGTACGGCGGTCATGACGATATGACTCATGGAAAGCGCGGTCAGCGTGATCATCCCACCACCTCTTTGGCCGCGCAGCAGCCGATTGCTTCGCAATCGTTGCAAAGAGGTGGTGGGATCATGCGGCCGGTCTTCCTTTGGTCTGGATGGAAACTTTCCGGATCCCCGACTTTCTCACTTCGTCAAGCACCGCGACAGCGCTGTCGAGCAGCGCCCGTTCGTCGCCGTTGACGAGCACCGCGGGCTCCGTCGTCGAGGCTTTCAGCGCGGCCAACCGTGCCGGCAGTTCGGAGAGCGGGATGATCTCCTTGTTGAAATAGAGCCGGTCGTCGCCGGTCACCGTAAGCGTGGCCGTCGAAACTTTTTCGGAAGGTTTCGCCGTGGAAGAAACCGGAAGATTCACCGGAATGCCCTGACTCTTCACCATCGACATCGACACCATCACGAACGTCGCCAAGAGAAAAAAGACGATGTCGATGAGCGGAATGATTTCGATGCGCGCGCGGCGTTTAGCGGTTAAAGAGGGGATCCTCATAACCTTTTTCCGGCTTTATGAGCAGGAGCTCAAGGTGATTGGAGGCGTCTTCGAGTTCGTGACGCGCTTCTTCCTGGCGGGCATTAAGATAATTGAACGGGATCAGCGCGAGGATGGCGATGCCCAGGCCAAATGCGGTCGCGATCAAGGCTTCGGCGATGCCGCCCGTAATAACGGTGGGCGCCTCGAGTTCCCGGTTGCCGAGAAGGCCAAACGAGCGGATCATGCCCGTCACCGTGCCCAAAAGACCCAGGAGCGGCGCGAGCGTGATGATCGTGTCGAGGACCGGGAGGCCCTGATTGAAACGCTTGAGTTCCCTTGCGGCGCCCTGAAGCAGCGCGTTGACGAACGCGCGGTCGCGGTTGGCGAGCGCGTAAACGAGCGTCCGCGCGACGAAATCACCGGTCCCGGCGCCGGCGCGGAGGGCGCCCTCGACGTCCCCCCGCTCGACGTGTGAAAGGATCTCCCCCACAAGTTCGGGGCGGCGGCGCACGCGCTCGCGGACGATAAAAATCGCCCGTTCGATCACGACAGTGAGCGCCACAATGGAGGTGAAAACGAGCGGCCACATGATCGGGCCGCCTTTCAGGAAGAGCTGAAACACGGGAAGGGTCCTTTTCGGGTTCTTATTTGAGAATTAGTCGCCTTCAAACCGGCCGGCTCCGCCGGAACGCGGCTGCGAGCACCAACCCGAAATAGCTCCAATAAGCGAGGAATTCGGTCAGCGACGGGTTGCCGTTGTAACCGAAAAGCGCCTTCAGAAAAACCCCGATACCTTCCTTGTCGTTCAGGATCCCGTTGATGTTGTACAGCGGATAAATGATCGCGGGGATGGCCTTGGCCTCTTCAAGCTCGTGGATGCCGTATGCCAAGAGGCCCGCGGCCATCAAAACGATCAGAAAACCCGTACCGCGAAAAAGCGGGCGAAGGGGGATCTGCCTGCCTCCGACAAAGATCAGGCATACGATCGCCACCGCGAGACCGCAACCCGAGAGCCCGCCGAGCCACGACGCGGACTCGCCGCTTTGGATCGCGACGGCCTTCAGGAAGAGCACGGTTTCCGCCCCTTCGCGCAGGACCGCAAAGAACGCCAGCGACACGATCGCCAGGTCGTCGCGGATTGAAAGCGCAGTTTCGATTCTGGATTCGATGCCGGACTTGATTGTTTTCGCTTGCGATTCCATCCAGAAAAACATATACGTCAGGACAGCGGCGGCGATGAGAGATACAGAGCCCTCGATGAGCGCCTGCGCTTTTTCCTGACTCGCCTCGGCGAGCGAAGAAAGCCAGGTGCCCACGACAAAACTAAAGATGAGCGCTGCAAGAGCGCTGAAAAACACGTGCGTGTAATACCGCCTCGCGTTCAAACGCGTGAGCAGGGTCAGGATGATGCCGAGAACGAGACTCACCTCAAGCGCCTCCCGAAACACCACCACGAACGTCGCAAAAACCGTGCCGCTCATCGATTCGCTCCCGGTTTTACCAAGTAAACTTCGCGCCCGCGTAATAATTGCGGCCGTCGGCGGGGTCGATGCCGTCTCCGCGGACGCGGGCAAAATAATGCCGGTCGAACAAATTGTTCACACCGCCAAACACGCTCACGAAATCCTTATACACCTTGAACTCGGCGGTCAGATCCCAAACCTTGTACGAGGGGACAAAAAATTGGGCCGTGTTGGTATCGTTGGCAAAATGCTCGTCCGTGAACGTCCCGGCCAAACGGATTTTCGTCCGCTCCTCGAAGCGGTACTCGGCGCCGGCTTTCATGATATAGTCCGCCGCGTATTGGGGTGTCTTGCCGGTATTAGGCCCGCCGGTAAATTCGGCGTCGAGCAGCATGACGTTGCCGAAAATCCCCACCTCGCCGATGCGCGACACGCAGTCCCCTCCGAAAATCGCGTCTGACAGCCCGATCAGGCCGAGCTCGACGGCCAGCTCGACGCCTTCATGCTCGGCGTCACCGACGTTCTGCACGGAACTGAAGCCCCCGACGAATGCGGTGCCGATCTGGTCTTCGAACGCCATGTGAAAAACGCTCGCGTCCCACGAAAAGAACGCCGTCGGTTGGCCGCGCAAACCTATTTCGGCCTGCCAGGAGTCCCCTTCGTTCAAGTCCGCATTGACGACCTGATTGGTGCCGTTGGGGACGGCCTGCGCAAAAATTTTCGGCCGATACGACTGCGATATGTTGCCATACAAGTCGACCTCGGGGGTCACCTCGTATTGAGCGCCGACGCCGAAAAGCGGAACGAAATCAAATTCGGATTCATTCGCCAGCGGCACGGTAGTCTTGTCGAGATTCAGGTTCTCGTCGACGGATTGCCATACGTTCTCGAAACGGACGCCGGGCGTGATGGACAGCCGGCCGAACTTGAAAAGATTTTCGAAGAATAGCGACAGATAATCCATTGTGCGGTCGGCATCCTTGCGGAGGGCGCCTTCCGTCGCGTCCGCCGTCGTACCGCGCTCATCCGTGCGCGGAGACGTGGTGTGGTGATAAAGCACGCCGCCCGTGAAAACATGCCCTTCCTGCCCCCAGGCCGAGTATTCACGTTTCCAGCGCCCGTCGAAACCACCCGTATAGAATTCCTGACTCTCGATGTCGTTCGTCGAGGCGTTGGCGCCGGAAGCCAGCGTACCGAACCCGCCGCCGCGCTGGCGCCAACTCAAACGCTCGTAATAGACGCCGTGGGCCTTAAGGTCGAGCCCGGTGTTCTCGTCGATTTCCTTCTCATAACGCACCGAACCGCCGTAGCGGTTCAATTCGAAATGATCCATGAAACGCGTCGTCCGTGATTCATTATTGTCGAAATCGAAGCGAGTGAGGCCGCCGGGCTCGCCGTGCCCTTCTTCATAAAGATCGAACGCGACGGTCCAGTGCGCGGTCGGATCCTGCTCGATGACGATCTTCGAACCGGCGTAATCGACCGCAAATTGGCTGTTGAAATCGCGGAATCCCTGTGACTGACGGTGATGCCCGTACGTATAATGTCCCACGGGGCCGTTTGTACCGCTTAAGTTCGTATAATGCGAATAAAAATCATGGCTGCCGAAGCTGTTCTCAGTTTCCAGACGGAACGATCCGGCGATGGGGTCTTTTGTGACAAAATTAAGCGCGCCTCCCGGCTGGGGGCCGTACAGCAGCGCCGATCCGCCGCGCAGGAAATCGATGTGGTCCACCGTCTGCAGCGCGGGGACATAATACGCTTCGGGATAGCCGAACATATCCGCGTGGATGGGGATTCCGTCCTTAAGCACCTGTGTGAACTGGGCGCGGTGCGGTTCGAGGCCGCGGTATCCCACGCTGAAAAGCGGGGTCGATTCTTCGCTGAGCAGAAGTCCCGGCGTCTTTTCGAGCGCCTGACGGAAATTATTATTCATGATGGCGGGCGCTTCCTCGAGATCGATCACCGATGTTTTTTTGCCGGAATAGATACTGGTCCCCTGGACATCTGGAAGTACGGCTTTATTTTGACCGGCCGTGACAACCACTTCCTTGAGCTGGGTCACGCCGTATTCCGCGGCGGGCTCGACCGCATGCACCGGCGACGACAATAGAACGAGCAGATAAAACCAGGAAACTTCCTTTTTGTGCAACGGTACGCGCAAAATCATATCGATACTCCTATATTCGACAGCTAAGTTTTTGGCTGGGACTTGAGATGTTCGCGCTGCCCTTGCTTGTCGCGAGCGCGTTATTTGTTCAGAACCATTAATGCGATTCAGTCTCAATTGAGAGAGTATCTCATTTGAACCGGACCGTCAATACTTATTATTTTTTATTTTTGGAATAAACCCGCGAGGATCTCGAGGAGACCTCGGCGGATGAGCATCACGCCGATGGCGGCCAGGAGCAGACTGAAAATTTTGGAGACGGTGTTAGAGCCCGCCTCCCCAAGAAAGCGCTTCAGGAAAGCCGAGAAATGCAGGATGACGCCGCACAAAAGAATGTTGGTGACGATGGAAACCAGCGTCGGCCCCACGCCGAAGGAATTCAGCAGAACGAGCGAAGTCGTCAGGACCGCCGGGCCCACGATGAGCGGCACGGCCAGGGGCACCACGCCGGGACGCAGCTCCGGAACGTTGGAACCTTTTTCGAACGCGAGAAGATCGCGGATGGAGATGATAAAAAGCACCGCACCCCCCGCCACAAGGAAATCACTCAGCGTGATGCCGAGCCACAGAAAGATGAGCTTGCCGACCCAAAGGAAAACCACGGCGACCAGGAGCGCCGTCGCGATCGAGTGCCGGAGGAGCCGCTTGCGCTCGGGCGCTGAAAGCGTCCGCGTGAGTAAAAGATAGAACGGCACCATGCCCAGGGCGTCGACAGCCACAAAGATCGGCACGAACGCCAGAAAATAAGGTATGAACATGGACCTCATGCGACTCCCCTCGTTTGGCGGACCGCGCGAGCCGCCGTCATCATGACGACCACCCGGCAAAAACAGGATAACAAAATAAGCGCCAGAAAGGAATGGCCAAAAAGCGGCGGCAGGCGGTGGAGGAGCATCGCACCGGTCGCCGATCCCAGGACCACGGCAGCCGCCGACATGGCATTGAAATACGCCAGCGCGCGGATGCGGCGCTCGGGAGGCACGGTCTCCAACATAAAATTGACCGTGAGCAGCGTAAAACCTCCCCAGAAACACCCGGCGATAAACTGCACGCCGAGAAGCCAAGTAAGATCGCGTGACACGATCCACAGAAGCGGCACCACCGCGATACCCCACCCCGCGGCTTTGAGCATCCGGACGTTTCCGGTCAGGTCGCCGTACGCGCCCCACCATCCCTGAAAAAGAAACCCCGCGATCGAAGCCGACGTGACCACCGCCATGAACGGCGCATAACCGAAACCCATGTCTCGCAGGATGAACGGCTGGAGGAACGGCGCCGAGAGATTCACCGCAAACATCATGAGCGTGACAAAGAGCACAAATCGTCCGACCGGTGTCTCGCGGAGCTCCCTTAAGAAAGCGCCGAAACTGAAATAAACGTCATGCGAGCCATGGCGGAACGGCTCGTCCATACGCCGGAGGCAGAGCCAGGCGTTGAACCGGCAGAGCATGGCGAACACAAAAATAGCCGTGAACCCTGCGAGGTTCCGTTTCCCGAACGCCGCGAGGATGAGACCGGCGCCGATCGACACGCCGACCGTGAGGATCCCCTGCAGGCGGTTGCGCCAGCCGAAATACCTCCCGAGCTTCTTCACCGGAATATAATCCGACATCACGCTCTGCCATGCCGGCACCGCAAACTGCCCGAACGACATGTAAACGACGGCTGCCGCAAAAAGAGCCCATGGCGCGTAGGCGATCGGGACAACATAAGGCACGAGGATGATCGGGATCCACGTGAGCGTGTGGAGAAGGACCACCCGGGAAATGAGCTGCATGCGCGAGCCGATCGACGCGGCCATGCGGGCGGAATACACCTGGAGGGAGGTCGCGATGAGCATCGGCACCGTCGCGAGCACGGCGATCTGGGCGTTGGTGGCGCCCAGCGCGACGCCGTACGCCACCAGATACGTCTCGCTGATGCCGAGCATCATGGCGGTGAAAAGACCGTCGAAGATCGAATAGTAAAGACTCCGCCGGATGGAACCCTTGCGGGATTTCAAGGCCGGGACTTCCGCGGAGAGCGAAACAGCTATTGGAGGGCCTTTTCAACGTCCGCGAAGAGACCCTCCTCCGCGGAATGATATTCGCCGAGGACCGTGCCGTCGGACTTGACGAGCAGGCTGGATGGGATCCCGTTGTAACCGTAACGGTCGAAGACACTTTGGTCGAAATCGCGGAGAATGGGATAGTTTATTTTGGCTCTCTTGGCGAACGAGGTCAGCTTCTTCTGGGATTCGGCCAGATCCACGCCGAGGATCGTGAAACCCTTATCCTTATATTTTTCCTGAAGACGGATGAGGTCGGGGATCTCGTATTGGCACCCGTCGCACCACGTCGCCCAGAAATTGATGAGCACCGCCTTGTGGGATTTTAGCTCCGCCTCGAGGCTCACGTCCTTTCCGTCCAGATCCTTCAGCGTGAACATCTTGTCCGGAGAAAGCTTCTGTTCAAACGCTTGCGCCGATTGAACGCCGGCCAGTAAAAAAAACAGTCCGAGTGATGCCGCGGAAAAAGGTCGCGTGAACCGGTTCATATAAGCAGTCCTCCCATTGTTATCAAAAGATACTCTGCGGCCAGAATAAGGATCCATCCGAATGATTTTTTGACCCGCTCGAGCCACACGCCGGATCTGGGCATCGACGCCAACAGTCCCGTAAACGTGCCGAGCAGAATAAACAGGAACCCGACCCCGTAGCCGAACACGAAAAGCAGCGACGTGCCGTAAAGGAGATTCTGCCGCGAACCCACATAAACGAGAATGCCGGCCAGCACCGGACCCGTGCAGGGCCCGACGATAAGGCCGGCGAAGAGGCCGACCACGAAGGCGCTCCAGTAACCGCCTTTTTTCGGCGCCCCGGCGCCGGGCGCGAAATTAAACTGGGGCATATTGAACACGCCGAGCATCGCCAGACCGAGCAGGAGACAGACGTTGGCGACGATGAAATGCGTGACGGGACTGGAGGCGACTTGTCCGAACAGCTTGCCCGACAGCGCGGCAAACGCGCCCAGCGCGGCATACATGACGGCCATACCGAGCACATAAACCAATGAAAGCAGGAACCCTTTCCACTTCGAACCGGCGCTGCGCGCGCCGATGAAGCCGAGTGTCAGCGGAATGACCGGGTAGACGCAAGGGGTGAAGCTCACGAACACGCCCGCGATAAAAACGGCGACGAACGCGAGCGCAGGGTTGGTCTGGATGATCTGCTGGAGGTCACTAAAAATGGCTTCCATCAGCGGACTTTCGACCGCACCGAGCGGAGCTGGCCGCAAGCGGCTTGGATATCGCGTCCTTTGGAGAAGCGAACGGTGGTCTTGACGCCGTGGCGCTGAAGGATGTGCTGGAAACGCTTGATGTCCTCGTAGGAAGGCTGGTCGTGCGGGAATTCCTCGATCGGGTTGTAAGGGATGAGATTCACCTTGCACAACATCCCTTTGAGGAGCCGGCCGAGTTCCCCGGCCTCCTTCAGCGAGGCGTTGACGCCGCTGATGAGGATATATTCGAACGTGATCAAACGCTTGGTGTTCGCTGAATACGCCTTGCAGGCTTCGATCAGCTTCTTCACGGGATAGGCGTTGTTCACCGGCATGATCGCGCCGCGGACGATGTCGTTGGGGCCGTGCAGGGAGATCGAAAGCTCGACCTGGAGGCCTTCTTTCGTGAGCTGCTCGATCTTGGGCACGACCCCGCACGTCGAGATCGTGATCCGGCGCGCAGCGAGGCCGAAGGCGCCCGGCGAATTGAGCGTGCGCACGGTGCGCATCATCTCTTTATAGTTGTCGAACGGCTCTCCGATGCCCATGAACACAACGTTCGTAAGCCGTTTTTCAGGAGAAAGGTCGCGCGCCATGAGGACCTGCGCCATGATCTCGCCCATCGTGAGGTTGCGCATGAAGCCGTCCTGTCCGCTGGCGCAGAACGCGCAGTGGAACTTACAGCCGACCTGCGATGATACGCAAACGGTCTCGCGCGTCTTCATGGGTTCGCCACCAGGCTTCGGCGAACCCGTCCCAAAGCCTTGTGGACGAATCCGCCGAGGCTTTTTGGCGGGCATGTAGACCGCTTCGACGTAATCTTTTTCGTTGAGCTTAAGAAGAAGCTTGGTGCTGTTGTCGCCTTCCGAATGCTTGCTCTCGACGACGGCGGGTATCACAATGGCAAACTCGTCTTTGATCTTTTCGCGCAGCGCCGCGGGTAAGTTCGTCATTTTTCCGAAATCGTAGATGCCCTTTTCGTAGACCCACTGCAGGACCTGTCCCGCGCGGTAGAGTTCGAAACCTTTGTCCGCGAAATCTTTGCGCAGCTCTTCCGGCGTGCGGTCCAATACGTTCACGATCTTGGCGTCTTTCATCTGGAGCCTCTGGGAGAAAGGTGCGTGGCGTCGTTGACGGTCATGAGTCTGACTTTCTTGTCGGTCGCCTCGGCGATCGTGAGGCTCGTGTTGTCGATCTGAAGATTGAGCAGCAGCGTGTCAAAATCAGCCTTGAGCCACTCCGCCAGAAGCGACGTGATCGCGCCGCCGTGCGTGACGATGAGCACTGTTTTGCCGCGATTGGCCCGGGCGATCGATTCCACGCGGCCGACGATCCGCCTGCGGAACGCCGCCACACCCTCGCACCGCGGGATGCGGCATTTGGACGGGCCCTTGAGCCACCGCTGAAAACCTTTGTCGTAAAGCCGGTCAACTTCCTCCGGCGTCATCCCTTCCCACGCGCCGAGATTGATCTCGCGCAGTTTCGTGTCGGGGACGATCGGTAGACGCGTGTGCTTGACGATGTGCAGCGTCGTCGAATACGCGCGGCCCAAGTCGCTCGAATAGATCTTGTCGACTTTGAATTTCTTGAAAATACGCTTCGCCAGCGCGCAGGCTTGCCGCACGCCTTTGGGGGTCAGGGCGGAATCGAGATGCCCCTGGATGCGGCCCTGGAGATTGAAAGCGGATTCAGCGTGACGGATGATGATGAGTCGGGTCACCCCACCACCTCCTTAACCACATACGCGACCAATTCGTGAAGCCAGTTGTAATAGGAAGGTGGTGGGGTCATAGCAGCGGCTCGGGACTTGGAAGTCCTTTCAGCCCAGATAGTCCTTGTACGCCGCCGCGTACTCGACGTACCGCTTCGCCTGAGCGACGTGATGTTCGGCCTCTTCCTGCGTGATCGTGCGGATGACCTTTCCGGGCACTCCGAGTACGAGCGAGCCCGGAGGGATCTTGGCGTTCTCGAGAACGACCGCGCCCGCGCCGATCAAGCTGAACGCGCCTACATGCGCGCCGGTCAGGATGCGTGCGCCGATGCCGACGAGCACGCCCTTTTCGATCGTGCACGCGTGCGCCGTGGCCTGGTGGCCCATGATGACTCCCTCTTTCAAAACGCACGCGATGCCGTGGTCGCCGTGAAGCACGCAGCCATCCTGCACGTTGGAGCTTGAACCGATGCGAACCGGACCCATGTCGCCCCGCAACACCGCGCCGAACCACACGCTCGCGTGATCGTCGATACGCACGTCGCCGATGACGTGAGCGCCCGGAGCGATGAAGGCCGAGGGATGCACCCTCGGCTTTTTGTCTTTGTACGGGAGGATCATGGGTTCATTCTATCACGGCTGGATGTGCGAGTCGATTTCGTCGATCTCGCCGACGATCTCCTCGATAAGATCTTCGAGGGTCACCAGGCCCACCGCCTTTCCGTCGACGTCCTGCACGATGGCGATCTGGAGCTTCCGTTTCTGGAATTCCTTCAAAAGTTCATTGACCTTTTTGTGCGGCGGGACAAAATACGGCGCGCTCATCAGATCGGACAGCCGGATAAGAGAACTGTTCTTGATCAGATAAATAAGATCCCGCACGTAAAGGATGCCTATGATCTGCTGCTTGGTGTCCTTGTAAACCGGGATGCGATTATGGCCTTCTTCGGTCATCACGCGCTCGAGCTCATCCTCTTCGATGTCGAGAGGGACCGCATTCATGTCTTCATAGCCCGTCATCACGTCGCGGACCTCCACCTCATCGAAATGAAAGATCCTCTCCAGCATACGCCGCTCACCATCACCGTAAAAACCCTCTTCCTTGCCGATGGTGATCATCATCTTCATCTCTTCCTCGGTCACCAGAGGCGAGCGGTGGTGGGGGTTGCCTCCGAAGAGGCGGATAATGCCGTTGCCGATGCGGATCAAAAGGTGCGTGACGGGCCCGAAGACGGTGATGAAAAAATCGAGCAAGTGGCGGATGAGAAGCGCCGCATTCTCGGGATGATTGGTCGCCAGGATCTTCGGGACGAGCTCGCCGAAAATGACCAGCACGATGGTTGAAACCACGGTCGCCACGAGAATACCCAGCCCTTGTTCTCCGAAGTAATGCGTGAACATGACCGTCGTAATAGCGGCGATCGCGGTATTGACGAGCGTGTTCCCCACGAGGACCGTCGCGATGAGTTTGTCCATGCGGGATACCAAACGGTGGATGCGGGCCGCTCCCTTTTTCTTTTTCTCTAACATATGGCGCAGCCTCACCTTATTGAGGGCAATAAGGGCGGCTTCCGAAGCGGAAAAGAAGGCCGAAAAGAACAGAAGCACGGCCAATATGATGAGGAGTGTGGGCACGGGGAGCATAAGAGACCTACTTTATAGCACAGCCCCCTTGGTTATTCAATATTATTCAATTTTAAGCACTCGCCTGGCCCTGGGGTGACTCAAAATGGATTTTGTCCCCGAGGGTCAAGTGACGGGTTGACAAGTGTCTTAACGCCCTCTAAAATAGCCACTTCTATGCTCGAGACGGCACTCTTTTACTTCATTTCTTTAGGTGTTCTGATTTTTGCCATCGGAGTCATCACGGCGCGCTCGGCCATCTATGGTGTTCTTAGCCTGGTGGCCATGATGTGCATGATGGCGGGTCTTTTTGTGCTCTTAAAAGCTTTTCTCGTCGCTACGATCCTCGTTCTCGTGTACGCCGGCGCCATTCTCGTCCTTTTCCTCTTCGTCATCATGTTCCTCGACTTCCGTAAAGAAACCCTCGATTGGGGCGGCTTTTCCATGGGCCCCGTGGCCGCGATCGGAACGGCGGGACTTTTCTTCGCCCAAACGTTCGTCGTGATCCGGGGAATCGAAACTCCGGCGGCCGGCGCTGTCCAGGGAACGACCGAAGCAGTCGGCCGCGCGCTTTTTAGCCGCTACGTATTACCGTTTGAGCTCACATCATTTCTCCTGCTTGCCGCCGTCGTGAGCGTGGTCGTTCTCGCGAAAAAGGACGGCACGTCATCCGACGTGCCTGTCCCGTCGAATGACCGGGACGCCCAGTGATCCCACCACCTCTTTGGCCGCATACGCGGCTGATCCGCGAAGCGAATCGTCACAAAGAGGTGGTGGGATGATCAGCCTCCACCATTATTTGACCGTCTCGGCGCTTCTTTTCTCGATCGGCCTCGTCGGTATACTCGTGCGGCGCAACGTCCTCATGATCCTGCTTTCGATCGAACTCATCCTCAACGCCGCCAACCTTTCGTTCGTCGCCTTCTCTTCTTATATGGGAGATCTTTCGGGGCAGGTCGTCGTGTTCTTCGCGATGATCGTGGCCGCCGCCGAAGTCACGGTGGGTCTTTCGATCGTGATCCTCCTCTACCGTAAAAAAAATACGACGAGCACACAGGACCTGGAGACGTTGAAGTGGTAGCCCTTCTGGAACACCTTCCCCCGCTTCCCTGGGTCGTCCTGTTCGCCCCGCTTGTCTCGGCGCTTCTCATTCTGTTCTTTTTTCTAAAATCTCCTAAGATCGCCGCGGTAATTTCCGTTGCGGGCATCGTCATTTCGTTCGCCGCCAGCGCTTGGCTTCTCTGGTTCCACACGCACAACCATTTCCTCCCCGTCGAGAGCGGCCGCGTCTGGCTCGAAGCGCCGGGGCTTTACATCGAATTCGGTTATCTGCTCGACCGCCTCTCGCTCATGATGCTCATGGTCGTGACCGGCGTCGGCAGCTGCGTGTTCGTGTATTCCACCGCCTACATGCACGGCGACAAGAGCTACGGCCGTTTCTTCGCGTCGCTTTCGCTCTTCGCGTTCTCGATGCTCGGTATCGTCCTGGCCAACAACTTCGTCATGCTCTTCATTTTCTGGGAACTCGTCGCCGTGAGTTCGTATCTTCTTATCGGTTTCTGGTTCGAGAAACCATCGGCCGCGGATGCGGGCAACAAGGCGTTCATCGTCAACCGCTTCGCCGACTTCGGTCTGGTTCTCGGCATGTTCTCTGTGTGGGTGATCTCAGGCCTCGGCGGCGCGGAACGGACGTTCCTATTTACGGAACTCGAGCGGACGATCCCGGCGCTCCTTTCGTCCGGAACGGTCTCGTCGGCAGTCCTCGTGGCGGCGGCGCTTCTGGTCTTCTGCGGCGTGGTCGGCAAATCGGCGCAGTTTCCTTTGTACATCTGGCTTCCGGACGCCATGGAAGGCCCGACACCTGTTTCCGCCCTGATCCACGCAGCCACGATGGTCGCAGCGGGCGTGTTCATGCTCTCGCGGGTGTTCTTCCTCGTCGCAGGCGTGCCGCAAGCGCTCCACGTGATCGCGTGGTTCGGTGCGGCAACGGCGATCCTCGCGGCGCTCCTGGCCGTCGCACAGGACGACATCAAAAAGATCCTCGCCTATTCGACGGTGAGCCAACTCGGCTACATGGTGATGGCGCTCGGTCTGGGCAGTTCGGAAGTCGCGATGTTCCACCTGACGACGCACGCGTTCTTCAAAGCGCTTCTCTTCCTCGGCGCAGGTTCCATGATCCACGGGCTCCACACGCAGAACATCTGGGAAATGGGCGGGATCTGGAAAGACATGAAGATCACGGCCGGCACATTCCTCCTCGGCGCGCTGGCGCTCTGCGGGATCTGGCCGCTCTCCGGTTTCTTTTCGAAAGATGAGATCCTGTCGCTGGCGTACGAACAGAATAAAGCTCTTTACGTCATCGGCCTCACGACGGCCGGTCTCACGGCATTTTATATGAGCCGCACGCTCTGGGTCGCGGTGTTTGGACCCAAACGCGCCCATCAGAAGGGCCACGGACACGGCCATGACCACGCGCACGAATCCCCCATCGCTATGACCGGCCCGCTGGTTGTCCTGGCGGTGCTTTCGGTGATCGCGGGCTTTCTCGGGATCCCCGCTTTCTTTCAGGGTGAACACGCCCATCACGACCCAATGAATCTGATCGTGGCGCTCACGTCGAGCGCCGTCGCGCTGGCTGGTCTCGGCCTCGGCACGATCGTCTACGCGCACCTCAAGGGCAAAGAAGACCCTCTTAAGAAAAAACTCGGGGCGTTTTACACGTTCCTCGTGCGTAAATATTACCTGGATGAAGCCTTCCAGGCGGCAGCGGACGTGTTTCAGAAATCTCTCGCAAACGTTCTCTTCCTGTTCGACTCAAATGTCGTCATGAAAACAGGCGTGGACGGCACGGCACGTCTTACGGCCGGGTTTGGATCGCTCCTGCGCCGCGCACAGACGGGCCGCATCCAAAACTACGCGCTTGTATTCGCTTTGGGCGTCGTAGGCCTGGCGTTCTTCGTGACCACGCAGGGAGGGCGCTAAATGACACCGGGTCCGATCTCGCTGATGCTCCTGTCGCCTGCGTTCGCCGCATGTATCCTCTTTTTTATCCCGCAGCGGAAGACCGAGTGGCTCAAGGGTGTTGCGTTGGCCTCGGGGGCGGCATCACTGCTCTTCGCGTTTGCGGCATTCCTGAAATACGACCGCGTAGCGGCCGGCTATCAGTTCGTCGATAAGATCGACTGGATCCCATCGCTGGGCATCGCTTACCACGTGGGCATCGACGGCATCAACGCGACGCTGCTCCTCATGACGGCCATCGTGTCGTTCTGCGGCCTGATCGCGTCGTGCAAGGTCACCGAGCGTCTGAAAGAGTATCTTATCTTCTACCTCTTCCTCATCACCGGCTGCTTCGGCGTGCTCGCGTCGCTCGACATCTTCTTCATGTATTTCTTTTACGAATGCGCGGTCGTCCCGGTGTTCCCGCTTATCGGCGTGTGGGGTTCGGGTAATAAAGAATACGCCACCATGAAGCTGACGCTCTACCTCACGCTCGGCGCCGTCCTGGCGCTCGTGGCGCTCATCTCGCTTTACTTTGTGACGGGGCTCAATACGTTCGACCTCACGGTGATCGAAAGAACCGTCGCGGTGAACCCTCTGCCGCTTTCGTTCCAGCGATGGGCGTTTCCACTCATCATGGTGGGTTTCGGCGTGATCGTGACGCTCTGGCCGTTTCACACGTGGTCGCCTATGGGTTATGCGGCAGCCCCCACGTCGGTGTCGATGCTGCACGCAGGCGTCTTAAAGAAACTCGGCGCCTACGCGATCATCCGTTTGGGGATCGGTCTCATGCCGGAAGGCGCAGCCCTATGGATGCCATGGGTCGCGTCCCTTGCCGTCATGAACATCGTCTACTGCGGCCTGGTCGCCTACACGCAGAAAGACCTGAAATATATCCTCGGCTATTCGAGCTGCAGCCACATGGGCTACATCCTCCTGGGCCTGGCCTGCATGAACCCTATCGCGCTCAATGGCACGGTGTTCTACATGTTCGCGCACGGGGTCATGGCGTCCCTCGGTTTCGCGCTCGTCGGCTTCATCTACGGCCAGACGCACACGCGCATGATCGGCGATTGGGGCGGTTTCGGCAAAAAGATCCCGTTCGTGTCGACGCTTTTTGTAATGGTCGCAATGGCTTCGGCGGGTCTCCCCGGCTTTGCAACGTTTGTGGGTGAGATCATGATCCTTCTCGGAGCGTGGGAGGTATACCGCTGGCAGGCGATCTGCGGCGTGGCGGGCCTTATCATCACGGCGGGGTACATGCTTAAAATGGTCCGCGGATCGATCCAGGGCCCCTTAAGCAAGCACGGCGAACATCTGGAAGACGCGCACGGCGCGACGAAATGGTCTTACGTCCTTCTCATCGGAGCGCTTCTGGCGACAGGCCTCTTCCCCCAGCTTCTCATGCCGACGATCTCCTCGGCGACCAAGCCTTTTCTCGAACGCATGCACCACACGACCGTGGAACTGGCCCGGATCGAGGAGCTGCGCCGCGATGTTTGACGCGCTCAGGCTCTTCCAAACCGAAGCCGGCCTTATCTTCCTTTCCATCGGCTGTCTTTGCATGGACGCCTTCCTTCCTGTTGAGGAAAAGCGCGGCAGGACACTCGCCTCGATCGCCATGATCGGCGTGGCGCTCCTCTTCGGGCACCTCTTCTTCCAGTGGGGGAATTTCGGGACAGCCATGGCCGGCAGCTACGTGCAGGACGGGGTGGCTCTGCTCTTCAAGGGGATCTTTCTCCTAGCGGGACTCTTCACGCTGTTCATGGTGCGCGAATACCAGCCTAAATTGAAACGCGGCCACGGCGAGATCGTGCTCCTGGTTCTTTTCAGCCTCGTCGGCATGACATTCCTGGCTTCGGCGGGCGACTTCCTTCTCTTTTTCATCGCGCTCGAGACGCTCACGGTCTCTCTGTACATCATGACCGCCTACACGCGCCACAAGTCGGCCTCCATTGAAGCGGGCGTGAAGTACATCGTGCTGGGCGCGCTTTCGACCGCAGTATTCCTTTACGGCCTGAGCTTCGTGTACGGCGCCGCAGGGAGCACCCATTACATCACGATCCAGACCCGTATCGCGGCTATGCCCCATGTCCCGACATCTTTCCTATTCGGCACAGCGCTCGTTGTGGCCTCTCTCTGCTTCAAAATTGCGGCCGTGCCCTTTCACCTCTGGGTACCCGACGTCTATGAAGGCGCCCCCACGCCGGTCACAGCCTATCTTTCCATCGGCTCCAAAGCAGCGGGCTTTGCGGCGCTCGTTCGGCTCCTTCTCACGGCCCTTGCGCCGGCGCAAGCGCAGCTGGCGGCGCTCTTCGCCGTGCTCGCGGCGCTCACGATCGTGTATGGCAATCTCGGCGCGATCCCCCAGACCAACCTCAAGCGGCTTCTCGGTTATTCCAGCATCGGCCACGCCGGTTATATGCTGATCGGTTTAGCGGCATTCACGAGCGGCGGCGGAGAATCGGTCGCTTACTACCTCCTCAGCTACGTATTCAGCACCGGCGGCGCATTCCTGGTGCTCGTGGCTCTTTCCGCGCACGTGAAGACTTCTGAGATCAAGGAATTTGCTGGGCTCTCGCAACGCTCGCCGCTCTTGGCCGCAGGTATGTTCCTGGCGCTTCTCTCGCTGGCCGGCGTACCGCCTCTAGCGGGCTTCTTCGCGAAATTCTACCTCTTGTGGGCCGGCGTCAAAGCGGGTCTGGTGTGGCTGGTGCTCATCGGCGTGCTCAACGTCATCACGTCTCTCTTTTATTACCTCAAGATCGTGAAGGTCATGTACGTCGACAAGCCCCTCGACCTGAAACCGATTACGCTGACGGCCGACCAAGTCTTCTTCCAAGCACTGTCCATCGGCGGTATCCTGGTCCTCGGTATCGCGCAAGGCCCGTTTGTCCGTCTCATCGCAGCAGCCTTCCAGAAATAACTTAAAGAACTTCCGAGGGGGAAACGAAGTTTCCCCCTTACGGCGTGTCCTCCGGTTTTACGCGCTCGGCATTCGCCTCGCGTTCAAGACCTAAGCGTAAAACCTGCGGCACTGTAACCCCCTTCCTTAAAGGAATTAGAAACCCCAAGCGATACAAAAGGGAAAAGGAGAGAGTCTCCTTTTCCCTTTTGGAATCCTTTTTCCTCTGCTGTGGAAAAAAGCACTGTCGTGTGCTCATATTGGAGGGACAGTTCCGATTTTTGCGAAGGGCGTGCGACGCTCACGCGGATAGGAAGAATAGCCGTGGGTGACGCGGAGGGAGGCCTCCATTCACCCGCAGGCAGCCCTTGGGACTGCCGAGGATTGAATGGAGTCCGCAGCGGCAGGACCCGCGGCCTTACAAACGATTACGGATTGCCATGGATGATGCGGCGCGTTCCGTTAAGATACTTCGGCGCATCAGTCCTCGGGAAAGGTTTAAGAGACTACCCTCGGCTGACGGTCCCGGAGCAAAGTTGGGCCTGGTTTTCGGATCATTATTTTGGAGGGACAGTTCCGATTTTTGCGGAGGGCAGTGCGAGCTCATGCAGATTGGGGTAATTGAAGTAGATCAAAGTGCCCACGTTAATCGCGAGGCGTTCCGTTCAGAAGTTCCTGCGCATCAGTCCTCGGGAAAGGTTTAAGAGACTACCCTCGGCTGACGGTCCCAGAGCAAAAATCGGAACTGTCCCTCCAATTACGTTAACGCTTGAGACGGGCAGCGGTCGTTTCTGAAAGTTCCAGCGTGCGGATGGGATAAGGGATCACGATGCCTTCCTTGCGGAAACGCTCGTGGATAGCTTTGATGAATTCGTGTTTGATGAGAGCGGTGTCGTGAAATTCTGCACCCCGCAAAACCACCGTGAAGTTAACGCTCGAATCGGCGAACGTGTGAAACCGCACCACGGGCTCGAACGCCGCGATGCCGCCGGGCACGCGTTTTGACACATCCCGGGCCACTTCCGTCGCCACACGCTCAACACGGCTCAGGTCGGCGTCGTAATGGACCGCCATTTCTATGGATATCACTATTTCCCTGCTGAGCAGGTAATAATTCGTGATCGCACCTTCCATGAGCTTCTTGTTGGGGATCACGATGACATTGTTGGTCGGCGTGCGCAAACGCGTGCTGCGCCAGCCCACTTCGATCACCGTGCCTTCCTGACCGCCCTCGAGACGGACGAAGTCGCCCCCCTGGATAGGCTTGTCGACCGCGACGTAAAGACCCGCGAAGAAGTTGGAAAGCGTGTCCTGGAGCGCCAGCGCCACCGCGAACGAACCGATACCGAGCGACGCGAGGATCGGCGTGATCGAGATCCCCATCTGGTCGAGAAAGATGAGAACACCGATGGCGATGATGAAACCACGGATAAGCCCTTTGGTGACCCCATGCGAAACAACCGAAAAAATAGGCGCCTTCGACCGGCCCATCATGCCCCGTATCAAACTATCCAGGAAGCAGACGGCCGCAAAGATCGCCGACCCCTGTAAAACAAGCACGGCTACACGGTCTATTTTCGCCGGCATCGGAAGGAGCCGGACGAGAAGCGCAAGACCTGAGGCCAGGATCAGAAAATTGAGCGGGAACGCGAGAGAGTCGACCAGAATATCGTCCCAGTCTGTGCTCGTTTTGGCGGCCCACGCCCGCAGGCGCCGGACGATGATCTTTTTTGTGAGCCAACAGCCCAGAAGCCAGGCGATGACGGCAACGGGCGCATAAAAATACGGCTGAATAAATATCATACCAGACATCGTTTCTCTCCAAATTGGATTTGCCCGCCCATTATACCAATTCTGATTTTTTAGGGAAATAAAAAGCCCCTCCGGGGAAACCCGGAAGGGCCTTTTGACGTTATTGAATGACTTCCTTACCCGATCGCGACCTGGCTTCTTTCGCCGGTGCGGATACGCACGCAATCGGCAAGGTCGAGCACAAAGATCTTCCCGTCGCCGATATTACCGGTGCGGCCGCCTTTGATGATCGCCTCGATCGCCGGCTGCACGAACTCTTCGTTCACGGCCACCTCGAGCTTGACCTTGCGAAGGAGGCTGCCTTGTTCCTTATGGCTGCGGTAGATCTCTGAGATCCCCTTCTGCCGCCCGCGTCCCATGACGGTGCTCACGGTCACCAGATGGACTTGCTTCTCCTCAAGGCGATCCAGCACGTCGTCGACGCGGTCCGGTTGAATGACAGCAATGATATATTTCATGATTCCTCCTTAGTCCAACGTCGTGTAAGCCGCTTCGCGGTGCTGCGTCAGGTCCAGACCGATCCGCTCCTGATCCTCCGTGACACGGAGACCCATGAGTATATCGACGACTTTGAGCAGCACGAAGCTGAGGACAAACGAATACGCGACGGTCACCAGCACAGCCTTAGCTTGAATGAGAACCATGCCGGGGTTTCCGTAGAACAGGCCGTCGTTACCAGCCGGGTTGATGGCTTTCTGCGCCCAAAGTCCCGTGGCCATAGCGCCCCAGATGCCGCCGACGCCGTGCACGCCAAATACGTCCAGCGCATCATCGTACCCGAACTTGACCTTCACGACCGCCACGAAGAAATAGCAGATCGCGGCAGCGCCCAGACCGATCCAGATCGCGTCCATCGGTGCGACAAAACCGGCCGCCGGAGTGATGGCGACCAGACCCGCCACGACTCCCGTGATCATGCCGAGCACCGTGGGGTGCGCGTTGAACTTCCAGTCGAGGAGCGCCCACGCAAGGCCCGCGGCCGCAGCAGCGATGTGCGTGACCACGAATGCGTTGCCGGCAAGGCCATTGGCGCCGAGCGCGCTGCCGCCGTTGAAACCGAACCATCCGAACCACAAAAGACCCGCGCCAAGGACCGCGAAAGGCAGGTTGTGCGGCGGGGACATCTTGGCTGGAAATCCGTGACGCTTGCCGAGAACGACCGCGCAGACGAGCGCCGCGATGCCCGCGTTGATGTGGACCACGGTCCCGCCCGCAAAGTCGAGCGCGCCCATGTTGCGGATAAAACCGCCCACTCCCCACACCCAGTGGCAGATAGGGTCATACACGAGAGTTGACCAGAGCAGCATAAAAGCGCAGAAAGCAGAAAATTTCATGCGCTCGGCGAACGCGCCCAAAATAAGGGCGGGCGTGATCACCGCAAACATGCATTGATAGATCATGAACACCGAATGCGGGATCGTGGCCGCATAATCCGCATTGGGCTCCGCGCCGACTCCCTTAAGACCAAGCCAGCCGAGTCCACCGATCATGCCCTTTATGTCCGGGCCGAACGACAACGTATAACCGATGACCACCCACTGGATCGTCACAATACAAGCGACCATGAAGCATTGCATAAGCACGGACAGGAAGTTCTTCCGGCGGACCAGACCGCCATAAAAGAACGCCAACGCCGGCGTCATCATCAGAACGAGCGCAGCGCTCGTTAAAACCCAAGCCGTATCGCCAGTGTCCACGGTCGCGCCTTCGGCAAACGCCGGGGCTGTCCAGATGGCGAGAACTAGGGTCAAAATTAACACTTTAAAACGATTTACATGAGATATCATCCGCATTCCTCCTATGTTCATGTCAAAGTTTAAGGATGGATGTTTCGCGAATGTTACAAACGTGTAACAAGCTCTCTCATAAATGCGGGTCCGTGTGAGAGTGAGATGCCGTGCCGGGGGAGGGGTTGGGAGCTTGCCGGAACTTCCCTTTTGGACTCCGACAACGACGGTCGCGTTTGTCGGAATCCAAAAGGTCATCTTATTTTATTCGTGTCTCCGGGTCAGCTGGCACCGTTCTGACGGGCGTCAGAACTCCCGTGCATGCTGCCCATAGCGCGGCTCAGCATCTCGTCCGCTTTAGTGATCTCCATCCACCGGCGCTGCGAGAAAAAACTGAGCGACACCGCGAGCGGAACACAGATGGCGACGATCCCCAGGACCAGAGCGGCCGCAATACGCCAGGCCACACCCCAGGGAGCATAGAACAGGATCGCTATTTGGAGGACACCCACGATGTTCGCGAACATGATCGCGCTCAGTACGATCAAGACCGTGATCATGCACTCCTGACGCACGAATTTCACGATCTTGATATACATGGAGGCGATCTCGATCCTTGCCAGATCGATCGACGTACGCTTGTATTCCTTCAGCAAACCAACCGTCACGTCGTAGACCATGTCCCCCAGCTTGCGAACGAGCCCTTGGATCATCGGCGCGAGGAACCCATGGCGTAGCCGACCAGAAGAGCCGCTGCAGCGGCGCCGCCGATGTACGGCCAGGGGTTCTTCTTCACCTCGCGGTCGAGCTCGCCGACGGCTTCGGTGACCTTCTCCTGGCCTTCTTCGAAGCGTTCCACCGCGATACGCTTGGCGCGGTCGAGCACTTCACGGTTGTTGAGCGCGACCTCGGTGAGTGTTTCCTTGATGCTGGCATATTTATCCGTGAGGAGATTGCGCATCTCTTCTTTCTTATCCTTCGCAGCCTCGTTCAAAAGGTGTAACGCTTCATCGATCTTACGGTTAGAATTCGCTAAGTCCGACATGACATTCTCCTTGTAGGGCGAGCTAGTTTTCGATGGAACGACCGTGCCTTTATTGTATCACCCGGTCTTAAACCGTTCAACTGAGGACGGAAAGGACGTTTTTGGAGGGGCGGATCTCCAAAATCCCGCCGTAGCCGAAAGGATGACGTGCGTGCGCACCATCCGGATAGATCATCCCCTCAGGCATGAGAGACCGGAGCGTCAGGCGCCCGTCGGCAGGAAGAGCGCCCCCCTTGAGACGGTACGCGAGGCGGTTGCCCCGGTAAAGTTCACGCGGCCAATATAAAAAACGGCTGGATTCGAGCGGAAGCCGGAGGCCTCCGGCCGAATGCGAAGCGCCGGTCGAGCCTGCGGCGGTGGCGATCCAAATCCCGGAACCCCGGTGCTGCTCTCGTCGGCCGCGCAGGGCGATCATGTAATGGCTCATCGCGGCCGGGTTCACATGACAAACCAGGACGTCGTTCAAAACAGGAGCGCCGAGCGGACGGCCGTTCAATTTCATCGCCAGACGCACGAGACGGCGGACGCGTGCGCGACCCGCGAGCGCACGCTCGAGAAGTTCGGGGAACGAGCGGCGATCCGCCGTACAGAACCGGCCCACGCTGTGCGCGGGATCCGAATTGACGCCGATGATCGGCTCGACCCCCGTACGATGAGCTGCCTCGAGAAACGTGCCGTCGCCGCCGACGGAAAGCACGAGATCAAAACCGCGCGCCGAAGGGACTTCACCCCGCGAAACTGCACGGACAGCGACCTTCTTTTTCTTCAAGAAAGCACGGACAGCCTCCAGCGTCTGGTAATGCACATGATGCGAACGCTCAAAATGCGCCAGCTGCGGATCTCCCGCACGGTAAAGCCGCGCGAGCGACGGATGACGGTATTTTCCGAAATGGATATCGTAAGCGCTTTTTTTATAGACGAGGAGGATGTTTTGAATGCGCATCAGTCGTGTTTACCGTCGCTGAGCTCCGACGGTTCGATAGACCCGAACGGATACCCGGGCATGTCCGCCGAATGCGTCGAAAGGATCCCGTAACGCGCCGCACGGTAGAACGCACGGGCCGAAGAAGGATCAGCCACCGGAGGAATAACGATTCAGCGCGTCAATAAGACGCTGTGAGGCAGGAAGGATGGGCGCCCTGCTGTCGAGAAGAATGTCTTTCGAAGAGATCGGCGCACCGTAATAAGCCGCGTTCGCCTTGCCATCGGGGATGATGAGCGCGCCGTTAAGCGCGATGCCGCCGTAAAAACCCCTGCTCTGAGAATAAGAGAGGATGCCCGCTCGCAGCGACAGATCCGTCGCGATCTCTGCGTTGCGGCCGATGGGCCCTGCGGAAATGGCCATGTCGCCTCCCAGCGTCAAGCGTGTCGAAAGCAGGCCTTCGATGCCGTCGTTGTTCATGATCAGAAGAATGAGGTCGGTGCCCTGTATACCCGCCTGCAGTCCAAAACTGGCGCCCGTCATCGTGACAAAGGCGACCGGGCCGAATTTGCCGCTCTTCTTATCGCGGCGAAGCACAACACCCTTTCCGTACCGGCCGCCAAAAATAAACCCGCCCTTGATCACCGTGGGATAAATGACGATCGCCTTGCAGCGCGCCAGGAGATCGCGGGGGATGGCTTTGTCGGGCGTGCCCATGATCTCTTCAAGCACGCGCTGGGCGTTGAGGATCGTGCGCTCCTGATCCGGCGCGGGAGCCGCGGCTGCGGAGGATAGGGCCAAAAACCAGACAAGCGTCCAGGAAATTAAAAACCGTAGGATCTTCACCCCACCACCTGATTTGTCCGTCAGGGGCACACCGATCGCTTTGCGGTCGATACAATCAGGTGGTGGGGTCATGTGTCTATGATAGCAAAAAAACGCGTCGAATGCGCGTCAGCGTGTCTCATCGCGCCACCGCTCAAGATCTTCAGAGCGGTCGTACGCGACGGGCAGATCGGCGAGTTTGAGCTCCCCGACATCTTCCAGAAGGAGGCCGCAGGCGTCGCACGTGAACGAATCCGCCCGAAACTCGAGAGACTCGTGTTCCACACCCGCCTTTTCCTCGCAGTGGATGTCTGTCGTGCCGCCGAGAACAGCCCAGTTTTTGCAGATCGGGCAGCGTGTATCCAGCGTCTCCCAGCCTTCAGGAGGTCCGGCGGCGTTGAAAGCGATGTCTACTTTTAGCGTGGACGCTTTTTGACGCGCGGCGGTCACGCGTTCCTTCACTTGACGCGCACACGCCGCTTCGAACGCGGCGGCAAAACGGCGGTCCTGATCGCCGGGGACAAACGCCGCGCATTCCTTGCGGCGCGAGGCCACGACCTGCACCAACGAAAGCGCAAGATACACCGTGCGGTCGAGCTCGTCCTTGCGGACGGGACCAAGAGAACCGTGCAGCGCGGGCTTTCTCAATTCGACGGCAAGCTTGAAATAGGGGCGGAGCGCCTGACGGAACTCGGGGAAAAATACATAAAACGCCTTCACCGCGTCCTCAAGCGAGACGGTGTCATACGCGAAATCACGCAGGTCCAGAGCAAACGGCCTCCAATTGAAAGAGGCGGGCGTTTCGTCGGGAGCCAAAAGGAACGCACGGGCTTCCGGCGGCATATCCTTGAAGATCAGGGCGGGGTTCGCGGATGCCAGAAATGCTTTGAGTTGGAGCTCGGCGCCGACGCAGAGATTGCCCACGAGCGCCTGCGCCTCCGCGTCCCCGGGCCGGGGTTCGCGGTAAAGACGCGTGAACACCGGAACCAAATAAGCCCCGGCCGCAGCGGCGAGATCGCCGCTCAACCGCCGTTTAAGCGAATCGTACCGGTCGGACATTTCCAGCCCTAGGCCGTCGGGGTCGGTGTTTCAGGAAGCGCGGGAGCCTGTTCCGTGCCGTCCGCAGGACGGTTCAGACGCTTCTGGATCTTCTCTTCCTTCTTTTTCTTCTTCGCTTCCTCGCGCCGTCTTTTGTTGCCTTTGAAATTTTCTCTCATGATCGCTCCATGTTATTTGTCCGAGACCGGACGAAAATTTTAACGGAACACCCGCTATCAAATTCCGCTATCAGAACATCAGCGGATGCGCCGATGCCTTGATGGCGCACGTCAGCGGGTAGTCCGCCGAAGGGTTGATGGCGGACAAAAAGGCCACCGTCGAAACGGTGGCCTTCATGTCGCCTTTCAGAACGTCAGCTTAACGGCCGCCGCTCTTCTGTTTCTGGAAGCATTCCTTGCAGTAGACCGGACGATCGCCGCTCGGTTTGAACGGAACTTCGCATTCTTTCTGACAACCGGCACACGTCGCTTTATGCATCTCACGCGGACCGCCGAAACCACCGCCACCTTGAAAGCCCATTGAAACCCTCCCATGATTAGGTACGACGCCCCTGATTATGCTCCTTTACGGGCATTCGCGCAAGCTTATCCTGCGGCTTATGGCCGGTCGTCGTCCTCCATGTGGAACGCATGCAGCACCCGGTGTATGATCGGCGCAAACACAAGACCCATGACGGCGATGAGCACAAGCCCGCTGAAAAGCGCGTAAAAAGACGCGAACAGCTTGGCAGGCACCGTGGACAGCGTATCGACGGGACCCATGCCTCCGAGGATCATGGATGCATTGAGCAGCGCGTCCACCCAACCCAGACCGGCCAGCCAATGGTACCCGGCCACCCCGATCAGCAAGACCCCCAGTATCAAAAAGACCACGATACCGGTGTGCAAGGTCATCCGTCCTATGAAGACGCTGACCGGAGCTAATTTTTCGTGTTTTCGTTCAAACATGCGTAGATCCCTTTCCGGCTTTGCGCCGCGCCGAAAACACGCTTAGGGTCACTTTTTATCCAGACACCACTTTCCGCCGCCGTGACACGAGATGTAAAGGAACACGAAGGAGTACAAAACGGCAAGTTCCCCCTTATTGATCGCCGGAAAGATCGCGGCGCCGCCCTGAAATTTAGAATGGAATTGGAAATACGCCACGGCCATCTCACCGCTGCAGAGGAATGCCGCCCAACGCGTCTGAAAACCCACGAGGACGAGCAGGCCCCCGACCAGCTCGATCATTCCGCCGATCCACATCTGAGACCCGACCGCCGGCTGGAATTCGGCAAGCACGCCAAGGACTTTCTGCATGCCATGAAATGCGAACATGAACCCCGTCACGATGCGAAGCAGAGCGTAAGCGTGGCCCGAGAACTTTTCGAGTTGTTTCATGGATACCTCCGTTTTTTTCATTATCCTGCAAAGTCCGGATCTTTACCAGCAAGAACTCCTTGTTTTTAGGCCTTTTTGGCCAACCTCAAGTAAGTTTGAATACCGCCCGATAAATTCCTGGCGTCAAACCCGTTCCCCTTCAGCGCGCGCACCGCATAATAAGCCCTCTGACCCACGCCGCAGTAAACAGTCACGGGTTTGTCTTTAGGGACCTCATTCAGGCGGTCGCGCAGCCGGGTGAGCGGGATATTCATCGCGCCGGGAATATGGAACGCGGCATATTCTTCAGGATTTCTCACGTCGAGTAGAAAATCCACTCCGGGTTTCAAGTTCTCCCAGTGCGTCACCGAAGCATCTCCGCGCAAGTGGTTGGCTGCGATCATGCCCGCCACATTGACAGGGTCCTTGGCCGCGCCGAATTGGGGCGCGTAGCAAAGCTCCGCCTCCTCCAAGTCATATACGGTGGCGTGCATTTGGATGGCCATGGCGATCACGTCGATCCTTTTTTCAACACCCTCAAATCCGACCGCCTGAGCGCCCAGTATCCTTCCGTCGGAAGGCGCAAAAAGAAGTTTGATGTCGATCGGTTTGGCGTTCGGAAAATAGCCCGCGTGATGTCCGGGATGCAGATAAATTTTCTCATAAGGCATGCCGACCCGCTTGAGCGCCTTTTCGCTGGCTCCGGTGATGGCGGCCACGACTTCAAAGGCCTTACAAACAGCGGTGGCCTGCACTCCCCGGAAGCTCACCTTCCTCCCTAGAATGGCATCGGCGGCGATACGGCCTTGTCTGTTGGCCGGGCCGGCAAGCGGCACGGCAATAGCCTCCTGCGTCATAAAATCTCTCTTCTCGACAGCATCTCCCACCGCCCAAATAGCCTCGTCGGAAGTCTGCATCGAATCATTCACCTTGATCCCGCCGCGCGGCCCCAAGACGATCCCGGCCGCTTCCGCCAAGCGCGTTTCGGGTTTCACCCCGATGGACAAAATAACAAGGTCGGCCTCCACGGAAAGCCCGCTCTTGGCGCTCACCCGGATCATTCCTGAGGGACCGCTCTCGAAAGCGCTGACAGCCTCGCCAAGATGAAGCGTGACTGAGTTTTTCTTAAGCTCTTCATGAATTGCACCCACCATCTCGGCATCAAAGGGCGGAAGCACCTGGGGCTGCATTTCCACGACAGACACTTTAAGTCCCTGAGCGGCCAGGTTCTCCGCCATCTCAAGACCGATAAATCCGCCGCCCACGATCACAGCAGTCTTGGCTTTCTTGTCCCCTATCCACTGGAGTATTTTTCGGCTGTCCGGGATCGTGCGCAGCGCAAATATACCGGGCAGATCGATCCCGGGGAGGGGCGGGCGAATGGGGGCCGCGCCGGGCGACAAGACCAACGCGTCGTAGGCTTCGGTGTATTCCCTTCCCGATTTTAGCTCCCTGACCCGTATCAATTTGGCTTTCCGGTCTATGGACAACACATCGCTCTCGAGCCGTACCTGTATATTGAATCTTTCCTGAAATATCTCCGGCGTGGCTACGAGAAGGTCTTTCTCGTTCTTAATGACATTTCCGACGTAATAAGGCAGTCCGCAATTGGCAAAAGACACATAAGGCCCGCGGTCAAAGAGAATGATCTCGGCTTTCTCTGAAATGCGCCTGGCGCGTGCCGCAGCCGACGCTCCTCCGGCCACTCCGCCCACGATAAGGATCTTCATCGCTGGTTCCACGGCATGCGCGCCAGGACCATTCCCATGCCGCATGTGTCCGTCACCGCCGAAAACATAAGACCAGCTGCGACAAAAGCAGATAGAAAAACCCAGTTTGGATGCACGGTCATCGAAAGCACGGCACCGGACAGCACCAAGAGGCCGGCCGCAAACCGCACCTGCCGCTCAAGCGACCAAACCTTGGAGGTTCCCTTGATGACGCTCTTCCCGGCGGACTCCCAAGCGCCAAGCCCTCCTTCGATCACCCGGAGATCAGAGAAACCCATCTTCTCAAGGCGGTCCGCCGCCTGGCACGCGCGATTGCCGCTCCGGCAAAGAAGATAGGTCGTCTTTGGCTTCTCGAACGCCGCGACCGATTTTTCGGAAAGGCCGCTCAAAGAACATAGAGTGAAATTCTCCAAACGAGCCTGGGCATACTCTGCCGGTTCCCGCACGTCCAGACACTGCGCCCCAGGGCTCGCTTTGACCTCGTTTTCGAACTGCTCCACGGATATTTTTTTCATCGGCTGACTCCTCCATGAGTCCTAAGACAGTTTAAGATGTGGATGACGTTCGGATAAGTGATCGAATAGTGACGAAAATTGGACTCGGCCCTGCTCCGGACGATGCGGTGCTTTTTTAATTCCGCCAGATGCTTCGACACGCTCACTTGGGACAACCCAAGCTCTCTCATAAGCACCTTGACGCTCTTGGACGAACCTTCAAGCGCCTCGACGATCCGCAGCCTCTCCGGGTGGCCGATGGCCCGAAGCACGCGTGCCGCATTCCGTATGTTCTGGAGTTCTATCTTTTTCATCTGATCGCTCCTAGTATACTTGTACTAGTATATTCTATTATTTGTATATTGTAAAGCAAAAAAAAGAACCCCCTCCAAACAGCCCTTAAAGGACCCGGACTTCTTTCATCGCGGCGCGGAGCCGGGCCAGACCCTCTTCCATCAATTTCACGTCCAGCGCGTAGCTTAAGCGGATACGGTCGGGGGCCCCGAACCACTCGCCGAGATAGGTGATGACCTTGTGCTTTTCATAAAGCACCGACACAAATTTGCGAGCGTTCTTGCATTTGGGCAATACGTAAAACGCCCCTTCGGGCCGCCACAAGTCGAATCCCAGGTCCAGAAGCCCCTTGTAGATGTAGTCGCGGCGCGCCTTCCAGATCTCCCGTTGCTTCTCGATGTATTCCTTCGGCGCGCTCATCGTGGAAAGCGCCATATCCTGTCCGACGAGATTGGTGTTCATCGACGTGTGGGTCTTCATCTCGCACACCGCCTCGACCACGCGCTTGTCCGCGGTCCAGAGATACCCCACGCGCACACCGCACATACAGTAGGTCTTCGAAAATGAGTTGATCGTGATGACGTGATTGCCGTGGAGGTGGTAATTCTCGCGCTCATAGATGAGGTCCTTGTAAACTTCATCCGAGACGATGTGGACGCCGAGCTTCTGCGTGGTTTTCTCGATCTCCTTGAGCGTCTCGATGGCTTCGACACGCCCCGTGGGGTTGGACGGCGAATTGATCATGACCGCCCGGCACCCGCGCACCTTCCGGCGGAAGTCCTTGATGTCGATGCGCCCATCGACGAGGTCGGTGAATACAGGGGTCATCCCGGCCATCTGGATGATCGGCAGATAAGAATAATAATAAGGCCGGGGCAAAAGCACCTTGCCCTTGCCCCAGGCGCGGAACACAAGGTCCAGCGCCTCAGAGGCGCCGTTAGTGATGACGAAATTCGCGGCTGTGGAGCCCGCATATTCCTTGGAGAGCGCTTCGCGGAGCTTAAGCTCCCCCTGGATGAGACCATAGCGCAGGTCGCGCTTGACGTTAATACCCGCAAACGCCTCGGCCGGCGGCGGCAGGTCGGGCTGGCCGGAACCGAAACTGATCACTCCGTCAGACTGTTTTCCGATAAAATCAGCAGGACTTTTAAGTTTTAACATGAGGGCTTATTATGCCCGACATCGGGCGCGAGTTCAAACGAATACAAATGCAGTTATTTTTTGATCTTCCGCAACACCGCAACCACGACGCCGTTCACCCTTAGCTCATGCCTGGGAACTATCACCGCGTACTTCCCATTCGCGGGCACCAACCGGACAGTTTTTCCAGACAATTCGTAATACTTCATCGTCCAACTCCCGTCAACCTCCGCGATCACAATGTCCCGATGCTCCGGTTTCCGCCCGCGCTCCACGACTGCAAGGTCGCCGGGGTGGATACCCGCGTCGATCATGGAGTCGCCCTTCACGCAGATGATAAATGTCTGGCTGGGATGAGGGACGAGGTACTCATTCAGATCGATGGAATCGATCAATTCCTCTTCGGCCGGCGACGGCCATCCGGCCCGGATCTCACCCAGCACCCGCAGGGTCATACGTCCACCTTCCATATAGGGATATTGAGGTGCTGCCTAAAATTTTCGCCTTTCAAAGTGTCCATTTTACGGCTCGTCACGTCTCCCCTGTCGCCAAGATGCTGGCTGAAACTCTTAAGACACACCGTGGAACCAAGATGAAGCGTATGCTTGCCGTATAGCTCATTCACCTGGTCAATAACCTTTGATATCTCGCGAAGGCCTTTCACCTTGCATGGGTCCTCGAAGAGGTCATGCTGTATTTCTATGTCCGCTTCGAGCTCGCTTAAGACGATCCCTGTCCGGCGGTAGCACTTCCCCGCTTGGAACACATGGTCAAAAAGCCCCGAGACCGTTACGGACACCTCCGTGGTCGACGCCGAGCCCCGCGACAGCTCCGCGTGGAGACCCCTCGTGCGGTAATCGCTCTCGGTGAGATAGATCGCGATCGTTTTGGCGCGAAGCTTGTGACGGCGCAGCTTGATAAAAGCCGACTCCATATTCCTTAAAAGCTGCGCGCGAACAAATTCCCTGTCATTGCTCGGCGGCGTAAAGGTCTTGGTCTTCCCGAGAGTGTACTGATTGGACTTCTGGATGAGGATGATCGGATAGACCGCTTCGCCGCGCAGCTCGTGCCACAACTCGACGCCGATCTTTCCGAGAAGTTTCTTTGCGAAATGCTCAGGCTGCCTGACATAATCGAGAACCGTACGAACTCCTCTCTTGGCAAGTAGGTTGACGGTGTTGGGTCCGAACCCGCACACCTTATCCGTGGCGACCCCCTTTAGATAGTTATGAAGTTCGTACCCCGGAATACAGGTAAAACCCGACGGCTTATTTTGCTTCGACGCGATCTTGGCGAGGGACTTGGTGAGACTGAGCCCGATAGAGACGGTTATTCCAAGCTCGGCCTCGACCGTCTTTTTGATCTTGAACGCGATTTCCTCATAAGACCCATGGTGCAGACGCCGGAGCCCCGATATGTCCGCGAAGACCTCGTCGATGGAGTACTCTTCAGCGTCCGGCGTGAAGCGCCTCACGATCTCATAGAATCGCTTGGAATAGAGACTGTAGGTCTCGTAGTCGCTCGGCAGGATGACCGCATCGGGACAGATGCGCTTGATCTCAAACAGGCGCATCCCCCGTGTCACGCCGCACCGCTTGGCTTCGTAGCTCATCGCCGCCGCGATACCGCGCTCTTTGCCGGTGATGACGGGCCTGCCTCTCAGCTGGGGATCAAGCGCCTGCTCTACGCTGGCAAAGAAAGCGTCGCAGTCGGCGTGAAGGATGGCTTTGGGGTACGAGTGGAGAGTGAGCGGAATGGGCTGCATAGAGATGATCTTCTATGCATAAGTATATCGAACGTTCGTTCAATATACAAGAAGGCAGGTTACTCCGAAAAATCCTCGGCATCAAAAACGGTGATCTCTGTCCGGCTGTCCTTCCAGCAATCGGCGGGAAGCTCCGCTTTTTGAGAACAGAGCTCGCTCAAGAATTCTTCTTTTGTCCAGCCGGTTTCCAGCGCCACTTTCGGGAGAAAAACACCCGACCGGTGCCCCTGCTTAAGAATGACCCCCTGCCTGGGATAATCAATGGCCGAGGCGTCCCCAACGCGCCGGGACTCCGATAGGACGGATATTTCGTATTTTAGATCTTTCAGCTCTCCCGCGGTGACCGGCGCGAACCGGGGGTCTTCGCTCGCAGAACTAAGGGCCATACGCTGCACCGTTTCGTATAAAGGCCTGTCCGCCGAGAACGTTCCGATACATCCTCTCAACTGACCATCTTTTTTAAGCGTCACGAACGCGGCCCTTTTGGCATTGAGGTCGGGGTCCGAGGACGAAAAGGATGCTTCTTCTCCGGAGATCGCATGCGTTTCTACCGTTTGACGCGCCAAAGCAAGGAGTTCCTTCTTGTCCCTTGAATCGAGACCCGCCGCAGTCCCTTGGTAGAATGAAACAGCCGCATAGCCCACGACGCGCGAATCATCCCCCGTGACCTCTCCGCTGTGCGTGTAATTAAAAATTTCGCTCTCATTGAGCTTCAGACTCTTCGCGATCTCAAGCGCCGTCAAAACGGCGGCCCCTCCGCAGAGCTCCGCTTTTCCTTCAGCCATCGCGCGACGCAGCCCCTCAGTATCCAATTTGCTTATAAAACCCAGCGTCCGGCCATCGATCACCTTCGCCGCCGGGCCCGTATGAAAATGACTTAAGTCCGTCGACGCGATAATAATAACTTTTCTGTCCCCGATATTCTTTACGATCGAGGCCGCGAGCTTTTTGCACAAAACCTCCGACGGGTCGTTGAGAACGATGGGGACGATCTTGGCGGCGGGGAGCGCCCGTTGAATGAATGGGACCTGGACTTCGAGCGAATGTTCTTTCACGTGAGCCCGCAAGGAGGCTCGAAAAGACGGGCCTTCGGCTGCGATGGCCTGGGCGAGAGTTTCGTCGACGTGCACCACGCCCAAAGGCGTTTTCCAGGCGCCGGAAGTCCAGATCGAAGCGCCTTCGATGTCAACATGGTGGCTCGGGCCGATCAAGACCACCGTCTCGAACGACGATCCCATGAGAGATCTGTACACATGCGCGGCCGTGCTTCCCGAATACACGTAGCCTGCGTGAGGCACGATCAGGACCGGGACTTTGGCATCGATGCGATGGGCGGGGATCTTGCTCAGAAGAGCATCGATCGTCGCTGAAAGTTCTTTGGGGTTCTCCGGGTAAAAGCTCCCCTGGACCGCAGGCTCGCGCAGACTCTCCGCCATGCCGCAGGTCATTAAAAGCGTCAAAGCGCAAATGAGTTTAAGCGTGATTACCGGACCCCATTTTTTTGAGCTGACTCCTAAAATGGTCAATTGATAAGAGCGATCTTCATCTAGTCAATGTGTTTCATGAGGCTTCTCCAACCGCCCCAGCAATCCGAGCAGGCCATCCAGGATGGTCAATGGATGCGGCGGGCAGCCCGGAATGTACAGATCGATGGGGATCAAACCCTCGACGCCGTTTCGGGTCTGGGGGCTGCCGGTAAAAGGCCCGCCGCTGATCGCGCAGGCCCCCACGGCGATCACGATCTTGGGCTCAGGGACCGCCTCATAGGTTTTGAGGAGAGCCTCTTCCATGTTCCTGGTCACAGGTCCCGTGATCAATAGTCCGTCCGCATGGCGCGGAGACGCCACGAACTCGATCCCGAATCGTGCCAGATCAAAGACGACGTTTCCCAGCGCCTGTATCTCCGAATCACAGCCATTGCAGCTTCCGGCGCACACCTCCCTCAGCTTCAGGGAACGCCCGAACAGCCTCTTCATCTTATCGTCGAGCGCCGAAACAAGCTTGCGCTCATTTGGGTCCAAAATCAGGTCCTCGCGTTTAGACGCGGCCATGCGATACTCTGTCGAGTATTGGACCTGTTCCGCCCCTTCATTGAACAACGACGTGCCCATGTCGACCCCCGGCGTGATCGGCCGGCCGCGGAACCTTTCGGGGAAAACGGGCTTTTCTTCAGGATACCGGCACGTCCGGTGTCCCTGCTTGAATCTATTCTTCAGGATCTGCCACATCAGGCTTCCCTCTTATAGATCGTGACCGGCATACGATAAGTTGAAACTTTTGTTGCAGAGCGGAAAATCGGATACTTGAGCGCCGCAGACGGCCAGTGACACGGCCATCCAATTATTGAAAGAAGGGTCTTTGATCTTATAACGCGCGATCTGAGAGCGCGCACCCGTCACGGCGACATGAATGATCTCGCCCCTCCACCCTTCCACGATAGAAAGGGCCATCGAGCGGTCTTTCAGAGGCCCCGGCGGTCTCAAAAGATCCCCTTTGGGCATCCGCTCGAATAACTCAAGCAGAAGATCGATCGATCGCTGGGACTCGAGCCAGCGGATCATGGCTCTGGAATAAACATCCCCGCTTTCCGCTAAAGAGATAGGGATCTGGTGAAAACGATACATGCCATAGGCGTGATCGATCCGGACATCACGCGCGCACCCGGCCGCGCGCGCCGTCGGACCGACAAACCCCCATTGCTTGACCATCTCAGAAGAAACGATACCCACATTTTCCAACCGGCTCAGCACCGAGGGTTTGGTAAAGAAAAGCGTGCATACTTCCCGGATCTGATCCTGCGCTTTCAGTAAATGCCGCCTGAAACCGTCGATCATCGTTGCGTCCATATCAAAAAGCACTCCGCCGGGCCTGCAAAAGCTTCTTCCGTACCGGTTGCCGGTGAGCTCCATCAATAAATTCAGAAATTCCCCTCTCAATCTTCCAAAATAGGCCGCGGCCGGCAGAAAACCGATATCACCGCTCAACGCACCCAGGTCACCCGTATGATTGGCCAGCCTCTCGAGCTCGAGCGCAACGGCACGCAAAGCCTCAGCCCGCGGGGAAACGTGACAGCCTGACAAAGATTCCATCGCGCCGCAGTAGGCAAGCGCATGGCCGATCACGGTATCGCCCGCGATGGATTCCGCCAACAACATTCTCCGTTCCGGGAGCACCTCTTGCATCATGGTCTCGATGCCGCGATGCTGGTAGCCCAGCTGTATCTCAAGATTCAGAATTTTTTCTCCATGACATTGAAACCGGAAATGCCCGGGCTCGATGATGCCTGCATGAACAGGCCCTACGGCCAATTCGTGGATCTCCTCGCCCTTGGCGCGGAAAAAACCGGCGCCGGGGGACATCCGCTTCCGGAGCGGCTTAAGCCAGGGATGGCCGTCCGGTCTGGCCTGGCACTGCTCGGCGATTTCCCGCTCAAAAGCCTGCGCCTGCGGCAATTCCGGCGTCAAAGACTTAAAAAAAGGCGCGTCTTTCTGGACTTTAAAGGAATAAAGGGCGAGCTTGGACTGCTCATCATGCGCAATGAGAGCGAAAAGGCGCGCGTCGCCGTTATGTTCGGGGCAAACAAAAAAATTAGCGATCCTCCCGCCGGATCGAACCTCTTCAATGATCCGTTTCCTGAATATTTCTTCTTCCAATAAAGGAACGCGGTCCAGTTCCCAGCTTTGATCGTTCCTTACGGTCAATTTTCGATTCGGCATGGGCGCGTCAGCCTCCCAGAAGGGCGCTGGAATTTTTGAGCGCCTGGTCCAAGAACGAAGGCACATAGATCCCCAACAAAAGCGTGAGCCCGGCCAGCGCCATCGGCGGAAGAATGGTGGTCCAGGAGTCCTTATGGGTCCTGGCGACGAGCGCCTCGTCCGGCGCCCCCCGGGCCATTTTTAAAATGGCCGATATAAAAGCGATGAAAACCACCGATAAAAATAAAAGATAACAAAACGCAAGGCCGTAATGCCTGCCGTCCAGAGCGGCGCTCAAGATCATCCATTCGCTGAAAAACGTGCCAAAGGGAGGGATCCCGGTCACGGCGAGCATCGCGGCCACCAAAAGGCCTCCCGTGAACGGATACACCTTTACGACCCCGTGAATATCACTCAAACGCTGGCTCCGGTATTTTTGGTAAATATTCCCGGCGACAAGGAAGATCAACCCCTTCGAAAAAGAGTTGTTCACCGCATGGAATAGGCTCCCGTAAAATCCGGCCCCTCCAAGACCCAGGCCCAAAATGAGGATGCCCATGTGCTCGATGCTGGAATAAGCCAGGAGCCTGTTCAAGTACACTTGCCCCAACATGCAGAATGCGGCCAAAGCGATCGACAACATCCCGAACATCAATAAGATCGGACTTAAAAATTCGGTTTGATGCGCCTGGTGACAGATCTGGCTGACCCTCAAGAATGCCAAAAATGCGCAGTTGGTCAAACCGCCGGCCAAGAGCGCCCCGACCGGGCCCGGAGCTTCTCCATAAGCGTCCGGCTTCCAACTATGCATCGGCACAAGCCCCATTTTAGTACCGTAACCGACGACCAGAAAGATGACGCCCAGTTTCAGCCACGGGACCGACAACGAAGAAGCCTGGCTCAATACGTCGCTTAAAACCAGGCTTTTGATCCCTGCGGCGGATAGCGCCATAAAAAAAGTCCCCAAAAGCGCCAACGCGATACCCACGGAGCCGATCATCAGATATTTCCATGTCGCCTCAAGCGCCCGCGCACGGCGGTGAAAATTGATCAAAGGCGCGCTCATCAGCGTCGTGGCTTCGATCGCCACCCAGAAAAGTCCAAGATGCTGGCTTAAGGTGACAAGCGTGACGGAGAAAAGAAGCAGTAAAATACAGCCGTTGAAGACCCGGTTGGAACGCCCCGGTTCATCGGCCACGTAAGCAGGGACATACAAAGAGACCGCAAAAAATAGAACGCTTTCGATGGAAAGAATAATGAGCCCAAGCGGGTCCAGGGCCAGAAAACCGTTCAAGATCCCCATAGGAGGACTTATCCAAAAACTCGCCACGGCCAATAAATGGACCAGCGAGACACCGATGAGGACGACGTTCCGAAGTCTGTTCTTAGGCAGGGCGAACACCACCCCGCCTGCGATCAAAGGCAGCCCTAAAATAAAAGTGACCATACCCTTTTAGCCCTTCAACGTCGTCAACTGCGACGTGTCCATGTGGTCAAATTCGCTCTGGATGTGGTTGATCACGATACCCATGATAAAAACACCGACAAAGATATCCAAAAAGATCCCCAGCTCCACCAAAAGCGGTGTCGTCTCGAGCAATAACAGGGCGAAGAGAAATATGCCGTTTTCCATCACCAGGTAACCCACCACTTGGGTGATCGCCTTTTTTCGGCTGACCAGGAGCAGGAATCCTATGAAAAGAGTCGCAAAAGCCGAGGGGATGAGCAGATCTGAAAACGGTTTGTCGGCCGGGACCAGCGCCGAGGAGAACAAAAATGAAAGCCCCACCAAGACTCCGCCCAGCAAAAGGCTGGTGCTGATCCCAAAAACGGCGGGCGCGTCGCGGCGGATCGACACATGCCGGATCGCCCAGAAAAGTATCGCGGGAATGAGGATCGCTTTGATCAAGATCGTTCCCGCCGCGATCACTGCGTTGTGGACGCCGAACCCTCCGCCCAACATCAGGGGGATCGCCGCCATGACCAGGGACTGGAACGCAAAGAGCCGTATGATCAACCCCAACCGGACCGCGCTCAAAAGACAGATCGCCAGGATCACAATGACCGTCAGCACCAGGTCTAACCAGAGAGGGCTCATAAAACCCTCGCTAAAGCGACGATCAAGCCGAACAACGCCAGCACAAAAGAACCGATGATGAACGCAAACACACGATCGAGCCGCAAACGCGCCATCCCGGACTCCACCACCCCGATCGCTACAGCCAACAGGCCCATGCCGCTGAGGAAAACGACGGCATCGATGGACCTGTGGTGGGACTGATACGGGACGAGGATGGCGACCAGAAAAGCTCCCAGCACAAAAAGCTTCACGGCGCCCGCATAGATGATAAAAGCCAGGTCAGGCCCGCTGTGGTCCAGCGCCATGACCTCATGGATCATGGTCAGTTCCAAATGGGTCGCCGGATCATCGACGGGAATGCGCGAATTCTCCACCAGAAGCACGATGAACGTGCTGAGAACGACCAGGATCAGGGACGGCCCCATCGCAGTCCATGAAGGCCACGAACGCTCCCCGATCATTTGGGATAAAGAAAAACTTTTAGACAAAATGACCAGCGTCGCAAAATTCAAAAACAGGACGATCTCGGACACGCAGGAGAACGCGGCCTCACGGCTGGCCCCCATGCCTTCAAAACTGGACCCCGTGTCCAACGCCGCAAGCATCATGAAAAACCTGGCGAGGCCAAAAAAAGCGGCAAAAAGGAGCGCGTCTCCCCAAAAAGAAACGGGCGCTGCCCAACCCCCGAACGGGATCAGAAGCGCCGAAGCCAGGACGGCCGCCAGGCTTACCAAAGGCGCCGCGCGGAAGATCCAGGTCGTCGTCCGGCTGTACACGCTTCCCTTTTGGAGCAGCTTGAATACATCGTAATAGACCTGCAGATACGGCCGGCCCACTCTCCCGGCGAAGAAAGCTTTTGTTTTGCCGATGATCCCCAATAAAAAGGGCGCCAACAAGAGACAGACGGCAAGACGCGCTACCATGGGAACTTCCAAAATAGCAAAGCGACGACGGCCACCAAAATGTAGACCAGATACTGAGGGATATGTCCGCTTTGAAGTTTCAGGAGCGCCCTGGAGCTTCTTTTTAAGAGGACGTACAAGGGGCGGAAAATAAAATGTTCCGGCGCATCCGTGACGCTCGAAGAAAGGCCGAGTTCTTTTGGGAACGGATCTCCGGATCTGGTGTTATGAATTTTAAAAAAGGTCAAAGACTGGAAAAAGCTCAAAATGGGCCCCGCAAAAGAGGAGGCCGTGTATTGCATGCGCGGCGACACCGACGCGTACCCGCAGGCCCATGTCTGAGCGAGCCTTTCAGGGGCCCGCGCGGCCAGGAGCCTCCTGACGAGAACCAGTAGAATGAAAACCACGAAAAATACAAAAAACACCCGGTTGATCGATACAAGCGGGTCCAGAAGCGTTTCCATCGCCGCGGAAGCGGGTTGAACAGCGGCAACACATTGAGCGCCGGCGAGCGCCAACGAAACCATGACCCTTGGAAATAACCCGATCCACACGCAAAGCGCCGCCAGGGCGGCCATCGGGGCCCACATCGCAAATGGATTTTCTTTATAGATCTTCTGCGCGTGAGCTCTGTTTTGCCCCAAGAAAATGACCCCGAAAGCCTTCGCGAAGCAAGCTGCCGCCAAACCGCCGATCAGCGCCAGGGAAACCAGAGACAAGACAGCCAATAAGATCCCCCACTTTCCGAAATGGAGCGTGCCGTCAAAAAGCGCCCTGAAAACCAGCCATTCGCTTATAAATCCGCTGAACAGCGGCAGCCCGCAGATCGAGAGCGAGCCGACCAAAAAACAATGCCCCGTCCACGGAAGGGATTTTAAAAGCCCCCCCATCTGGTCGATCTCACCGGTCCCCGTGGAACGGATGACAGACCCGGCGCTCAAAAAAAGAAGGCTTTTAAACACCGCATGATTGAATACGTGCAAAAGCGCCCCCGCGTAGCCGATCACCGCGATCACCGGCTGGTGATAGGCGCTTCCCAAGAGACCGATCCCGATCCCCAAAGCGATGATCCCTATGTTCTCGATGCTGTGATAAGCGAGCAATTTCTTTATCTCGTGCTGCCCGAGCGCGTACAGGACGCCCAAAACTCCGGAAACAGCGGCGATGAGCAGTACGGCAGGTGCGCACCACGGCGGCAGGTCTTTAAGGATGAAGAT
>Ga0082335_1001482_pt1 | contig 49388 bp, 41 predicted proteins | sample Subgrocontami58m_FD_72375 | JGI IMG/M metagenome (GOLD analysis project Ga0082335, IMG submission 72375) | Subsurface groundwater microbial communities from S. Glens Falls, New York, USA - GMW37 contaminated, 5.8 m (SPADES assembly) (version 2) ... | reverse complement strand
GTCCACAGTGGGAAGCCCAGGAGGGCTGCCTGGGTTAATTCGCCGTCTAGGACAATTTCCTGGCCTCGCTCATAGATAGGCTTGCTGCCCTTAACCACGCTCTGGGCCACCGAGCGAAAGGCTTTATGTCGGTCCTGGGGGTCCTTTTCAACCGCCACGTCCGGTTCCGAACGATGACGACCTGGCAGGTAAGCCCAACACTCATCCGCCTGAAAGGCCCGTGCCATTTCCCTCGCTACATTAGCGGTGGCGGCAGGCAAATCTATCCCCGAGCCGGCGGCAGCCAGCGTCGCCCCCATGACCGTCAATAAGGTTTCCAGTTCCCCAGCCCTTTCGGAAGCGTTACATTGCGGGCAAAGCCCTTCGTGAACAAATAGTACATGAGGAGGAGGTGATTACCTGATAGTACCTATGTCAGCTTGTAAATCTTGTCATGTTCCCGTACATGGTCCCGAACCCTGATTGCCACATCGTCGCCGGGCCGGGCTACCTGCACGTCCGTATGCCCAATTTGCATAGATTCGATGGTTTGCGTGAAGTCAGTGGTGTGCCCCTTAACGTGGACAACATCTCCCACCGAAATCGGTTCATCCAAATCCAGGGCCGCCACGTTTAAGTGGCTAAAGTAATGGGCAACCTTGCCGATCTCTCTCTCCATTTCCGCCCTCCTGATACCGGACTCGGTAACAGACTCCTCATCCTCGGCAGTCTCAGGTTGAAACCAGTTGTTCAGGCGTCGTTCCACTGTGACTTTACCACAAGGGCCCAGCTAATACAAGTTGCTTTACGATAACTAGTACTCTGTAACATAGGTTTTGACTGACGTCATTGAAAGGCCGGGGGATAGCGACCACCGGCGCTGGTAACCCACAGCCCGAAGCAATCTCCTAGTGGCGCGCCGAGATTGCTTCGCTATCGCTCGCAATCGTCCATGCCCCACTGGCGTAGGGCACCACAAAGCATGAAAATGCCCGCCTGCTGGCCAACTTTGCGGCGGCCTGAGAGGGTATTTTCATAGCAATGACGTTGGGCCATTTCCTGTGTTACAGACCACTAGCAGGGCCTGAGAGTGTTGAACAACTACGGTCGTCGGCATCGTCCCCGTTGCCGACGACCAGGGCCTGGGACGACACCGGCTACGAAGTTTGGTGATATTCAACACTCTCAGGGTCTATGGATTGCATGTCAGCAGGCGAAAGTGGTAACATACGCCTAGCGAAGCCGCCGCGCCGGCACGTTGGAAAGGGACGAAGAGATATGAAGACACTTGTAACAGGTGGGGCTGGCTATGTCGGCTCCCATTTGGTAGATAAGCTCCTTTCCAGAGGCCATGAGGTAGTGGTGCTGGATGACTTCTCCCTGGGCAAGATGGAGAATGTCGAGCATAACCTCTCCAATCCCTCTTTTCACTTGGTGGAGGGCAGCATAACCGATCCGGCCACAGTAGCCAGGGTAATGGAGGGCTGCGAGCTGATTTACCATCTGGCGGCACGGGTGGGGATCAAGTACATCGTGGATAATCCTTTACGAGGGATTCTGACCAATGTTGTAGGCACCGAGACGGTCTTGAAAGAGGCCTACCGGCGAGGTACCAAGGTCTTGTTTGCATCCACGTCGGAGATCTACGGGAAAGGACAGGCGGTCCCTTTTCGGGAGGATGGTGACCGGGTATTGGGCCCGACCACTGTGCACCGGTGGTCTTACAGCTCGGCTAAGGCCATTGACGAGCATTTGGCCCTGGCCTACTCCAGGGAAGGGCTGCGCGTTGCCATAGTCCGCTACTTCAACAGTTATGGTCCACGGCTGGACCCCATCGGGTATGGTTCGGTGGTGGCCAAGTTCATCACCCAGGCCCTGGCGGGGCAGCCGATCACGGTGCATGAGGATGGCAAGCAGAGCCGGAGCTTCACCTTTGTGGATGACACGATAGAGGGGACCATACTTGCGGCCACCACGCCCGGAGCCGAGGGGCAGGTCTTCAATGTGGGCAATGGCAGGGAGGTAACCGTTCTGGAGCTAGCCCAGATGGTGAAAACCCTAACTGGCTCATCTTCGCGCATAGACCATATCAGATACAGCGACTTCTTCGGTCCCAACTTTGAAGACATCCCCAGGCGGGTGCCCGATGTGGAGAAGGCCAGGCGGGTACTGGGATTTGAAGCCGGAGTACCCCTGGAAGAGGGCCTGAAGATAACCATCGCCTGGATGCGACGTAAGCAGGATGACTAGGGTGTTAAGGAGGGGCGGGGCCTTTGGAGAACCGCCTTAGCCTCTTTTGTGACCGGGTTATAGAGGCCGGGTGGCTGGCCTGCGCAGTCACAGTACCCCTTTTCTTCAATATCTTCTCCAGCCGAGTCTTCGAGCCAGACAAGCTCACGCTGTTGCGCACCATCGTGCTTCTGATGGCGGCCGCATGGGTGACAAGGCTTTTGGTCCGTCCCCACGCCAAGGGCTTCTTCTCAGGGACCCTACGTACCTCTCCTCTGGCCATACCGGTCCTTCTTTTCACGGGCGTCTACATTCTGGCAACCGCCCTCTCTGTAGCACCCCGGATCAGCTTCTGGGGCTCGTATGTGCGCCTGCAGGGACTGGTAACTAACCTTTCCTACCTGATCCTTTTCTTCCTGGTAGTGGACCGCCTGCGCAGCCGTGAACAGATCAACCGCCTGATGAGCGTGATAATCGTCACCAGCATTCCCATCTCTATCTACGGGGTTATGCAGCACCTGAAGCTGGACCCGTTGCCCTGGGGCGGAGATGTTACCTTCCGGGTCACCAGCACCATGGGTAATGCCATATTCCTGGCGGCCTACCTGATCATGGTGGTCCCCCTGACTCTGGTGCGGCTGGTCCAGGCTGCTATCGCCGTGGGCAGGCCGCTGCCCGGCAGTAAGAAGGTCAGAGACTGGCTGCTGATCGCAGGCTGCGGGGCTGCCCTGGGGCTGCAACTAACCGCTATAGTCCTTACCAAGAGCCGCGGTCCCTGGATAGGGTTGGCCGTAGGGCTGATCCTGCTGGGCCTATTGTGGCTGGTCCGGAGCGGGCAGCGAAAGCCTGCGGTAGCCGTGGGGGCGGCTTTTGGGGCTATTTTTGCTTTTACGCTTCTAATAAACTTGCCCAATTCGCCCCTGGAGCCCTTTGAGAAGGCCAACGTTTACCTGGAACGGCTGGGAACGATTATGGACATGGAGTCGGGCACCAACCGGGTCAGGACGTTGATCTGGTTTGGCGATGGGGTTGGAAAGGGAGCGGCTGGCCTTATTACGTCGGACCCCTGGCGCGCTATTATGGGCCATGGCCCGGAGAGCATGTATATGGCCTACAACCCTTATTACCCGCCGGATCTGGCTCACCTGGAGGCCCGCAACGCGACTCCTGATCGGAGTCACAATGACTTCCTCGACTATCTGGTCATAACGGGTTTCGTGGGCCTCTTCGCTTACCTGCTGGTGATGGTGAGGGCCTTCTCTATTGGTCTCCAGCGATTATGGAAGGATCCCGGCCTATTAGAACAGGGCCTGCTGGTGGGGATTATGGGAGCCCTCTCGGCCCACATCGTGGAGTCCCTCTTCGGGATTGCCATAGCCTCCACGCTTACCTACACCTGGCTTCTCTTGGGATGTCTGGCCGCCCTCACCCTGATGGCCAGAGAAGATGTGGTCCCGGCCGCCGACGCGGCAGCCCCAGCGGCGCTACCGGAGAGCCGGAGTGCCCGACGACGCCGCAACGAAAGGAAGGGCCAGACCAAAGCCGAAGTGCTCTCCAGAGGCAAAGCGTGGTACCGGAGGCCGGCCTCTTACGTGCTGGTCTCCTATATTCTGATCACGGCTACAGCAACGGCGGAAGTCCTCTTTCTGATAGCGCCGCGCGATCCCGACCCCGTTCCCCTGGTGTTGAGCGGGTACGTCTGGCTTCTGATAGGCGTGCTGGCGGCTTCTTTCTGGGTACAAAGGCCCGCGGCGGCGCGGGGACCTCTTAGCAGCCAGTCCCTGGTTATCGCCGTAGGGATCGGCCTGGTGGCCATTGCACTTCCAGTGAAGCTCTTCCTTGGCAGTGTCATAGCCGACATTTACTTCAAGAAAGGCCAAACTCAAACCACGGTGCAGCGTTTCGACCAGGCTGTGGCGCCCTACCTGGACGCTATTGACTGGGAGCCTGACCAGGATTATTACTATCTCTTCTTGGGGCAGGCCTATCTGGAGCTGGCCAGGACCAGCCGGGAGGAGAAACCTCCTCAGCGCCTGGAGAGAATGAAGGACGTACTCCGGTTTAGGGACCGCTCGGTGGGCCAATTGGGTCGGGAGAACCTGTTTCAGGCTGCCCTGATTACCCTGAAGCAGGCCAGGGACTTGAATCCCTTGAACACAGACCATTCTGCCAACCTGGGGCGTCTCTACCGCCTTTGGGGCGAGATATCCAGCGATCCTTCCGTCAGGCAGGAGAAGTGGGCCCAATCTATTGATTACTACAGACAGGCGAACAGCCTTAGCCCCTATGCAGCCCATCTCCGGGCTGAGTGGGGACTCGTCTACTATTTTCTGAGCGACCTCCAGACTGCCTTCAATAAGTATCAGGAGGCCCTGAGCCTGGACCGTCTCTATTCTCCCACTTACGCCTATCTTGGGGACCTGCACCGGGCCAGCGGTAACGAAGATTCAGCCCTGGAGGCCTATCGGCAGGCCCTTGTTATCAATCAGCGCTATCAGAGCCTGCTTCCTCCACAGGAGGTGGCGCTGCACTCTACCTTAGGAGAGATCTACTTCCGGCGCGGTCAGCTTCAAGAGTCGCTGGACGAGAACCTCAAGCTAGTCCAGATATCGCCGAAGGACCTGGCGGCCCACAAGAACCTGGCCGTCATCTACCGGGAGCAGGGGGACCGGCGCAAGGCTCTAGATGAGGCCCGCGTGGCTCTTTCGCTCGCCCCTCCGGAAGAGAAGAACTCCATCCAGGCCTTTATCTCCGACACTCAGGCAGCATCTCCCTAGCTCCATAGGCCGTGGCCACTTATCTTCTGATCTTCGCTGCTGCACTGTTTGTCACCATGGTGGCCACGCCGGTGGCCCGGCGCATCGCCATGGGGCTTGGGATTCTTGACCACCCGGAGTCTCGGAAGCTTCACAAGGCCCCCGTGCCCCTACTGGGAGGTGTCGCCATTTATGCCGCCTTCGTCGTTGCCATACTGGTTTTCGGCGACCAGTTGAATCTACCTCAGCTTTTCAGTATCCTCATCGGCGCAACGGCCGTCAGCGCCATGGGGGTCTGGGATGACCGGCGCCGGGTCCGCCCCTTGGTCAAGCTAGGAGGCCAGGTGGCGGCAGCCCTATTCGTGGCAGTAACCGGCACCCAGGTAATCCTATTTAACAGTCCTCTGATTGACTACGCCATCGCCGTGTTCTGGATCGTCGCGATTACTAATGCCCTTAACTTGCTGGACAACATGGATGGCCTTTCCGGAGGCGTGGCCGCAATAGCCTCAGCTTTCTTCCTGGTGCTGGCCCTGCTCCACGGCCAGTATCTTGTGGCAACCCTGTCGGCGGCGCTCCTGGGGGCCTGCCTTGGGTTCCTCCGGTACAACTTCAACCCGGCGACCATCTTTATGGGCGATGGCGGCAGCCTCTTCTTGGGTTTCATCCTGGCGGCAGTGGGGATACGTCTCCGCTTTCCTGACCAGCTCACGGCGATAAGCTGGATGATTCCCGTGTTTGTCCTGAGCGTGCCACTCTTCGACACGACGCTGATTGTGGTATCCCGCCTTCGCAGGGGGCTGAATCCGCTAACCACGCCCGGCCGAGATCACCTTTCTCACCGGCTGGTGGCCATGGGGCTGAGCCAGACTCATGCAGTGCTCTTCATTTACGTGCTGTGCCTCTTCCTCGGACTGTTGAGCATCGTGATAGCCTTCTCCACCCTGCTGGTAGCGTATGCTGTGGCGGTGGTTGTGGGCTTGGTGGCAGTGGCCTCCCTCATAATTCTGGAACGGGTTGGTTACAGGGGGCGGGTCTCCGTTCCGTCCCCATAATCACACTGCCATGAAGACCTACGATACCATCATTGTGGGCGGTGGCCCCTCAGGGGCCACCGCTGCCCGCGGCCTGGCTCGACTTGGGGTTGACGTCCTCCTTCTGGACAAGATGAGCTTCCCTCGCCAGAAGCCCTGTGGGGGCGCTCTCAGTCCCAAAACCTACGGCCAGGTGGACTTCGACATCTCCGACCTGGTCAAGGCCCGCGTGCGACGCACGCGCCTTAGAGGCCCCGGCAGGTCCCGCCTCTATTTGCAATCCCGAGAAGTGGAAATCTGGATGGTCTGCCGTGAGGAGCTGGACCTAAGGCTTTTAGAGCAGGCATCTCAGGCAGGTGTATTGGTGAAGCAAAGGGAGCCCGTCGAGTCAGTCCTGGAGGGAGGCCGCATCGTGAGGACGACCAGAGAGGAATATCGGACCCGTACTCTAGTGGGCGCCGACGGTCATGGCAGCCTTGTGGCCAAGGCTCTGGGCCTGGGCAACCCGCGGCCCCGCTACTTTCGGAGCATTCACCTTGAATGTTCCGTTCGCGAATCTTGCGGGGAAGAGGCTGTCCTGGACTTTGCCTATCCTGGAGGCTATGCATGGCTTTTCCCCAAGGGGGAAGTCTACAACGCCGGAATCTGTACGAAAGAGCGAGGATGGGACCTGCGTCCGATGCTGGAAGGGTTTCTACGCAAGGAGGGCGTTGTCCCAGCCAGCACCCCTACCTATCACTCGTGGCCGATACCTCTGGGCGGACGCTTCCGTCCGTTGCATCATGGGATGGCCGTGCTGGTTGGGGACGCTGCCGGCCTGGCCGATCCCCTGCTGGGAGAGGGCATAGCCTATGCCTTGATGAGCGCCCGGCTGGCGGCGCGGGCAATTGAACGTTACCTGAAGGGAGAGACCAAGAACTTGTCCAGCTATTCGGAAACCATGGGAAGGACACTGCGCCGAGACCTGTGGGGACTATCGGTTGGCGCTGCTCTTCTTTATCGCTTCCCCCGCCTGTTCGTGGCTTTTCTAGGCGCTAGCCCGGCATTACAGGGTGTTGCCCTCTCGGTATTGAGCGGTCAGAGGAGCCCATCTGGGATATGGACGGAAAAGGAGGTCCGGGATTAGGCGAGCGAAAGAAGCCCTCGTTACGCGTGGGGGCGGGTTTGAAACCCGCCCCTACCAGCATCAACCCGAGCCACCACCCCGGACTAGACTGCTAGCTCTTCGACCAGCTGAGGTGCGCCTGCGCTCCGAAACCGCTCTGGTAGTACTCCATTCGCACGAAGTGGATACCTCCACTCAGAGGCAAAAAGGATATCCACCCATCCGTAGGCCCCTGGTCGCGCCATTCATTAAGAACCTGAATGCCGTCTACCCAGAGACGCACCCCGTCATCGACGATGGCCTTGAAGGTGTAATCTCCAGCTTCCAGGTCCAGTATTCCGGTCCAGCGCACCGAAAAGCCGTCGTGTGGGATGCCGTCTGCTGGGATGCCCGGCCAATCGAAGTCTATGCTGCCGTCGTTTCTAATAACCGTAGGGCTGCCGCTCAGGGTCTTGTTGGTAAAGTATTCGCCCCGGAAGTTGGGGAATTCTGTGCCATTGTGCCACCAGAGGTGGGCGGTAGCCCCGTCTCCCCGTTCGAAGTACTCCATGCGAATAAAATGGATGCCTTCAGTTAGGAGCACAGAAGAGCGCCACTGGGTAGCCCCCTGATCATGCCATTCGTCGAGGACCCGTTCTCCATCAACGTATAGCCGGAGACCGTCGTCGGTATAGGTAAAGAAGTCGTAGGTCCCTGCCTTCAGGAACAGACTGGCGGTCCAGCGCACCGAGAATCTATCCACAGGGATCGACGGATCAGGCGAGCCTACACCCCAGTCGAAGTCTATGTTGTTATCCTGCCGGACCATCCGCGGTTCGCCGCTCAGGTCCGGATTATCGAAGTACTCGCCTTTCCATGTCCCCCATTGCCACCGATCCGGTTGAGGATAGGCCGTGGTGTTGATGAATCCCAGACGGCCCGCCGCCCTGCCGATGCGGTCGTAGATTTCCATCCTCACAGTGTGATCCCCAGCCGTCAGCGACTGGTCGGACCGGTTTTGCCTGGCACCTCCATCACGCCAGTCGTCTACCGCCGGCCGCTCGTCCACCCATAGCCGCACCCCATCGTCGGCATAGGTGAAGAAGCTGTAGTTGCCAGCGGGCAAATTAAGCGTCCTGCTCCAGCGCACAGAAAATGCATCCGCCTGAACGAGCGGGTCAGGAGGGCCATCTCCCCAATCGAAGTCCAACTGGATGTCGTTTCTATTAAGCGCAGGGGCCCCAGCGAGGTCAACGTTGTTGAAGTATTGCCCTAGCCAATAGGGCAATGGAACAGAAGTAGGTGTGGGAGTCGGGGTCGGCGTGGGAGTAGGGGTTGGCGTGGCAGTAGGAGTAGAGTCCTTGGGTACCCAGGGAAGGTATCCTTGGGGGGTGAGGGCCGCAGCAGCCCGGTTTATGGCTGCGTTGTCTTCCCCTCCCGGATCAGCCCAACTGTCTCCAGCCGTTATCAAGAGGCCCAGCATGGCCAAAAAGGCCACGGCCCATATAGTCCACTTCATGCTGCAAACCTCCTTCGATTAAACTACGACTGATGCGTCCAAGCCTTATTCATAATCTGGACCACCACGCCCTGAACCAGGTCCTGGGACACGCGGACGGTTTCGCCCCGTTCTGGGCGCAGCTCCATGTCATCGGCCATTCTGGGCGATGAAGCCGTCAGGCGATCCCCAGCCGCCCCAAGCTTGCCGCCGTGGGTATGCCGTCCCCGTCCCAGCCGTGATGAGCGTAGTACTCATCCAGCATGCCCTGGAAACGCTCCCGGTCTATGTGTGCCCCCTTTTCCAGCGGCAGGTCCACGGCTTCATCGAAATAGCGGTCGGGGAGAGTGTCGTCCTCTCGGGTGATTCCCAACCGGTTCAGATAGAGCCGCTCCGTCGTGTAGATTCGCTCTCCCGCCTCCATCAGCGCCTCGGGAGAGAGGTCCAGGCCGCAGGTGAGACGGATGAACTCCGAGAACTCCTCGAATTTGGGAGCATGGGGGCTATTGAACACCGTCTGGAACTTACAAATGCCAATCGCGTCCGTGACGGCGAAGAGCAGCTCCTGCCACCAGATCATGCGGGCTTTCCCGTCATAGGACGTGGCGTCGGAGGAGACGTGGCCCCCGTAAAGCTTTTCCAGGAAGTCCTCCGGGAGCTTGAAGAGGTCGATAGCTGGACGGCTACGCAGGTGGTCCGCGCCACGGCTGGATACGGCCACCCCCAGGGCAAAGCTCTTGATGGCCCTCTCGTCAGTAGCCAGGACAGGCATGCCTTTAACTCGCATCAAGAACCTGTCCGCCTCGGCGCCCAGCCTCCTGCCGGCCAGGGCCCCGTCGGCCAGGATATCACCGAAGCCCTTGCAATGGGCGATGTCCTGCACCAGGGATATGATGCCCTCAGGATCGCCCCATTCCAGGGCATACCCCAGGTCATCCCTGGTCAGGATACCCCTCTGGTATAACTCCATAGCCCAACCTACATAGGTCCCCGTGGACACTACGTCGAGGCCCAGGGTATTGCACAGATCGCTAACGTAGACGACTGTATCCATATCCAGGTTGCCCACGTTGGTGCCGAAGGCCCCCAGTCCTGCCAACTCCGGCCCCTCACCGCGGGTCCCGGCATAACGCCCAGTCTCGATAAAGTGGCGCTCCCGGCAATGGACGATGCAACTGTAGCAGGCCGCCATCCCTTTCTTGAATGGAGTCATATTCTCGGGATGCAGCTTCTCCCGGTAATCATCGCCGATGGCCTCCTGATGGTTCTTGGAGGTGAAGAGACCTACCCGGCTGGCGTTAACGAAAATTACGGGGGTGCCATAGTGCCCCAGGCCTTTGACCCACTTGAGCTCTGCCAGTTTGTTGGTCGCTTCGCGGAAGTACTCCAGCAGGCCCTCTGGGTCGGCTACTTTGAGGTCCTTGGTGCCTCGCACGGCGACAGCCTTCAGCTTCTTGGAGCCCATCACTGCCCCCATTCCCGTGCGGCCCGCAGCGTCCTTGGGACCCGTGAGTATGTTGGCAAAACGCACCCGGTTCTCTCCCGCCACACCTATAATAGCGGCTTTGAGGAACTCGTTGCGCTCACTGGACTTGATGGCATTCAGGCTCTCCATAGTGCCCCGGCCCCAGAGTGCGGAGGCCGGTCTTATCTCCACTTTGTCATTGGTGACCCAGAGGTAGACCGGCTGAGAGCTCTGTCCGGTGATAATAAGATGGGAGAAACCGGCCAGAGAGAGCTCCGGGCCAAACTCTCCTCCCATGCTGGAGTCGCCCAGGAACCCTGATTCCGGCGAGCGGGCGCTGACCTGGGTGCGCGCGGTGCCGAAACCGGGCGTGCCGGTAAGAAGCCCGACGCCGATGACCAGGGGATTGTCGGGGCCCAGGGGGTCGGTCTCTGGGGTGACCATTTTGTTGAGAAAATAGGCGTTGAACCCCCGGCCTCCCAGATACTTCTCCCTTAGCTCCGCTGGCGTCTCCTTGATTTCGACTTTGCCGGTCGTCAGGTCGACATAGGCGATCTTACGATTTAGCATGTTTCAGTTGCCCCATCCACCCTTGCATCGTCATATTCTAGTACCATAGAGTACCCGTATTGTTTCACATCTGACCTTGTCTTCGGCCCATCCACCCTTCCATCTGGTCCCTATGTTTCATTTGCTGAGTGGAAAAATCCAAGTGGCACAGGCGTCTCGCCCGTGCTCCCGTCCCTCTCAAAAAGCCATGGGTATTCTTCAGGCCCCGCAGCAAGGCCCGCCCTCACCGGATTCTCCTTGATATATCACCACTTCTCTCGAAGCTCAGTTTCATCCCGAACTACGCGATCATACCGCTCATCCTGCCAAACGGACCTTCTTTCGCCTCTTAGCTTGTTGATCTGGTGAGCGCTGAAGCTCTCATGCATCGCCAAGTGATGTAGTAGACGCTCCCAGGCTCTTGGCAATGGGGAAGATTGCGCCTGGAGGCAATGAAGCTTTCAACGGGTGGGACGCCTGTGCCACTTCTGGTAGGCCCGGTTCTGCTGTGCCTGGATTGCCTTTGCGTCAGTCCCACCATTGCAACGTAACGTGCCCCATGCCTATCACCAGAATTCTCTTAAACAGCTACCTTTACCCGTTGCTCGCGGGGGACCTCCCTGCACAGCAATCGGAGGGCCTCTATGTGGCCGCGGATTGCCTCAAGCACGTTGGCCAACGCCTCTTCCTTGATCTTGCCCTGGCTAGTACAACCTGGCAATGCAGGCACCAGGGCGGCGTACTCGCCCACTTCATCGTCATATTCCAGTACGACAGTGTACTCGTATTCTTCCACAAGTTACCTCCCCTTCCTCTTACGTGCCAACCTGACGAACTCCTCGTTGGTCAGTCCAGCCTGCTTGATCACGCTCTTGAGAACGGACAGGACCAGGGTGCTTCACTCAGGAATGGTTACCAGGCCAGCTTTCATCGGGTGAGCGTAGTGGTGGTGATCTCCAGTCTGCCGTACTTCATACCAGCCATCTTGCCTCAATAAACGTTCGCACAGCTTCCAAGATATCCTGGGAAGCCGTTCACTCACTTAATATACCACAGTACCCTAGCCCAGCACTCCCATGGCCCGAGCTCTGGTCAGGTGGTGTTGCCAAACTTTCATGATGGACTTCTCCTGCCAGGTCTGCCCAGCGATGCGCCGGGCCTCGTCCGGATCGATGGCTCTGGGAATCCCTATCTGGTAGGCATCGAAGAGCATCTTGGCGTTCTCCTCGAAGTGGATAGAGGCAGCCAGAACTGCCTCCACGCTCCCGGCTACCACTACAGAGCCATGGCCCCTCAACAGCACGGCCGGGCCTTGCGCCAGGGAGTTGGCTACGGCGTCTCCCTGGTCGTCCGTCTGGATCAGGGCCGCGTCATCGTAAACCGGTACTTGAGGAGCGAAGATGGAAGCGGGCGTGTAAACGGGCACCAGGGGCCGGCCGGCGATGCTGATGATGGTGGCGTAATGGGAATGCAGGTGGGCTACGGCCTGTACCTCCGGACGGGCCCGGTAGACGGCCGTGTGCAGGGCCGTTTCAGACGGAGGTTCCGGCTCACCCTCCACTAAACGCCCCCTCAGGTCGACCGTTACGAGGTCCTTTGCCTCCACCGCGGCGCGGCTGGTCTGGCGCGGATGAATCAGAATGGTTTCGGTGCCCGGCACCCGGGCGCTGACGTGGCCCGAGGAGGCGAACAGGCCCTCCGCGTACATGATGCGACAGCACTGGGCCAGCCTCTCCTTCAGAGCGTCATAGCCATTATCTGGCACGGTGGCCTCCTCGTCCCTTTTCTTCGGACGTCTGTCTCGAGTTGTCTGGCCGCTCTCTATGCCGCCGCGACCAGTATGGCCTCTTCGTAGCAGGAGTCCTGGCAGAGCATGCAGTAGGTGCAATCATCCGGGCGTGTCGCCAGCACCTTATTGTCGTCGTCATCGGTGTCCAAGACATGCCAGTCGCAAATAGAGATGCAGAGACCGCATTGCACACAGCGGTCGTGGTCGACCTGAATTTCGGCCATAGAGACACCTCCGGAGAAAAGTGAAGTCAAAGGTATGCGTATATTAGCAGGGAATCCCCGCCCGTGTCAAAGGAAAAACCGCTCAGCCCGTTTTTCTCCGCTCCTCGCATCTGTGGTATACTCGAAGAAATCACACGAGGCGAGGCTATGCCAATTTACGAGTACAGGTGCCTGGGCCAGGGCCATACCTTCGAGGCACTACAGAAATTCGATGACCCGCCCGTGGAGCGCTGCGAGGTCTGCCAGGGGTCCGTGACCCGGGTAATATCTATTTCCAACCGCCCGCGCAACGCCGGGATATACGTCTTCGACCGTCACACTGGACGGGATATCCTTCACGATGACTGATGTCCAGAGTATCAAGGGCGTTCTCTTCGACGTCCACGATACCCTTATTATCAAGGACCGCCGGGGACCCCAGCAGGGGGTGGCCAACTCGGCACGTGCGCTCCGTGAGGCGGGATACGACGTCTCCGAACAGCGGTACGAGGAGGCCTGGCGCAAGGCAGCCCAGGCCGCCCGACAGGACGCAGATGAGCTGGGCGAGGTGACCTATGACGAATGGTACGGGCTCATCTTCGACGGCCTGGGATTGAGGGACTATGGCCCGGACCTGATCCAAAAGGTAGACGACGCCTGGAACCTGCCTTTCGCATCCACTACCAGAGCCTTGCCTCAGACCAAGGGTGTGCTGCGCCATTTGCGCCCTTCCTACGGACTGGGTATCGTCTCCAACAGCCTGGCTCCCAACACCCTTTTCGATCTGAGGGTCGCCGGCATCCTGGATTTCTTCGATGCCATTGTCATATCATCGGACCTGGGGAGGCGGAAACCGCACCCTTTGATTTTCCTGGAAGCTCTGGATAGGATGGACCTGGAGCCTGGACAGGCAATCTTTGTCGGGGACAACCCTTACGAGGATATCCTGGGGGCCAAGAACGTGGGCATGAAGACGGTGCTCATTACCCATCCCCTCGTGGAGAAGGCCCGCCGCCAGCGGGGGATTGCCTTGCTGGCGCCAAAGGGGGACGGAGCTGAGCCGGATGCCTGCATTCGAGGAATGAGGGAGCTGGTACCACTATTAGAAAGATGGAACAGACACTCGGAAGGAGACCACATGGGTAGTGAAATTACGCTTACCGGCCGTGTCGTTACGGGCCTGGGCCAGGGAGCCGGCTTCACCCAGCTTCCCTGGGCCAGGGAGCAGTTCCTGGATAAGCTGGGGGTAGACCCTTATCCCGGCACCTTTAATCTGAAGATAGAAGATCCCGGCCACCTGGCTTCCCTTCAGACACTCTGGGAGCAGGACGGGATACCGATTCCGCCTCCTAGCACAGACTTCTGCGCCGCCAAGGGGTTCAGAGTATTGGTCGCGGACCTTTACCCCGGGGCCATCGTCTTTCCACTGGTGCCCGGATACCCCCAGGATACCATTGAGATCATTGCTCCACTGCACCTTAGGAGCACCCTGGGAGCGGACGAGGGCACCGTGGTGACCGTGAAGGTCACCTTGTGACATGACTACCTCACCCGGCGGCTATATGGGCCGCATCCTGTGGGTTGACCTCTCAACCCGCAGGATGGAGGAGGAGTCCGTGCCGCCGGAGGACCTGCGGGCCTTTGTGGGAGGCTACGGCCTGGGGGCCAGGCTCATCTACGCCCGCCAGAAGCCAGGTGTAGAGGCTCTGGCTCCGGACAATATCCTGGGGGTGGCCACAGGCCCCCTGACGGGAACGCCGGCCGTCATCGGCTCTCGCTTCGTGGTTATGGGCAAGTCCCCCCTTACCGGCACCTGGGGCGACGCCAACTGCGGAGGCCAGTTCGGCCCGGCGCTCAAGGTAGCGGGCTTCGACGCCATCTACTTCACCGGCCAGTCCGATGCGCCGGTCTATCTTCTCCTCGACGGGGGCCGGGCCGAGCTGCGGGACGCCTCCGAGCTCTGGGGTAAGGATACTGGTGAGACGGAGGATATACTCCGGGGAGAGCTGGGACAGAAGGCCCGGGTGGCATCCATCGGCCCCGCGGGAGAGAAGCTCTCCCTCCTGGCCTGCATTATCAACGATAAGGGACGCGCCGCCGGCCGCTCCGGCCTGGGCGCCCTCATGGGGTCTAAGAGGCTGAAGGCCATCGCCGTTCGGGGCAACTTGAAGGTGCCGGTAGCCGACACCGCCAGGGCACAAGAGTTACGCCGGGAATACCTGAAGGAGATGCAGGGCCCGATGGCAGACTCACTACGCCGGTATGGCACTGGCGCTGACACGGCCTGGTCGGTTAAGAAAGGCGATGCCCCGGTGAAGAACTGGGCCGTGGCCGGCGCAGAGCAGTTTCCGGGCGCCGAGCGCATCAGTGGCGAAGCCGTAGTGGCATACCAGACCAGGAGATACGGATGCTGGCACTGCCCCATATCCTGCGGTGGCCTGGTCCGCGTGGCCGGCGGCCCGTTTGCCACCGAGGGCCACAGGCCGGAATATGAGACGCTCGCCTCCTTTGGCTCCAACTGCCTTAACGACAACACGGAATCCATCATCAAGCTTAACGATATCTGCAACCGCTATGGCCTGGATACTATCTCGGCCGGCAGCGCCGTCGCTTTTGCCATGGAGTGTTACGAGCGAGGCCTGATCTCCGTCAAGGATACGGGAGGCATCGAGCTGCGCTGGGGCGATGCGGAAGCCATCCTGGCGATCACGGAGCAGATGGCCCGCCGGGAGGGATTCGGGGAGTTGCTGGCCGACGGAGTCCAGCGGGCGGCAGAGCGCATTGGAGGCGGAGCTTCGGAGTTCGCAGTCCATCTTCACGGCCAGGAACTGCCGATGCACGACCCGCGCTTCACCCCTGGCTTCGGCGCCACGTACCTCCTGGACGCTACACCCGGACGCCATACCCAGGGCGGGTCCGCCTACGGCCGGCTAAAAGGGGTAGAGGTTCCCGTGCCGCCGCGCAAACAGTACCAGGGCAAGGCAGAGGCCCAGAGGTTTCTGGGCAATCTCTTCCACGTTGTGAACGCGGCTGGACTCTGCACCTTCGGGGTCATGTGCCTGGATGTGAATTCGGTCCCCCGGTTCCTCTCCGCGGTCACCGGATGGGAAATCGATATGAAGGAATGCCAGCAGACGGGAGAGCGCATAGGGACCCTGCGCCACCTCTTCAACCTTCGTGAGGGAGTCAACCCCCTGGCCTATTCCGTCCCGGGGCGCATGGTGGGCCGCCCACCGCTAGGCGACGGTCCCCTGGCGGGGATTACCATAGAGCTTGAGACCATGGTGCGGGAGTATCTGGAGTTGATGGGATGGGACCCGCAGACCGCCCTGCCCCGGCGCGAGCGAGTGGAGGCATTGGGGCTGGGGTTTGCCATGGAAGACTTGGCAACACTGTATAAGGAGGGCAGGTGACGCAGATCAGGGATTTTGTCCAGAAACACCCCTTGATTTCCGGATGGATCGGCCTGGCGATAGGCATGGTGGCCATCCTCCTTATTACGGCCAAGGACGTGGGACTCTTGCCAAATCAAATGGCGGTTCTCGTAGCCACCACCATTGTCCTGGCCGGCCTTTGTGTCTGGATTGTTAGCTGGGAATAGCTGACATTCCCCCGTCCATGCTCTATAATGTCTCTTATAGATGTTTCGGCGCGTCGAGATGCCGGTTGGGGGAGGGATTCTTCAACAGGCCATGTTCAGAATAGTACTCCTCCTGCTCCTGATTCTACTGGTTCTTGGCGGCTGGCTGAGCCTGGGGCTGGTCGTCGCCTGGAGCGGTCCGGAATCCCTGCTGAGCCGGGTCCTGTTCTTTGCCCTGCTCTTCGTCGCTACGCTGTCGAGCGGAGCCCTCGTCGCGTACGGCCTGGGTAACCGTCTCCTTCCCTTGAAACGGGACCGGGGGCGCATGGGGCTGGTACTGGCCCAGGGCCTTCCTCTGGGTTTCGCCGTAACCTTCGCCGCCTGGCTACAGAGCCTGCGGCTTCTGGGCTGGGCCAACGGTGTCATCCTGGTGGCCCTCCTGGGAATGCTGGAGTACGTCCTGCTGCCGAAGGGTAGCAGGTAGCGCGTGGCTTTACCCAATGAACAACAGCCTGAGCCTTAAAGAGCGGACCATCGAGGAAGTTGGTAAGCTCCAAGACAAACTGGTGGAACTTAGCCGTCGCATCCATGCTAACCCAGAGGTGGGATTTCAGGAGCACAAAGCGATGGCCTGGATCACCCAAATGCTGGAGGGAGCCGGCTTCCGGGTGGAGCGCGGCATAAGCGGGATGCCTACAGCATTCCTGGCCACCTGGGGCGAAGGACATCCCGCCGTGGCCTTTCTGGCCGAGTATGACGCGCTGCCGGAGATCGGACATGGCTGCGGACACAATATCATCGCCTCTAGCGCCGTCGGGGCAGCCCTGGCCAGCAAAGCTGTCGGGGGGGAACGGCGTGGGATGTTTGCCGTTGTGGGAACCCCGGCGGAGGAGATGGGAGGAGCTAAGGTCCCTCTCGCCAGGCTGGGCGTCTTCAACCAGTTCGATGCGGTAATGATGGTACACCCGGGCCTGCGGGATACGGTGGCGACTCAGTCCCTGGCCTGCGCGGGCCTGGAGGTAGAATTCTATGGCCGGGCAGCCCACGCTTCTGCGGAGCCGGAGAAGGGGATCAACGCCCTGGACGCCCTGATACTGTCCTTTAGCGGCATTAACGCCTTACGCCAGCACATACGTAGCGACGCTCGCATTCACGGTATAATCACCAAGGGGGGAGATGCTCCCAATATTATCCCTTCCCACACGGCGGCGACCTTCTATGTGAGGGCCCGGAAAGAAGAGTACCTGGACGAGCTTGGGGAGCGGGTCCTCATGTGCCTCCGCGGCGCTGCCAAGGCTACCGGGGCATCTCTGGAGCACCGTTGGGCTGATTGGCGCTACGCCGCATTGAGAAACAACGGACCCCTGATGGAGGCATTTGCCGCCAATCTGAAGGTCCTGGGTAGGCCTCCTGAACCACCGGACCCCGCGGAAGGCTTCGCCAGTACGGACACGGGCAACGTCAGTGTTGTGGCTCCCACCATTCACCCGTCTCTCGCCATTGCCCATCCCCACTCCCTGCGTCATTCGCCCGAGTTCGCCCGGGCGGCGGTCTCGCCCGAAGGAGATAAGGGCCTGCTGGATGCGGCAAAGGCCATGGCCATGACCGCGATGGACGTCTTCACCGACGATAATCTGGTCCGGCGCATCATCGCCAACTTTGAGGAGGGCCACCGTGCTTAAGATTGGGATTCCCAGGGGCCTTCTCTATTACCAGTATTATCCTCTATGGAGCACCTATTTTCAGGAGATGGGCCTGGAGGTTGTGTTATCCGAGTCCACCTCCAAGGCGATCATGGCGGCTGGCTCGTCCCGGATGGTGGCGGAGACCTGTTTGCCGGTCAAGGTCTATTGCGGGCATGTTCTCGACCTGGTTGGCAAGTGCGATTATATCTTCATTCCCGCGATTCGCAGTATTCAGAAAAACGTCTACAATTGCTCCAAGTTCTTGGGCCTGCCCGATCTGATCAAGGCTGTGGTCCCCCAGTGCCCGCCAATTATAGATATCGATATTGACGCGAGCAAGGGGAAATGCAACCTCCACCCCAGCACCTATGATATAGGACGCTGGATAAAGCCCAAGCCTAAGAGAGAAAAGGAGGCGGCCCAGCTCGCCTGGCAGGCCCACCTGGCGTATCTTGACGCCATGAGGAACCGGGGCGTGACGCCCGTTGAATATCTGGATGCCAAGAAGGCTACCACCTCCAGCGCGGAGAAGCGTAGCCTTACCGTCGCCCTGATCGGGCACCCTTACAACATCTACGACGAGTTTATCACCCACCGTATCATGCACAGGCTAAATGCACTGGGGGCGCGGGTGGTTACTCCGGAGATGGCGGGAAACGAGGCGCTCGCGGCGGGGGTTGAGAAAGTCGTGGGACGCCCCTACTGGACCTACGAGGATGAGATCGTGGGGGCAGGCGGACACTATCTGGACGCTGCTATCGATGGAGTGGTGGCCGTCGTCTCCTTCGGCTGTGGGCCAGACTCCACTATGATAGACGTGGTGCAGCGCTATGCCAAACATCCCGGCGCGCGCCCTCTCCTGACCCTCGTCATCGACGAGCACACCGGTGAGGCCGGCCTGGTGACCCGCCTCGAAGCCTTCCTGGATATGGTGGCCCGCAAGGCGAGACGCTCCGCATGAGGATTACCATCCCCCATATCGGGAACATGTATGTGGCCTTCCGCTCTATATTCAACGGGGTGGGCGTGGACATGGTGGTGCCTCCCCCTACCAGCAAGCATACCCTGAGCCTGGGGGTCAAGTATTCCCCCGAGTTCGTCTGCCTTCCATTTAAGCTGACCCTGGGGAACTTCATAGAGGCCCTGGATCTGGGGGCCGAACTCTTGATCCAGGCCGGCGGGCCCGGCCTCTGCCGCTACGGCTACTATGCCAGGGACCAGGCCAAGATCCTCCAGGACCTGGGCTACAGCTTCGAGATGGTCACCACTGAGCTGTTCGAGAGCAGGATCGTAGGTGTTGCCAACCTGGCCAAGCGCCTCTCCAACAACGCCCCCTTCACCCGGATAGCCTCCGCCATGCGCTTGGGGATGGCCAAGATAGCGGCCATGGACGATGTGGAGCGGGTGGTGCACCAGGTACGGGCCCGGGAGACCCATAAAGGCATGGCTACTCGCATCTACCGGGAGACTGTACAGGCCATAGACGACGCCCAAGGCCACAAGAGTTTGAAAGCTGTAACCAAGGACTTTATCTGCCGTCTCCGGGATGTGCCCATAGACACCGAGACGAAGCCTCTGGTAGTGGGGATCATGGGCGAGTTCTTCATCGTTCTCGACCCATTTAGCAATATGGACGTAGAGATAGAGCTGGGAAAGCTGGGAGTAGAGGTGCGGCGTAGCGCTTTTGTCTCTCACTGGCTCAAGTTCAGCCTTTTCCTGAACGCCTTCGGCATAAGCGAGAAAGACCGGATACACCAGGCCGCCCTGCCCTACCTGAAGCGTGATGTGGGAGGCGATGGCTGGGAATCTGTGGGCGAGCCCATTCTGCACCGGGACGAATACGATGGCATGGTCCATCTATCGCCTTTTACTTGCATGCCGGAGATTATCGCCCAGAACATCATGCCCACTATCAAGGACCGCCTGCCGGTTCTGACCATCATCTGCGATGAGCAAATGGGCCGGGCAGGAATGGTTACTCGTCTGGAAGCCTTCGTAGACCTGCTTTGGAAGAAGCGGGAAGCAGCCAGAAGAGGTGAGTCCCGCCAGGGGCGCGGGTTCAGCGTTAGCCTCAGTAGTGGAGGCTCATGAGCCTCCACTACGCCACGAGCCTCAGGGTCCCTTTGGTGAATTCACGGTATACATGGGGTGGAGGCTCATGAGCCTCCACTACGCCATGAGGATCGAGAACCTTCCGTCCGGGGAACCACGATGAGAATAGAAGACTTTCTTGACCGGGCCATGGCTGCCTTCCATGGAGGAAGGAGGGAGGAAGCCAGGGACCTGCTGGTAGACGTGGTGGCCCTGGAGCCAGATAATTTGGAGGCCTGGCTGCGCCTGGCGGAGCTGGCCGCATCCCCGGAGCGGGCTGCCCTTTACTACCAGCGGGCTTCCAGCATAGACTCCAGGAGCCTTAGGGCCCAGAAAGGTCTGGAAGAAGCGCGGGCCCGGCTGCAGCCGGTGAAGGGGCGTGAAAAGGCGACCCATGGTCCGGCCGCCTACAGGGATGAACGGGCAGATCTCATCAAGCCCTCCCCGCCCGTGCCGGGGGCCCTTCCTCCGGATGCGCCTATTTTCGAGGATACCGAGACCGCTCCCTTTCGCCTCGAGCTGGGAGGAACATTTGGGGCAGGGAAGGCCTACCCGGCTCAACGGGGCCCAGCCGCCTGAGCGGATAGCCTGGGAACGGAGGGACCGGGCCGGCCGGTGGCGGCGAAAGCGGCAAGCCACCGCCGTGAAACCTCTGCGAGCTTACCAGGGACGCAAAAGGAAGTGAGAGGAATGAGCAGCAGTTTCCCATCGGATTGGGATGAACAACGAGTCCAGCGCGTTCTCGCTCATTATGAGCAGCAGACTGAGGAGGAAGCAGTCGCTGAAGATGAAGCCGCGTTCGACCAAGAAGGGCAAAGCTTTGTCGAGGTCCCTAAAGAGCTATTGCCCATGGTCAGAGAACTTATTGCTCGACACGCGTCAGCAGTTATCAAGCAGTGACGGCGGCAGATAGCACGGGTTTTGCGGCTTGCCGGAGTTCGCCCAGATGCTTCGTCTTTCGCAAAGCCCGGAAAAGTTATGCCCCATTTCAGGTAGAGCAGGCCAAGAGGTACTACCCCCAATATCAAGGCGACAGGAGGATCTATGGAAGCCTATCTGGGTATTGACGTGGGCTCGGTGACCACCAAGTTCGCCGTCTTAGACGAAAAAGACGAGCTGGTGACGAGCCTCTATAGCCGCACCCAAGGCCGGCCCGTGGACGTGATTCAAGAGTCCATGGAGGTAATTAAGAACAGGTTGCCTGGCGCCGAGTTCAAGGGTGTGGGCACTACCGGGAGCGCCCGCTATCTGGCCGGCGTGGTGGTAGGGGCTGATGTGGTCAAGAACGAAGTCACCGCCCATGCCGTCGGATCGTCCCATTATATCCCCGACGTCCAGACCATAATCGAGATCGGCGGCCAGGACAGCAAGATCATCATCATGCGAGATGGCATCGTCACCGATTTCGGCATGAATACGGTCTGTGCTGCCGGGACGGGCAGTTTCCTGGACCAGCAGGCGGGCCGGTTGAATATTAAGATCGAGGACTTCGGGTCCCTGGCCCTCGGGAGCAGGACTGCCGTGCGGATCGCCGGCCGTTGCACCGTCTTCGCCGAGTCGGATATGATTCATAAGCAGCAGATGGGTTACGGGGTAGAGGATATCCTGTACGGCCTGTGCGAGGCGCTCGCCCGGAATTATCTAAATAACATTGGATTGGGCAAGGAGATACTTCCTCCGGTGGCTTTTCAGGGTGGAGTGGCCAGCAACGTGGGCATCGTACGAGCGTTCGAGGAAGCCCTGAAGACGGAGATCATCGTGCCACCTAATCACCAGGTCATGGGAGCCATAGGCGTCGCCCTTCTAGCCCACGAGAATTCCCTGGCCAATGGTGGCGTGAGCAAGTTCAAGGGCTACGGCGTCAGCGATATGGAATATGCTACTTCATCCTTCGAGTGCAAAGCCTGCTCCAACATCTGTGAGATCATTCAGATAAAGGTGGGCCGCAAGCTGGTGGCCCGGTGGGGCGGCCGCTGCGACAAATGGGACGATGTCAACGGTTGAGCCTGCCGGGAGGCCGGGGGGTTTGGGGGTATCCCCCAACTCCTTTCCACCGAGACAGAAAGGGTTGAGCCTGCCGGGAGGCCAGGGGGTTTGGGGGTATCCCCCAACTCCTTTCCAACGAGACAGAAAGGGTTGAGCCTGCCGGGAGTCCGGGGGGGTTGGGGGTATCCCCCAACTCTTTTTCCAACGAGACAGAAAGGGTTGAGACCGGCGTTGAGAAACTCGGATGGTTACAGCGAAAGCATGTGCAACGAAAGATGCCTGTAAGAATCGCCGTGGACGCCATGGGGGGCGACAATGCTCCCCACGAGGTGGTCAAGGGGGCAGTGGAGGCTCTTAAGGAATTCGACCTCGAGGTGGTGCTGGTAGGGCAGGAGGAGCGGATCAGGGAGCAGCTTCCGAGAAGCGACCTGCGGGGCCTTTACATCCAAGATGCACCGGAGACCGTGGCCATGGACGACCCAGCGGTCATGGCGGTCCGGGCCAAGAAGAACTCCTCTCTGGTCGTAGGCCTGGGCCTGGTAAAGAAGGGGTCCTGCCAGGCGTTCCTTTCGGCTGGCAACACGGGCGCGATAATGGCCGCGGCTCTCTTCGTATTGGGACGTGTCCCAGGGGTAGAGCGCCCCGCTCTCGGGGGCGTCTTTCCGACCCTTCAGGGGCGCTGCATGATCATAGATGTGGGCGCAAACGTGGACTGCAAGCCCTTGCATTTGGCCCAATTCGCCCACATGGGCAGCATCTATATGGATAAGGTCTTTGGCCTGCGCAAGCCGCGTGTGGGCCTCCTCAGTAACGGCGAGGAGGAGGGCAAGGGAAACCAGGTCACCATCCGGACCCATGCACTTCTCAAGGGATCGGACCTTAACTTCATCGGCAATGTGGAAGGCAAAGATATCATGCGCGGGATAGCCGATGTGGTGGTCACGGACGGGTTCATCGGCAATATCGTTGTGAAGCTGGGAGAGGGCCTGAACGAGACCCTTTTCAGCCTTATGCGCAAAGTCATGACCAGCAAGCCCCACTTCGGCATAGCCGCCATGGTGCTGGAGCCTGCCTTCCAGCAGGTGGCGCGATACCTGGACTACACCGAGCACGGGGGGGCGCCGCTTCTTGGAGTACAGGGAGTAGTGATCATCACCCACGGGCGCAGCAATGCTAAAGCCATCAAGAACGCCCTGGGCCTGGCCCGCAACGCCGTGGAACAGGACATAGTGGGGGCCATTCAAACGGGCCTGGGGCCTCCAATGCCGGCCGGGGCGCCGACGGGTGAACGTGAAGGTCGAGTTTGAGTCCGCTGACTAATGATTCTTGAGGGAATAGTTGGGTGTGGAGAGCGAGCGAGAATGTAGCTCCCCTGGCTGCCCTTGCTCGTACCGCATCATTTCTTCAAACCATAGAAAGGCTGAGCAGTGCCAGATAAGGTAAAACTTACGGCTTTTGCACGGTGCGCCGGCTGAGCAGCAAAATTTAGTCCTAAGGACTTGGCCCAGGTCCTGGGCCAGCTGCCCCCGGTCACCGACCCCAACGTCCTGGTAGGCTTCGATACGGCTGATGACGCCGCTATCTACCGCCTGACCCCGGACTTGGCCGCCGTTCAAACGGTGGACCTTTTCCCTCCCGTGGTGGACGACCCCTATCACTACGGCGCGATTGCCGCTGCTAACTCCCTCAGCGACGTCTATGCCATGGGAGGCCGCCCCCTTACCGCTCTTAACATCATCTGTTACCCGGGCGGGTCTCTCTCCATGGACATACTCGCCCAGATCCTGAAAGGGAGCAACGACAAGATCGCCGAGGCGGGCGTCAGCCTGGTCGGGGGCCACACCCTGGAGGACCCGGAGCCTAAGTATGGCCTCTGTATCCTGGGCGTGGTCCACCCGGACAAGATCGTCACCAACTCCGGGGCCCGGCCCGGCGATATCCTGGTCCTGACCAAGCCCCTGGGAATCGGGATTCTGACCACCGCCCTCAAGGCCGACCTTTTGGGCGAGGATGCCATCGCCAGGGTCACAGAGGTCATGGAGCGCCTCAACCGGGAGGCGGCCGAGGCCATGGTAGAGATAGGCGTCAACGCCTGCACGGACATCACCGGCTTCGGGCTCCTGGGCCACTTGTACGAGATGGCCCACGGGAGCGGCGTGGGCGCCCGGATTCGGGCCTCCCAGGTACCCGTCATGCCCGAGGTCTGGCCCCTGGTGGAGGAGCGCATCGTTCCCGGAGGCACCTACGCCAATATGGAGTACCTGAAGGACAATATCCGCTGGCATGAGTCGGTCTCCAAGGAGGCCCAGATCGTCCTGTGCGACGCCCAGACCTCCGGAGGCCTGCTTATCTCCGTGCCCAAGGAGAAGCTGGAGCCACTCATTCAAGCTCTTCGCGACCGGGGAGTCCCCGAGATCGCGGTCATTGGGGAGATATTGGAAGGGCCGGCTGGGGTTATCCAGGTGGAACGGTAGCTTGACTTGTTCTTTCGAGTACGATGGGGGGTGTGTTCCCGGATCAGCTTCGGCCCAGGCACGCCATCTCCAGGACCTGCGTTAAATGCAAGACCTGCACAGCCAGCCCCCGCCGGCGCACCCCGTAGGACAGGTGGATCATGCAAGAGGGGCACGAGGTAACCAGGGCCTGGGCGCCCGTCCGTTCAACGTTGTCGATCTTCCGGTCCAGGATACGTTGCGCCAGGTCCGGATGAGTCACGCTGTAGGTGCCCGCGCCACCGCAACACCAATCGGCCTCCTCCATCTCCAGTAGATTCACGCCCGGCACGCTCCGCAATAAGCTCCGCGGCTCTTCTCGCAGGCCCTGGTACCGGCTGGCGTGACAGGGGTCGTGGTAAGTCACGGTGAGGGGCAGCTCCGGCCGGGCCACCGCGCCTGCATGCCCCATCCGGCGAAGTTCGGCACGCTTATCTTGTAGCGCGGGGACTTGTCCACGCTCACCTTGTAGCGCGGGGATTTGTCCACCCTCATCTTGTAGCGCGGGGACTTGTCCACGCTCACCTTGTAGCGCGGGGATTTGTCCACCCTCATCTTGTAGCGCGGGGGCTTGTCCCCCGCCTCCCTGCCCCAGCGGGGGACAAGCCCCCGCGCTACAGATCCCTCCCTTTCGTGCGGGGTAGACAGCAGCGCCCTGAGGTGTTCCGTATGGTAGAGCTGGCCCTGCCTGGTCCCCTTCTCGAAGGCCAGGATGAGACAACCATTCCGTTATGTCAAGCACCTTCTTCGCCATCTGCTCGGCGGATCCGGCAAAAGCGCCGTCCTCTCTCAGTAGTTGCGGGTAGCTCTTGAGGAAAGAGGAGCAGCTCGCGCAGTCCGTGACAATGGCATCGACCCCCTGGTAGTCCAGGAGCCGCAGGTTGCCCTTCGCCAGGCGGCGGGCGGTAGCGACATCACCGTACGTGTACGGTGGCAGTCCGCAGCAGTAGTTGCGGGTCACTTCGACCGCGTAGCCTGAAGCCACCAGGACCCTGATGGTCGCCTCGCCCACCTCAGGCAGCAGGTAGTTGGAGCCGCAACCCACAAAGTATGCCACCCTGCCCTTGGGGGAAGGCGGCGCCAGGCACATGCCCTTGATCCTTTCCTGGAGCGACTGCCTGGGTACCTGAGTAAGCAGCCCTTCGGCGCGGGCCGGGCCCCCTCCCGCCAGAGCAGCCATGCGGGAGACCCCCGTCCTCTTCATCACGGATAGAAGGGAAGCGTAGCGGGAGAGCCGGCGGGGATTCAGGAGCAGCCTGCGGAAGGCGAAGGGCAGGAGACCCGGACATCCTTTCTTGCCGGCCAGGGCCTGGCGGCCGGCCACCACTACCCGGTCCGTCTGCACCCTGGGCGAACACTGGGGAAGGCACGCCCGACAGAGCAGACACTCGAACAAGGGCTGGGACAGACCGGAGGAGGACTCCAGGCGGCCTTCCAGCACGCTTCGAACCTGGTAGCTGTGTCCCCGGGCCGTGGAGGACTCGCGCCCGGTCACCCGGTAAACGGGGCAAGCAGATTGGCAGAACCCGCAACGGTTGCACTTGGAGACCTCGTCATAGACCCGGTCCAGGGGTGAAGAAGACATCCTAGAGCCCTCCGACGAATCTGCCGGGGCTCAAGATACCCAGCGGATCGAAAACGGCTTTGAGTCTCTCCATGGCCGGATACGCCGGGCCGGGGTCTCCCCAAACATCCACGGCCGCCTTGACCTGAGCCGGAGCCTCCTCCAAGGCCAGGTAGCCGCCGAGGCCGGCGGCGATCGAGCGGGCCTTCTTCAGGAAGCCCCCCAGTGAAGCTTCGGACTCCGCGTCCGCCCTGGGAAAGAGGCGGACAATGCCCGTGCCTGCCTCTGCGATCGCCGGGCAGTCCACTCCCAGACCATCCGCGACGCTGTCGACCCCCTCCATGAAGCGCGTCACCAGGCCCGCCGGTACTCCCGCCCTGGCCACCAGGCCGCCGGCGAGCCCGTCGGCCAGGAGCCTCCATAGAGGGGCGGGGTCTTCCATAACCATCGACGGGGCCAGGGACGCCAGGCGGGAGGCCTGGCCCTCCACCTCTTCGGCGAACCCTTCCAGGGCGACGACCAAGACCGGACCGCGCTCCCGGGAAAGTCCAACACGCTCCGACGCCATCGCCGCCGCCCCATCGCTCAGCAACTCCAGGGCAGCAGGCAGGAGATCGGAGCTCGCCATGATACGACGCAGACATTCTCCTGCCTGGGCCAGGTCCCGGCAGGGCAGTACCAGCGTGCGCTGCTCCTCCGGCACTGGGCGCAGCTTAAGGGTGGCCTCGGTGATGAGCCCCAACGTGCCCAGGGAGCCTATGAAAAGCCTGGTCAGGTCGTAGCCGGCCACGTTCTTGACCGTCCTGCCTCCAGCCCTGATTATACGCCCATCCGGCAGGGCCGCCTGGAGACCCAGGACCAGGTCTCGGGGCGCTCCGTACCTGAAGCGGCGCGGGCCGCTAGCGTTGGCGGACAGAATCCCCCCGATAGTAGCTCGATCGGCGTGTGCAGGGTCGAGGGACACCATCTGGCCGGCAGCCCCGACCGTTTCCTGGACGGCCGCCAGGATCGTCCCCGCCCGGACGGTTACGGTCAGGTTCTCGGGGTTAAAGTCCACTACGCCGGTCATCTTCCTGGTGCCTAAGACCGCTCCTGCCTTATTGGGCGCGAGACCGCGCCCCATCTTCGTGCCCGAGCCCCAGGGGAGAACCGCTATCCCGGCTTCTGCCGCGGCCCCGAGGGCTGCCGCGGCTTCTTCCGGGCTGGACGGAGAAAGCACTATTGAGGGGCGCCAGCCGTCCAGCCGGTAGGGGTCCAGGAAGGACTCTTCGGTCGAATATGAATCCGGCGCTAGTGCCTTTCCCAGATGAGCCGCAGCGCCAGACAAATGCATCGGCGCCAGGGCTACTGCGCCCACCATGGCAGCGGCGCGCCCGCGCCCAGGGCGACCACCCAGGGCCGCCCCTACGTGGCTCGATCCTCGACTCTCGACTCTCGACTCTACGCCCTTGACCCTCGACCCCCGACCCTCTGAGGGAAAGATTTTGCCAGGATTGCAGAGGCCGGCTGGGTCGAAGCAATTTTTGATTGACTCCATAACGGCTAGGTCGGCTGGCGCAAAGAGGAGCGGCATGGCCTGGGTCTTTTCCATCCCGATGCCGTGCTCTCCGCTGATAGTGCCGCCGGCCTCCACGCAAATACGCATTATATCGTGGCAGGCTTGGAAGGCCCGCTCCTTCTCCCCCTGATTCTCCGGGTCCACGAGTATGATGGGGTGAAGGTTGCCGTCCCCGGCGTGGAAGACATTACCTATGGAAAGGCCATAGCGCTGTCCCACCTCTACCACACGACCCAGTACCTCAGGCAGCCGGTTGCGTGGCACGGTGCCATCGGCCGTGACATGGCCGGGGCTGATGGCGGTGATGGCATTGAGGAACTCCCGACGGCCCGTCCAGAGGTTCTGCCTCTCTTCTTCAGACTGGGCAATCCGCACCTCCCGGGCGCCCTGGTCGCTGCAAATCTCGGAGATGCGTCGCACCTGCGTGTCAAGCCCTTCTTGCAGCCCGTCCACCTCGATGATGAGGACGGCCCCCGCATCCTGCGGGTAGCCAACGTGGAAGAAGTCCTCCACCGCCCGAACGATAAGGCTGTCCATCATCTCCAGGGTGGCCGGCAGGATGCCTGCGGCGATAATGGCCGAGACGGCCTGGCTGGCCGCCTCCATTTTCTCGAAGACGGCCAGCATGGTACGAAGGGCATGGGGGCGGGGGCTGATGCCGACAATGAGCCTGGTGAAGATACCCAGGGTCCCCTCTGACCCCACCAGCAGTCCGGTCAGGTCGTAGCCGGGGAAATCGGGAGCCTGGCCCCCGGTCCAGGCCACCTGTCCGGTAGGGAGCACCACCTCCAGTCCCAGAACATGGTTCGAGGTTACCCCGTACTTGAGACAGTGAGGCCCGCCGGCGTTTTCGGCGGCGTTGCCGCCGATGGTCGACGCTTTCCAGCTAGCGGGGTCCGGGGCGAACCAGTAGCCGCGACGGGCCAGGGCATTGTTCAGATCCAGGTTCACCACGCCCGGCTCGACCGTGGCCGTACGGCTCTCCAGATCGATCTCCAGGATGCGGTTAAAGCGGGCCATGCTGATGACCATTCCGCCCGCTACCGGTATACTTCCCCCGCTCAGGCCGGTGCCGGCGCCCCTGGCCACGTACGGGACGGCCTCCCGGTTGGCCAGAGCCACGATGTCTGCCACCTGCTGACTATTGCGAGGCAGGACCACAACCTCCGGCGTGGCGCGTTCCAGGGAAGCGTCGAATTCATAAAGGATAAGCTCCGCCGGCGAATCCAGGACGGCCTCCTGGCCCACGATACCGCGCAAGGCCCGCAGAAACCTACCCCGCCTGGCCTTCTCCATGCCCATTGGCTTCACTCTACAATCCGGCAGGCGGTCGCGTCAAACGAGGGACATTGCTCAAACCACTGTGATTGACTGCCACCAATTCTCAACGGATAACGGATGCCTGAGCAAGCATCCATTATCCGTTGAGCCTGTTTGGGCCGGACGCATCGGCGATGAACCGCCTGTCTTAGATACAAGTCATCCGTTGAGAATTAGGCTCACGAAGAAGGCGCTCCTCAGACGGGGGCTGTAGAGCGGATGCCTGGCCCCTACGGATAGACCTCCGGGTTTACCAAATTCGGTGGGCGCTTCCCAACCAGGGCCGCCAGGATATTTTCAGCCGCTATCAGGGACATGCGGGAGCGGGTCTCCCGCGAGGCGCTGCCGATATGAGGCGTCAGGACCACGTTCTCTAAGTCTGCCAAGCCTGGGGCCAGCTCCGGCTCCTGTTCGTAGACGTCCAGGGCAGCGCCGGCCAGGCGTCCTTCCCGGAGCGCCTCCACCAGGGACGCTTCGTCCACCAGTGGGCCACGGGCGGCGTTGATCAGATACGCAGTAGACTTCATCAGGGTCAGCTCCCGTGGCCCGATGAGGTGGTGCGTCTCCAGAGCATAGGGAGCGTGAAGGGTCACGAAGTCCGAGGAGCGCAAGAGCCTGTCCAGGGGCACGCGCCGTGCGCCAAGGCCCGCCTCCAGCGAGGCCTCCACCCGGTGGCGGTTATGGTAGAGAATAGACATGTCGAAGCCCCGGGCCCGCCGCGCCACCGCCAGGCCGATGCGCCCCATGCCGACGATTCCCAATGTCTTGCCGTGCACGTCGCTTCCCAGCAGGAGTGTGGATTGCCAGACCTTGAAACGCCCGGCCCGCACGTACCGGTCGCCCTCGACGACGCGCCTGGCCACAGCCAGAAGCAGGGTCCAGGTCAGGTCAGCCGTGGTCTCGGTCAGCACGCCCGGCGTATTCGTAACGGGGATGTGGCGTGCCGTGGCCGATGCCACGTCTATGTTGTTATACCCCACGGCCATGTTGGCTATCACCATGAGCCTGGGGCAGGCTTGCATGACATCCACGTCAACGATATCGCTTAGGAGGCAGAGCAGAGCGTCGGCCCCCTTGATACCCTCCAGGAGCTCAGCCCGAGTCGCCGGCCTCTCGGGGTGCGGACAGAAGACCACCTCACCCTCCTCTCGGAGGGCCGCCAGACCTTCCTCTGGGATGTTCTGGGTCACCAGGATGCGCGGCCTCATTTAGCCGGCCCTCACCCTAACCTTCGTAGGGGCCAACCTTCGTAGGGGCGGGTTTCAAACGTTTGAAACCCGCCCCTACGAGAAAGGCGGCTCGCGGGAGTTGCAGGCATATGCACCGTATCGACACGCGGTGGGTCTTTCTCGCAGAGTTGCTCTCGTACGGCGATCATCTCCCTGATCATGTCCGCGCTAGCTTCGGAGGTTCTTCAGGTAATCAATTGCGTCTGCATGCTGGGGATCCAGGATGGGAAAGGCCTCTGCACTTGCCTCGTGTAGCGGATTATAATATCTTCCTATCCGAAAAGTACCTTCACCCCCACCACCATCACCGGTGCAACAAAGATCGCCGGCAGCAGGTTGGCCACCGGGAGGCGCTTTATGTCAAGCATGGTGATGCCGATGCCCAGGATGAGCAGGCCTCCCACGGCGGTCATCTCCGTGATCATGGCCTCGGTCAGCAGGGGGCGGACCCAGGCGGCGCTGAGGGTCAGTGCCCCCTGGTAGATCAGGACCACCCCGGCGGAGAAGACCACCCCAACCCCCAGGGCCGAGGCAAAGGCCAGCGAGGCGAAGCCGTCGAGCATGGACTTGATGGCCAGAAGGCTGAAGTCCCCGACCAGGCCGTCCTGGAAGGAGCCCAGGATGGTCATGGGCCCCACGCAGAAGACCAGGCTGGAGGTAACCAGGCCCCGGCTGAAGTTGGCCCGGGCGGCAGTGGCGCCCTCGCCCTCGCCTTCCACGAGCCTTGAAAATCGCTCCGCCAGGGCGTTCAGCCGGTCTTCGATCCCTATGGCCTCTCCAATAAGGCCGCCCAGAACGGCGCTGGCCAGCATGATGAGGACGTTGGCGGTCTTAAGAGACATCTGAATGCCGATGGCCAGAGTGACCAGGCCCAGGGCCATGGTCACGGTCCGGCGCATCTTTTCAGGCAGCCTTCCGCCCAAGACGGTGCCCAGGCCACCCCCCAAGAGGACCGTCCCCGTGTTTATGAGAGTGCCGGTCATCGAGTCTTCGTGGTGTTGGCGGCTCGACACGGAACGCCCGCCGCCAGAGCGGCCGCGCCAAAAAGCGGAACCCAGCTCGACCAAATTGGCCCGCCGGGTGGGGAGGCAGCCCCTTGAATCTTAAAGATATGTTTTGTACCCTTCAGTAGGCTTGGGCTTCTCAGCCCGTGGCTCATGCTCATGCACCAAACATAGTGACAATCGTGCTTGGTTGTGCAATGCTCTCTGGCCTCAGCCCCTTCAGTGGGCTTTGCTAATGTAGCCCATGGCTTTAGCCTAGGGCGGGGCTGAGACATCAACACACGCCCGCTTGGGTCAGCCCGTTCTACTGGCACAATAAATAGTGAGCGACCTTTAGCCCGGGGCTGCCCGGCCCGATATCCCCTGCCCCATCTCCAGTCCCTCGCCCAACAATCAGCGGACTCGGAACAATGCGGCAGCGTTGCCTCCCAGGACCCCGACCCTCACGGAGGGATCGGGCAAGCCTTCGACAATGGCTCGCGCCGCGGCAAGGCTACCCTGGCCTGTCGGGCCCGCAGGGTAATCGCTCCCGAATAGCACCCGGTCCGGCCCCAGCATCTCTGTAGCAAAGCGGACCTCGGCGCTGGTCCAGTAGGGCGGAGCCGTATCTACATATATCTGCTTCAGCCCCGCCGCGAATTGGGCGGCCGCACCGGGAGCGCGATCGGAGGGGAAATCGTGCCTCGGATCAATTCGGTTGCGAAGAGCGAAGATGGCGCCCCCTAGATGGGAGACGATGAAGCGAAGATTGGGGAACCTTTCGAGAAGACCGCTGTATAGAAGCCTGGTGGTCGCGGTCAACAAGTCAATGGCTCGACCGAGGCTCCGGGTCAGCTTGTAGTCCCGCAGCAACCGATCCTCCGCCGGGCCTGGAGCCGGGTGTACCACCACCGGCACGTCAAGCTCGGCCACTTTCTCGTAAAAGGGCCAGAAGCTGCGGTGGTCCAGGGGCTTGCCCCATAAGTGAGTGGTAATACCCACGCCCTTCAGGCCCAGGCTCGTCACTGCCCGGTCCAGCTCTTTGACACCGGCCTTCTTGTCCGGCGCCACGTGGGCCAGGCCGATAAAGCGCCGAGGGTGACGGCTTACCAGTTCCGCCATAACGTCGTTTATGTAAGGGCCAGTTCGCACAGTCGTCCAGGCCTGCCACGTCGACAGGTGCAGCACAGCCATATCCACCCCGGCCGCATCCATGTCCACTAACTGCTCCTCGACCAGGGTGTACTTGGGGTTGCGGCTGAAGAGAGTCGTGCCTCCCTTGACCACGTGGTACCGCTGGCCGTCGCGCACCGCCTCCTGGCCGGGGCGCAGATACTTCTCTACATTGTAGTACAGCTCGCCCGGCATCCAATGATGGTGCACGTCTATGATCATAGGCCCTACCCGCGTTCGTCTTTGTAGATCTTGACCCGCCGGTTGGGCTCCCGCCCCTCACTGGCGGAAGAGAGATTGTTTTTCTCCGCCAACTGGTGCTGGAGCCTGCGTACGTAGGCGTTCTGGGGGGACAGCTCCATAGGCTCTCCCTCGCTAAGCACCTTGTTAATAGCGCTCTCAGCCTCCCGTATCGCCAGGTCTACCGGGTTGGCGGCAGCCGGCGGCTGGTACATGCTGGCGAGCCCTTGTTGCATCTGGCCCACAGTATTACTTCGCAGCACGTAAACCGGTATGCCCCGGTCTTCAGCCTCTTTCAGGATCTGAGGCTTCCTTCTATAATATGCCTTGGAGGTCATCACCATGTCCGCCTGTCTCAAGTCCCTGACCAGGTACACCGGCGCCTGCATGGACCTGACGGCCTGCTCCAGGCGGTCACGACTGATGCCGAACGGCAAGAGGCGGGTGACCTCCGGCTGGTTGGTGACAAGGCGAAGCGAGCGGGGCGCAGCCTCCCCGGGGCGGGCCCGGCCTCGCGGCTCAAGTATCTTGACCTCCCCGTCCTGCAGGCGGCGCACCTCGGCGGTGATGGGCTGGCCCCGAAGGATAGAGTCCACCACTTCGGCGACGTTGTCGTGTACTGCCACCTGGTCCCAGCCCTGTATCTCTACCAGCACATCGAAGGTGGGAGGCGCTTTCCGCTCCAGCACGGTCTTCTGGGTCCCCCGCCTGCGGGCTTCCTCGTCTCCCAGAGTCACGCTCTGGATGCCGCCAATGAGGTCTGCCAGAGTGGGATTCATCATGAGGTTATCCAGCGTGTTGCCGTGGGCCGTAGCCACCAACTGCACGCCCCTTTCGGCGATAGTTCGGGCGGCCGCAGCATCCAGCTCCGTGCCTATTTCGTCGATAACGATGACCTCCGGCATGTGGTTTTCCACCGCTTCGATCATCACAGCATGCTGCAGGGCGGGGGTTGGGACCTGCATGCGGCGGGCGTGCCCGATGGCCGGATGGGGAATATCACCGTCGCCGGCGATCTCGTTGGAGGTGTCCACCACTATCACGCGCTTCCCGAGGTCATCCGCCAGTACCCTGGCTACCTCCCGCAACATCGTGGTCTTCCCCACGCCGGGACGGCCCAGGAGTAGGATGCTCTTACCGGATTGCACGATGTCCTGGATGATGACCATGGTGCCGTAAATGGCGCGGCCGACCCGCAGGGTCAGGCCTATTATGCGACCCTGCCGGTTGCGTATGGCAGAGATACGGTGCAGGGTCCGCTCGATGCCGGCCCGGTTGTCGTCGCCGAAGGCCCCGATGCGGGAGACCACGTATTGCAGGTCGTCGAAGGTGACCTCCCTGAGGTTAAGGACTACCTCCTGGCCCGGAAAACGGGCCTCCGGGTGCCGCCCCAGGTCCAAGACTATTTCCAGGAGTTCAGGGATCCCTTCCTGCCTACGCAATGGCTCCACTATGTCTGGGGCAAGAGTCGTCAGCAGTTGTTCCAGGTCGTCCACGATTTCCTTCTGCATCTTGATGCCCTCATATTCTGGCGGGAACGAAGCGGGGTTGCTTTACCCGGACCGCCAGTTGTTTCACGAGGGACGAATATTCGCCGGCCGGGCAGAACCCGTTCTCTTCCAGAGTCTGCCTCAGGTCCTGGCGATATTCGGAGAAGAGACAGTAGGTAGGACGCCTCTGGTCGAGCAGGCCGAGGCAGTGCCGCAAAAGGCCCGCCACAGTCCCTGGCTCCTGGGGCAATGCCAGGATATCGAATGAGTTGGCCTGGCCGCCCCTTCGCACCCGCAGCCACCCTACCAGGCTCCCCTCCCGTTCCAGCACCAGCTCCTGCTGGGTGGGAAGGCTCAGGTCCTTCTTGGTAATAGCTTTCCATTCGTCAAAGGTCATAGCTTCGGCCTGGCGCACATGGCCCGGGACGGTGGCGCTATATAGTTGGAAAAGGGCCAGCTCGTCCCCCGGCCGCTTGGCCCGCACCACACCATCTACTGGGCTGCCGTCGCTGGCGGACGGTGTCAGGATCTCCCGCCAGTAGAGTAATTCCGTCTTGTAAGGCAGAAACCCTGCTTGTCTGGCCACGTCCCGAAGGGGACACTCCCTCTGAATTCGCAGGAAAACCTTGTGCATACCTACTTCTCCTCCCACCGCCGATACATAGTCCAGAAGCCCCAGACAGATGTCATGGCACTCCGCGCTGGGGGCAACGATCAAGGTGTCGACCTGCCAGGAGGTAGGGAAAGGACGCGTACGTACGGAGATGAGGCCCTTGATCCGGCCTCGGGAGATGTCTATCCAGGTGTAGCGGTCTTCGTCCAAGGAGAGCCATTCCTGAAAGAAACGGCCCAGGGAAAACAGGCGGCGCTCCTTTCGCCCCAGGTTCCTGCCGGTCTTGGCGTCGTTGGAGTGCCCTTTCCGCAGGAAAGCCAGGAGACTCGCCAGGTCCGTGGGACGGATGGAACGAATCATCCCGTCCCCACCACCTCACGGAGGAAGTACCGGTGAAACCTCAAGTCGGCGGTTAGCTCGGGGTGAAAGGCCGTAGCCAGATACCGGCCCTGGCGGGCGGCTACTATGGGGCCGCTCTCCAACTGGGCCAGCACCTCAACCCCGTTGCTGACTCGCTCCACCGCGGGGGCCCTGATAAAGACAGCGTGGAAGGGTTCCCCTCCAAGGAGCGGTACCAGCAGGTCGGCTTCAAAGCTGTCCAGTTGCCGGCCAAAGGCATTTCGCTTTACGCGGATATCCATGAGGCCCATGATAGGCAGGTCGCCATCGTCTACTTCTTTGGCCAGAAGAATCATACCGGCGCAAGTGCCCCAGATGGCCAGCCCGTCCCGGGCCCTGGCCTTCAGGGCTTCCAGTATCCCAAAGGCCACCATAAGCTTGCTGATAGTAGTGCTCTCCCCGCCCGGCATGATAAGCGCATCCAGTCCCGCCAACTGCTCTGGTAGCCGTACTTGGCAGGCCTCAACTCCCAGCTTCTGGAGAGCACTCACATGCTCTGTAAAAGCCCCTTGCAGGGCCAGAACACCGATCTTCATCTCATGGACCTTTTGTTCAGCCATGCTTACCACCCCCGGACGGACAGCAGCTCCTCCTTCGGGATATCCCTTATCTCCAGGCCTCGCATAGCCTCCCCCAGGCCCTTGGAGACTTCGGCGAGAATCTTCGGGTCGTTGTAATGAGTGGTGGCCATGACGATGGCCTTGGCTCGCTCGGCAGGATTGCTGGACTTGAATACGCCTGAACCGACGAAGACGCCCTCCGCCCCCAATTGCATCATAAGCGCCGCGTCGGCGGGAGTGGCAATGCCGCCCGCAGCGAAATTAACTACCGGCAGGCGGCCGGTGTTATGCACTTCCATTACCAGGTCATAAGGAGCACCCAGAGCCTTGGCTTCCGCCATCAGCTCATCCACCGGCATTCCCTGGATGCGCCGGATGCCTCCCCATACGGCCCGCATGTGGCGCACCGCTTCAACGATATTCCCGGTGCCGGCCTCGCCCTTGGTGCGTATCATGGCCGCCCCTTCGGCGATGCGCCGCAGCGCCTCGCCCAGGTCCCGGCATCCACAAACGAAGGGCACGTTGAAATCGTGCTTGTAGATATGATGACTCTCGTCGGCGGGGGTGAGCACCTCGGATTCGTCGATATAGTCCACTCCCAGGGCCCCCAGGACCTGGGCTTCTACAAAGTGGCCGATGCGGCACTTCGCCATGACGGGTATGGTCACGGCCGCCATGATCTCCTCGATGAGCTTCGGCTCGCTCATACGAGCCACCCCCCCGGCGGAGCGGATGTCCGCCGGGACCCGCTCCAGGGCCATCACGGCGCAGGCGCCCGCTTCCTCCGCAATCCTGGCGTGTTCTGCCGTCACCACGTCCATGATGACGCCCCCCTTGAGCATCTGGGCCAGCCCCGTCTTGACCGTCCAGCTACCTTTTTCCATGCCCGCCTCCATTTAAGCCTCTAGCTATTAGCTAAACTTATTCTACATTCCTATTCGGAGGTTGGCAAGGAGAGCCCACGCCTGGCTGCGAGAAGGGAGGGCGAAGTTTCCCCGCCTGATTGAACCGGCCGTGCTACCTACCGCTCCAGGGGGATCCCTCTCATCTCCTCAATAAGCCGTGTAGGTCCCCCAGGGCCGGGTAAAAAAGTACTATGGGTAAAAAGGTACTATTGATAACAGATGACAGGGATGTTACAGTCTTTGTATTATGCTCATGGCTTTGTCCGAGGCCCGCTGCCTGCGGACGGATGAAGACCAGAAATGCAATAACTGTTACAAACTTGTCATATATCTAGCTAAGGCTATATGGAACATACCTCCCCCCAAGCCTTAGTATCGTAACAACGTCTGAGCATGCCATCGGGAAAACCATTTAGCATGGAGTTGGATTACGCCCGCTCAGGAGCGAAGGAGAGGAAGAATGAGTAACAAACCGCACTACTGGCCGGGCATCAGGACAAAAAGGGGAGCAAGAGGCATCAGGCCGGCTGTTTCCATTTTCCTAATAGCCGCCATTGTCCTACTGACCACTTATTGGGCCAGCCCTACGACCTTCGCCATTCCTCCCGGCGGAGGCCTGGCGGCCGTGGGTCCAGTGGACCCGCAGACCACCTTCCCTGCCTGGTACAGTGATGCCAACGGGGTCTCCTTGAAGCTCTGCATTGGCGACCCGCTGCTTTGTATCTCCGCCCCCGTGGACCCGGGTAACCCCCTGTCGGTGCAGACCGGCTTTGGGGATGAAGGCTTCTGGTGGGCCGCTGACGCCAGCATGAACGTGGGCAGTGGAGGCAGCGCCCTTCTGGTCTTGGCCGTGGAGGCGGCCTACAGCACCGGCGACGTTGCGCCAGGCGCCCAGATGTCCTTCGGCCGCATCCGCGTCAGGGCCAGCGGCGTCCAGCCCGGCGCCACTTATACCGTCACCCATCCTTTCGGGACCGAGACCTTGGTGGCCGACAGTCTGGGGAACCTGAGAATGACCGATGACCTCGGCTGTCTGGGCGTGATCCCGGGCCTGGTGCCATGCGACTGGGGCCTGGCCCTGGTCAGCCGGGTGGGGCCTTTCCTGGTGTGGGACCCGGCCGTGCCACCGGCGCCTCCCGCCGGTTTCGTCGGGGATGCGGCGACCCCGCACAAGGTGATCGGTGGTGTCCTTGGCACCAACTTCTTCCGTATCGAGGGGCCCAATGTCGGCGGCCCGGGGTCCAATGTGGCGCAGACAGACCTCTTTGTGGTCCAGGGCCAGAAGTTCCTGGACGCCGTAGACGACAATGCCAGGGTCCCCCAGAACGCTCAGAGGCGGCCCATTAACGTTCTGGCCAACGATGCCAACGCCACCAGCGTCATCGCGGTTACGCCCCCTGTCAGCGGCGTTACGGAAGTCGGCGCCGGGGGAGCCAACGCGCTCTTCACTGCCCAGAGCGGCTTCAGCGGCGTTGCCACCTTTACCTACACTGCCAGCAACGGCCCCCTTAACGATACTGCTACAGTGAACGTTACGGTTCATGCCGCCAACACCGCACCCGTGGCTCTCAATGAGAACCTTACGGTGGCCATCAACAGCACGGCGAACGTCGTTAATGTGCTTGCCAATGACAGCGACCCGGACGGCGACATCATTAACGTCACGGCCGCGACCAAGGGGGCCAACAGCCAAGACGTGCTTGTTGACGCCTTTGGCGCTAACATTACCTATACGCCGAAGGCCGGCTTTTCCGGCCTCGATTCCTTCACCTATACTCTGAATGACGGTGCGTTGACGGCTATCGGTACGGTTAACGTCACGGTTGACCGCCCGCCGGCAGCGGCCAATGACACCGCAACGGTCACGATGGACAGCGCCAGCAATAGCATCAACGTCCTGGCTAACGACAGTGACCCGGATGCGAATCCTATCGCGGTCACGGCAGTTACCCAGGGCTTGCACGGAACGGTCACCCTCTCTCCGGGAGGCGCAGGCGTGCTGTACACTCCGAGCGCCGGTTTCGCCGGGTCCGATAGCTTTACCTACACCATTAGCGACGGATTCCTCACGGCAACGGCGACTGTCAACGTGACCGTTGACCGCGTCCCTTCGCTCGTGGTGACAGCGCCTGCTTTTGGAGGCCCTGCCTTTATCGTTTCCTGGTCAGTCCCCGGGACCTGGACAGGGCCCACCCCTGCTTCCTACGACGTGCAGTTCCGGGACGGGCTTACGGGACTCTGGACCGATCTCCTTAGCTCCACGCCGGCGCTCTCCACTACTTTCACGGGCGGGCAGGACGGCCACACCTATTACTTCCAGGTGCGCGCCCGGACGACCACGGGTGCTGTCGGAGGCTGGAGCGGCCCCGTCTCAACGGCCGTGGACATGAACGCCCCCAGCGGTTCAGTCTCAGTCAACGGTGGAGAGAACTACGCCAGCTCCCTGGCGGTTACCCTGGCCCTTCTGGCTACCGACAGCCTGACCGGGGTATCTGAGATGTCTTTCTCGAACGATGGCACCACGTGGAGCGACTGGCAGGGCTATGGTCTGACCAAAGCCTGGAATTTGGCCCCCGGCGCGGATGGTCCCCGCACGGCGTATGCCCGCTTTCGGGACCTGGCCCAGAGTATCTCGGCCGTGAGCTCGGATACCATTATCGTGGATACGGCCCCCCCGACCGGAACCATCACGGTTACCGGAGGCGCTTTGGCCACCAACTCCACGGCGGTTACCCTGACCGTTTCAGCGGCTGACGCAGGCAGCGGAGTATCCCAGATGTCCCTTAGCAACGACGGCCTGAACTACAGCCCGTGGGAAGACTACGCCACTACCAAGCTGTGGACAATCCCGGGAGGGAATGGGACCAAGACGGTATATGCCCGCTTCAAGGATGGGGCCGGCAACCTTTCGGCGCCCGTTTCGGTTGCCATTAGCCTCAGCACGTTGCTTCCTTCGTCAGCGGTGGCGCCTCTCAGCCCTTACCAAAAGACCGCAGGGTTCACCGTGTCCTGGTCGGGCTCGGCCGGCGCTGGCGTGGACTCTTTCGACATCCAGTACAGGGACGGGGCTTCCGGAGCATGGACGGACTGGCAGTTGGCTACGACGGCCACGAGCGCGGTTTTTACCGGCGTCGACGCCCATACCTACTACTTCCAGAGCAGGGTGCGCGACCAGAATAATAACCTGGAGGCGTACGTTGGCGCTGATGGCCATACCCAGACAACCGTAGACCTGACGCCGCCAACCGGCAGTATCAGCATTAACGCCGGGGCCCTGGACACGCCGGCCATAACGGTCACCCTGGCCCTCTCGGTCACGGATTCACTGTCGGGCGTCCCGGAGGCATCTTACTCCAATGACGGATCGCTCTGGAGCGCGTGGGAGGGGATGGCTTTGGCCAAGGCCTGGAGCCTGCTCATCGGGGACGGTGAGAAGACGGCCTGGGCCCGCTTCCGCGATGGCGCGGGCAACGTCTCCGCCCCGGTCTCTGATACCATACGCCTCGATACCACCGTTACCCCCGCCCACGGCCTATCTATCAATGACGGAGCCATCTTCACGAATCAGGTAACGGTGACCTTGTCCTTGCAGGCGAATCCGGGCACCGCGCAAGTTATGTTAAGCAACGACGGCGGTTTCTCTAGTGCTGTGTGGGAGCCCTACTCTGCTTATAAGAGTTGGACCGTAACGCAGTACGGCTCCTTAGTCATCCCCCGCCTGGTGTACGTGAAGTACCGGGACATCATCGGCAACGTATCTGGGGTTTACCAGGACGACATCGTCTTGGACCTTACAGCGCCTACCGGCTCCGTTCAGGTGCAGGGATCTCCGATAGGTGGAGCAGTGGTCAGAGTTGCAGGTACCAATGTCACCCTGCGCCTGTCCGCTGCAGACGACGTAAGCGGCGTCAGCGGCATGATGGTCAGCAACTCCCCGGCATTTACCGGCGCGGCGTGGGAGACACTTACCGCCACGAAGTCGTGGAGCATTGACAGCGGCGGCAAGGTCTACGTGGCTTTCAAGGACTACGCCGGCAACGTGAGTCCAACCTACACGCAGTCCTCTGCCGGGACCCTCGAGTCTCTGCCAGCCATGGCCAGCGCCGTTTTGCACCCAAGGACCGGCGGCATCCTAAGCGCGGCTGATGGCAAGACTGTTATCTCCTTCCCCGGCGGGGCAGTGAACGATGTGGCGGAGGTCACCCTGGTGCCGGCGGTGGATTCCACACACCGAGCCGGCATAGGAGCCCTGAGGTCCAGCGGGAAGTTCCTTAGCCTTAGCGCCAGGACTGCTACGGGCAGCGTGACCACTTTCGCCAGGCCTTACACGTTGACAGTGACCTACGCACCTTCCGAAATCGGCGGGATAGTGGAGTCCAGCCTTGGCATCTACTGGTGGAACGGGAGGGCCTGGCAAAAGGAGCCATCCAGCCGGGTCGACACGGCGTCGAGGACGGTCTCAGCTTCGTTGGACCACATGTCGTCGTTCGCCGTGCTGGGAGAGTCCTCGATCCGCGGCATCTACCTGCCTCTGCTTGCAAGGGCGGCGCTGGCTGCCTGGTAGAGAGAGGCAGTGCTCCACTGCAATCCATCGGTCCATCCTCCTCGGGTGAGGGCAGTCCGGGCGGGCAGTCTGTCATGGCCCTTCTAAATGTGCACCGGGTAGGGGCGCACAGCCGTGCGCCCCTACCCGCGCATCCCTGCCTGACCTGAATCCAGGTTGACACACCACTAGCCCTTGCCTTGGGCCGCCTTCGGGCCGCAACTTCCCGGCGAACGGTGGGCGGCGCTGCAACAAGGACATATCCCCGCACGTCGATGCCCATCGGCGTCTACATCAGGGTTCCAGCTTGCCCGGAAGAGCTTAGACAGTTCATAGGTAATTTGCTCCCTACCTTTCGCCCTTGGTATAATGGCCGCAATCGTATTGGTAAACTCGATGAAGTCGGAAGTATGAAGAGACTCCTCTCTGGCAATGAAGCCCTGGCCCTGGGAGCGTACCATGCTGGCGTTAAGGTAGCCGCCGCTTATCCGGGCACTCCCAGCACTGAGATACTGGAAGCCCTGGCCGCCTACCCCGGAGTCTATACGGAGTGGTCCACCAACGAAAAGGTGGCCATGGAGGTAGCCCTGGGAGCGGCGATTGGAGGGGTCCGGGCCATGGCTTCCATGAAGCACGTGGGGCTGAACGTGGCGGCGGACCCATTCTTCGGGGCCTCGGTAACCGGCATAAATGGGGGCCTGGTGGTCATTTCCGCCGACGACCCCGGCATGCACAGCTCTCAGAACGAGCAGGACAACCGCCACTATGCCAGGGCTGCCAAGCTGCCCATGCTCGAGCCCAGCGACAGCCAGGAGGCCTACGAACTGATAGCCCTAGCCTTCTCCCTTAGCGAGCAATTCGATACCCCGGTCATGGTCCGCACCACTACCCGCATTTCCCACTGCAAGTCGGTGGTGGAGGTGCCGGAGGACATCGTGCCGCCGGCCGCCGTTCCCAATTTCCGCCGCGATCCCAGCAAGTACGTCATGGTCCCCGGTTATGCTCGGGGCCGGCACCGCGTCATGGAAGAGCGCATGGAGCGTCTGGCAACCTATTCCGAGTCCTTCCCCCATAATCGGGTAATCCCTGGCGATCCCCGCCTGGGGGTCGTGGCCAGCGGCGTGGCCTTCCAATACGCGCGGGAGGTCTTTCCAGAGGCATCGTTCCTCAAGCTGACCATGACCTATCCGCTGCCAGGAGAGTTGGTGCGGAAGTTCGCTGCCACCGTGAGGAGCCTGATCGTTGTGGAAGAGCTGGACCCCTTCCTGGAGGACTGTATCAAGGCCCTGGGGGTATCCGCGGAGGGTAAGAAGCTGTTCCCAATCGTGGGCGAGCTCAGCGCTGAGGCCGTGGAAGAAGGAGCCCGCAAGGGAGGTCTCCTGCCTCCGGCCCCTGTGGCTGGCAACGGGGGTGTGCGGAATTCCGCGAAAGCCACCCTGCAGGAATCTGCCCAACAAGCTGGAGAAGGGTCGGCCTATTCTCTGCCCCTGAGGCCCCCTGTTCTATGTCCCGGCTGTCCCCATTCGGCTTGCTCCTTCGCGTTGAAGAGGCTGGGCTTTTACCGGTCCACTCCCTCTCAGGGCCAGGCCAAAGGAGGCAAGCTTCCCGGTTCCATGCGCCCCTCAGGCCTGATCGTTACCAGCGATATCGGTTGCTACACCCTGGCCGTCTACCAGCCGCTCCTGGCCCTGGATACCACTGTTTGCATGGGCGCCAGTATCGGCATGGCCCTGGGCCTGGAGAAGGCCGGCATACAGAATACCGTTGTGGCCGTCATCGGCGATTCTACCTTCCTGCACTCCGGCATCCCTGCCCTGGTAGACGTCGTCTATAACCAGGGCAGCACCACCGTGATAATCCTGGATAACGAGACTACGGCCATGACCGGCCATCAGGGACATCCGGGCATGGGCGTCAACGCTCGCGGCCAGAAGACCACGCAGGTGCGACTGGAGGACCTCTGCCGGGGCATTGGCGTCAGGGACGTCCACGTGGTCGATGCGTTCGACACGGAGCTAATAAGCTCCACCATCCAGGACTGCGTAGTTCGGGATGAGCCCTCCGTAGTCATTGTGAGAGGGGACTGCCCTCTGCATGTGCGGGCACCGGGCGAGCCCCTTGCGGTCCGTCAGGAGGAGTGCGACGGATGTAACACCTGCCTCCGGATGGGCTGCCCAGCCCTGGTACGGATTGGCGACAAGGTCAGCATTGACCCAACCATGTGCGTAGGCGGCAACTGCGACGTCTGCGCCCAGGTCTGCCCCCGCCAGGCCATCGTCCTGGAAAGCCGGGTTCAGGTCCGGCCTTGAGGCGGGCGATTGAACATTCGCATCGTAGTGAAGGTCCGGCCTTGAGGCCGGCGGTGAACATACTCATGGTAGGTGTAGGAGGCCAGGGCACCGTCCTGGCCAGCGAAATCCTGGCCCAGGCCGCCCTGGCGGAGGGCTTCGACGTGAAGAAGTCTGACGCATTGGGCATGTCCCAGCGGGGCGGAAGCGTGGTCAGCCATGTGCGCCTGGGACCCCGGGTCTTCAGTCCCCTGGTGAAGAGAGGAGAGGCCGACATTCTCCTGGGCTTTGAGAAGCTGGAGGCCGCCAGATGGGCGGACCATCTGCGCCCCGGGGGCCTGGCGATCATCAACGACCAGGCCATCCCTCCTTTCTCCGTTTCCAGCGGCTCCGAGAAGTACCCTCCGGATGAACTGGTCCTGGAGATCCTGCACCGCAAGACCGGCCGCGTCTTTGTCGTCGCAGGGTCAGCCCTGGCCCAGGCGGCAGGAAATCCCCGCACCCTCAACGCCGCCATGCTGGGATTTTTGTCAGTCATTCTTGAGTCTCCGGGGCCGAATGATGATCGGTGTCATGTGATCAGCAAGGACGCCTGGCTGCATTGCCTGGCCCAGGCCCTGCCGCCCAAGCTTCTGGAGATGAACATCCTTGCTTTCGAGAAGGGGCGGCAAGCAGCCGAGGCTGCTGTCAGTAGTCAACAATCAGATATCAGCCGTCAGCCGTGAGGATGAGCATGTACTGGAACGAAGAAGCCGAGACCATCCCCAGGGAAAAGCTGGAGGCCATTCAGCTCCAGCGCCTCCAGGACACTGTCCAGAGGGCCTACGAGAACGTCCCCTTCTATCGCCAAGCCCTGGACGAGCGGGGAGTTAACCCTCAGAGCATCCGGGCTCTGTCCGATGTCGCCGTTCTGCCCTTCACCACCAAGCAGGACTTCCGGGACACATACCCCTTCGGGCTGATGGCCGTCCCCATAGACCGGGTCGTCCGCATTCATGCCTCCAGCGGGACTACGGGGAAGCCCGTGACCGCTTACTACACGCAAAAAGACCTGGACAACTGGGCTAATCTTATGGCCCGGGTGCTCACTGCAGGGGGCCTCCGCAAGGGCGATCTTCTACAAAACGCTTACGGCTACGGGCTTTTCACCGGAGGCCTGGGCGCTCACGATGGAGCGCAGCTCATCGGCGCGGCTGTGGTGCCGTCCTCTGTGGGCAACAGCCGGAGGCAGATCCTCCTGATCCAGGACCTGGGAGTCACCGGTCTGGCCTGCACACCCTCGTATGCCCTCATAATCGGCGAGACGGCGCGGGAGCTAGGTGTTGATCTGGCAACGACGTCGAAGCTGAGGGTGGGGTTCTTCGGGGCAGAGCCCTGCTCGGAGCCTATGCGCAAGGAGATAGAAGATGTCCTGGGCCTGAAGGCCCTGGACATCTACGGCCTGACCGAGATTCTGGGTCCCGGCGTGGCCCATGAATGCCTGAACCAGAAGGGCCTGCACCTGGCCGAGGATAACTTCCTGGTGGAGGTCATAGACCCTGAGACAGGGCAAAAGGCGGCTCCTGGCCAAAAGGGCGAGCTGGTGCTCACGACTCTGACCAAGGAGGCTATGCCCATTCTACGCTACCGGACCAGGGATATAGTCTCCCTTTATCCCGACCAGTGTCCCTGCGGTCGCACCTTCGTGCGCATGACCAAGATTACCGGACGGACCGACGACATGCTGATCGTTCGCGGGGTCAATGTCTTCCCGTCTCAGATCGAAGACGCCTTACTTCGTGTGGATGGCCTGGAGCCCCATTATCAGATAGTCGTGGACCGTGATAGCCACCTGGATGAGCTGGAAGTCTGGGTGGAGGTCTCGGAAGATATCTTCACCGACGAGATGGCTCCTCTGGAGACATTAGAGCTCAAGGTAGGCAAAGAGCTGGAGACCGTTCTGGGCATCTGGACCAAGGTGCGTCTGGTGGAGCCTGGCACGCTGGAGCGCAGCGAGGGCAAGGCCAAGCGGGTGATAGACCGGCGCGAATTAGGCACCACAAAGGACAATTAGGCACAATAAAGCACCACAACGCACAACCAAGCACCACGGGAGGAGGATTATGGCATCGCCAGTCTCCAGGGTGAAACAGGTATCAGTCTTCATAGAGAACCGGCCAGGACGCCTGGTAGAGATGCTCCGGGTCCTGGAGAATAAGGACATTAATATCCAGGCCCTCTCCCTGGCCGACGCTCCCGATTTCGGTATTGTCCGCATGATCCTTCCGGATGCCGACCAAGGGATCGACGTACTACACCAGGCGGGCTTTACCATCCGGAAGACGGACGTCTTGCGGGTAGAGATGCCCCACCGGCCAGGCGGCCTGGTGGACACGGTGGCCGAGCCTCTGGCGCGGGCAGGACTGAACATCGAGTACCTGTACGCTTCCGTAGACCCAGCCCCAGGGCAGGCAGTCGTGGTGGTCAAGGTCAGGGACCTGGATGCGGCGGAAAAGGCCCTAACTCTTGGCTAAATACACGTTGGAGGTCTATGGCGTTGGCCGGCCACAGGCCGGAGAGCGAGAGGTTGAGCTGGAGTTGGAACCGGGGTCTACCCTGGAGGAACTCCTAGCGGCTCTGGGCCAGCAGGCGCCAGCCATCGCAGACCGAGTACTGGGAGTTGACGGACGCAGCCTCAGGCCACCTTACGTTTTGAATATCAACGGTCTTTCCTTTGTGGAGGACTTGAGCTTGAGGCCCCAGGAGGGAGACCGGATTCTCCTCATGGCGCCGCCGGCAGGAGGTTAGCATGGACCCCGGCACCAATCGGCTTCTCTTGATCGACCTGACGGAGCGGCGGGTGGAGACCCGGCCCCTACCCCAAGCCCTTTTTGAAAACTACCTTGGAGGCGTGGGACTGGGCACGCGCCTACTGCTGGAGTACTGCCCGCCCGGCGTTGACCCTCTCTCACCGAAGAACCCACTGGTGTTTGTGCCCAGCCCACTGGCCGGCACGCTGATACCAGCAGGGAGCAAGCACGCCGTGGTGACCAAGTCGCCCCTTACCGGGATGATCGGCGATTCCCTATCCGGATCCTTCTGGTCAGCCGCCCTCCGACTAGCCGGCTGGCAGGCTCTGGTAGTGACCGGAGCGGCGGAGGCCTTGACCTATCTTTTCGTCGATGACGGCCGCGTCTATTTCCGCCAGGCCACCCACCTGGCGGGCCTGGAATGCTGGCAGACGGAAGAGGCCATACGCCGGGAGCTTAAGGATGGCCGCGTCCGGGTAGCGACCATCGGGCCCGCAGGGGAGCGGCTGGCGCGCTATTCTGGTGTCTTCAATGACGGCACCCGCCGCGCCGGGCGCGGGGGCGTGGGAGCGGTCATGGGGTCCAAAAAGCTGAAGGCCATCGCGGTCCGGGGGACCCAGGCGGTCCAGGTGGCCAACCTGGACGCCATGGAGCGGGAAGCCTTACGCCTATTCCAGGTAGCCCAGGGGCCAGTTACGGAGAAGTACCGGGCGCTGGGCACACCGGCCAACATTCTCACCCTGAATCGCCTGGGGGCCTTGCCCACTCGCAACTTCCAGCAGACCACCTTTTCGGGCGCTGAAGCCATCAGCGGAGAGGAACTCTACGATAAGCATCTGGTCAAGGTAGCCGCTTGCTCGGGGTGTCCGGTGGGCTGCGAACATATCTACCAGGCTGGAGCGGGCTCTCAGAAGCAAAGCCGGACCCGCCTGGACTATGAAACGCTCTTCGCTCTGGGCCCTCTTTGCGGCGTGGACCAGCCCAACTGGGTCATAAGGGCCGCGGACCTCTGCGATCGTTACGGATTGGACACTATCAGCACGGGCGGCACTATAGCCTGGGCCATGGAGTGCTTCGAAAAAGGGCTTCTGAGTTTGGGTGATACCGATGGCCTGGAGCTGACCTTCGGAAACGGGGCCGCCCTGGTACAGATGGTGGAGCGGATCGCCCAACGACAAGGGCTGGGTGACCTGCTGGCCGAGGGGAGCAGGCTGGCCTCGCAGAAATTGGGCCAGGGCTCGGACCACTGGGCTATAAACGTAAAAGGCCTGGAGCTTCCGGGCTACGAGCCCCGTAGCCTCAAGACCATGGCCCTGGGTTATGCCGTGGGCACTCGCGGCGCGTGCCACAATCGCTCGCCATCGTATGAAGTAGACATGTCTGGCAAGGTGGACCGGCTGAAGGCCGAGCCAGGGAGGGGAGCCATGGCCAGGGACCAGGAAGACTTCGCCGCCGTCCTGGACTCGCTGGTCATCTGCAAGTTCATGCGCAAGTGCTTTTCCGATTTCTACGTCGACGCGGCGCGCCTCTACCAGGTATCCACCGGCCTCCAGCTTGGCGCTGAGGAGTTACGCCTGGCCGGGCAGCGCATCTGCCATGCCAAAAAGGCCTTTAACATTCGAGAGGGCTGGACCAAGCCTCTGGACTGGCTACCGCCCCGTACTCTGACAGAGCCCATCCCCGACGGCCCTGCCCAGGGTGTGCGCCTGACGGCCGAGGAACTGACTATGATGATCGACGATTACTACCAGTCCCGGGGCTGGACCCCCGAGGGCCTCATACCCAGGCAAAAGCTGGAGCAACTGGGGTTAGAAGACCTGTGGCCGCAGATTTCGGATAAGGGGAGCACTCCGGCTCCTGGCAAATCGGACAGGGGAGGCTCCAGCCTCCCGGCCGGGGCTAGAAAGCCCCGGCCATCCAGTTCCTTAAAGGGGGGCTAAGATGCAGCGCAGCTTCATAGACTGTGACCCGGAACTCTGCACAGGATGCCAGCTCTGTGAGCTGGCCTGTGCGGCGGTCAAGGAGAAGTGCTTCGACCTGGAGCTGGCCCGCATCCATCTGGTGAGACCGGAGCCGGCGGTTATGATGAGCGTCACCTGCCGCCTCTGCGAGAATGCTCCGTGCGTTATGGCCTGCCCGCGCCAGGCATTGAGCGTCCACCCTGACAACTCCACCATCGTCCTGGACAAGGTGTTGTGCACCGGGTGCGGCTGGTGCATCGAGGCCTGCGACTTCGGGGCCATAGCTATGGACCGGCGCACCAAGACGGTGGTCATTTGCGACCTCTGCGCCGAGCTGCCCAGCGGACCCCGGTGCGTGGAGACCTGTCCCAAGAAGGCCCTGGACCTGACCACCGCCGAAGGGGTAGCGCAGCGCCTCAGAAACCGGGCGGTCCGGCTTCTCGTTTCGTCAGAGAAGTAAAGGATGTCCAGGGACTTCGAGGCACTGCGGCGCGGGTTCGATGAATCCCCCTACGCCTCCTTTTTGGGAATGAAGCTCCTGGACCTTTCCTGTGGCTACGCCAAGGTATCCATGGAGGTGGGTCCCCGGTACCACAACTGGGGGAACGCGCCCCACGGAGGTCTGATCGTTTCCCTGGCCGACCAGGCCTTTGGCTGCGCCGTCAACACCATGGAGGGCTATTATGTGGCCGTACAGCTCAGCATCAACTTCCTGGGCGTGCCCAAGAAAGAGGTTGACACCCTGATCAGTGAGGCCAAAGTGGTCCATCCCGGAAGAAGCGTCAACGTAGCCGAGATCACCGTTCAGGACTCATCCGGCCGGGTCATCGCCAGGGCCGTGGGCACCGCGCTGGCGAAAGACGGGTAGCGTGAACCTGTGGCCGGACCATAGGCCCTGGCTGACCTCAGGCTTTACAACTGTGCTGATTGCTACCCAGACAAGTTGGTGCTGAGCACGACGCCGGGTAAGTGACCACACAGGTAGAGACATGAGATCTCATGTCTCTACCGCGCCGCTGTAATCCATCACAGTAACTGTGCTAATCGCTACCCAGACAAGTTGGTGCCGAGCACGACGCTGGGTAAGTGACCACACAGGTAGAGACATGAGATCTCATGTCTCTACCGCGCCGCTGTAATCCGTCACAGTAACTGTGCTGATCGCTACCCAGACAAGTTGGTGCTGAGCACGACGCTGGGTAAGTGACCACACAGGTAGAGACATGAGATCTCATGCTCTACCGCTTTTACGCCGCGGTGATCCGTGATAGTATTCGAGTGTTATGACGGCACTATCGCTGTACAAAGAGAGCAGTGACACTATTTAGGGAGAAGTACCGAATAGAATCGGCC
>Ga0082335_1001481_pt1 | contig 49400 bp, 47 predicted proteins | sample Subgrocontami58m_FD_72375 | JGI IMG/M metagenome (GOLD analysis project Ga0082335, IMG submission 72375) | Subsurface groundwater microbial communities from S. Glens Falls, New York, USA - GMW37 contaminated, 5.8 m (SPADES assembly) (version 2) ... | reverse complement strand
GCCCGGGCCGCGGTGCGCTACGGGCTCCGTGCCGGCATGCCCAAGTCCATCGAGCACTACCAGCAGGAGGCGGGCCGGGCCGGGCGCGATGGCCTGCCGTCGGAATGCCTGCTGCTCTACTCGGGCGGCGACTTCGGCCTGTGGCGGTCCATCCTGATGGCGGAGGGGCTGCCGGCGCCGGGCGCCCTCCCGAAGCTCGGAGAGATGTACGACTACTGCCAGGGCGCCGCCTGCCGGCACCGGGTCCTGGTGGAGTACTTCGGCCAAGCATACGGCGCGGACCCGTGCGGGGCCTGCGATGTCTGTCTCGGCGAGATTGCCGTCGAGGATGGCTCGGCGGCGCTGGCGCGGCAGATCCTCGCCTGCGTCGTCGAGATGGGGGAGCGGTTCGGCGCCGACTATGTGGCGGACGTTCTGCGGGGAGCCGACACTGCCCGGATTGCGAGGATGCGTCACAACCGGCTGGACGCCTACGGCCTGCTGCGACAGCAGCCGAAGGCGGCGGTGCGGAACTGGATCGCGCAGCTCGAGGGGCACGGGTGCCTGGCCCGCGACGAGGGCGAGTACCCGACGCTCGGCGTGACCGCACGGGGGCATCAGGTCCTTCGGGGAGAAGAGACGCTGCCGCTCCTCCGAACGGTCGCCCGACTCGCGCGCGGGGCCCCGTCCCCGGCCGCACGCCCGGCCGCGCCGCCCGGCCTGGGCCGCGGGGCGATCGACGAGGACCTGTTCCAGGCACTCCGCGCCCTCCGCCGGGCCATGGCCGAAGAGCGAGGCATCCCGCCCTACCTCATCTTCAGCGACGCGAGCCTGCGCGAGATGGCGCGGGAGCGCCCGACCACCGAGGAGGCGTTCCTGCAGATCAAGGGGGTGGGCCTGCGCAAACTCCAGGAGCTCGGCCCGCGCTTTCTGGCCTGCATCCGCACACACGGGGACGGCTCCGCGAGCGACGCCCCGCCCGCGCCCTGAGGCCGACGTTCGTCCCGCAGAGCCATCCGGCCATCACCCTCAGCCAGTACCGGCAGGCGGTCGGGGGACTCCGCCATCACGGTCACGTATTTTCTCAGGGGCTCACTTCGCCCCCTTCTGCCCCCCATCCCTTCCTTCTCCCCCGAGGGGAGAAGGTGAGCCTGACGCCGTTCTTCGGCTCTGTTGCGGTTTTCCATTTGACAGCCCCAGGGGCCGGGTCTATCCTACCCGGTGCGTCAGACAATTGGAGCGGATGGAGGGGTGCGCCGCCTTCGCATGGGCGAGACAGACAGCGTAGGTTCGAAGCGGGTATCCCTGGCTGCGGGCCCGGAACTGCAGGACCTGTTCGGTCGGGGCGATGAGCACGCCCGCCTGGTCGAGGAGGGGCTGCGCGTCCGGCTCGTGGTTCGCGACGGGATGCTGACGATCTCCGGCAGCGAAGACGCCGTGGCCGTCGCGGAACAGGTGGTGAGCGAGCTGGTCACGCTGGTCCGGCAGGGGCGCCCCGTAGGCAACCAGGAGGTCCGGCTGGCCCTCCGCCACTTCGGTCAGAACGAGGCGGACGCGTTCCGCGAGGTGCAGGCCGAGACCATCGAGGTTTCGACCAAGAAGCGGCCGGTCCGCCCCAAGAGCCTCGGGCAGAAGCGCTACATCGAGGCCATCCGGAAGTACGACATCGTCTTCGGCATCGGTCCGGCCGGCACCGGCAAGACCTACCTGGCCATGGCCATGGCCGTGTCGGCCTTCCTGCACAAGGAAGTCCACCGGATCATCCTCGCCCGCCCCGCAGTGGAGGCGGGGGAAAAGCTGGGCTACCTCCCCGGCACGCTCTCCGAGAAGATCACTCCTTACCTCCGACCCCTGTACGATGCCCTGTACGACATGCTGGAGACCGAGCGGGCCACGCGCCTGATCGAACAGGGCACCATCGAGATCGCCCCCCTTGCCTTCATGCGGGGCCGGACCCTCAACGAGTCCTTCGTCATCCTGGACGAAGCGCAAAACACCACCTCGGAGCAGATGAAGATGTTTCTCACGCGCCTGGGGTTCGGCTCCAAGACGGTGATCACGGGAGACATCACCCAGGTGGATCTGCCCGCGGGGCGGGTGTCGGGCCTGATCGAGGTCCGCACCATTCTGAAGGAGATCCCCGGCATCCGGTTCGTCCACTTCACCGAAGAGGACGTCGTCCGCCACGAGCTGGTCCAGCAAATCGTGCGGGCGTACGAGGCCTACCAGGGGACCCCCGCGGACCCGCGTGCCTAGCGTGAACCCGCTTTCTCCCTCATTTTTGATTTCGGATTTCGGATTTGGGATTTTCAATCCGCAATCCGCAATCCGCAATCAACAATTCGGTTGATGGATCTTCGCTTCTTCACCAAGGAGGTCCGCCGCGGCGTGGCGGATCGGCTGCAGGCTCCCCTACGGGTGGGCTGGCGTCCGTTAGCCCCCATCCGTCGCGCCGTGGCCCGGCTGGAGCAGCAACGCTGGTTCCTGCCCGCCGTCGCCGCCTTCTTCCTCCTGGCCACGCTCCAGATCCTCAGTTCCAACCTGGCCCTCCCCCTGGGCGCACTCTCGGTCCTGGGGGTCTTCCTGCTGCTGGCCTTCCTGCTGGGTGCGCTGTACGCCTATGTCCGCGCCCTGCAGCCCAAGGAGGTCCGGCGCCCCCGCAGCCTGGTGCTGCTCGGCACGATCCTCCTCGTCGTCCTGCTGCTCACCCGGTACGGCCTCGTCATCATCACCTCCCTCCACCAGAGTTTCCCCCACATCCCGCTCTCCGCCCTGCGGGCCGCCCTGCCGGTGCCCCTGGGCGGCGTCCTGCTCACGGTCCTGTTCAACGTCCGGCTGGCCTTCGCCGGCTCGCTGGTCCTCACCATCCTCACGGGGATCATGCTAGTAGCCCCCATCGAGTACTTCCTGTTCACCTTCGTGGGAAGCCTGGTGGGGATCTTCTCCCTGGCGGGACGGCAGGAGCGGACCGCCTTCTTCCGCGCCGGCAGCGTGCTCGGCCTCGCCAACGCCTACACGGTGCTGGCCTTCGCCCTGATCGAGGGCGACGCCAGCCGGCTGCTGGCGGACATGGTGGGCGGCCTGGTGAACGGGGCCATGGTGGCGGTCCTGGCCACGGGGCTCCTGCCGCTGCTGGAGCACTCCTTCGGGCGGACCACCGACTTCACCCTCCTCGAGCTGTCCAACCTGAACGAGCCGATGCTCCGGCACCTGGTCCTCATGGCGCCGGGCACCTACCACCACAGTATCATGGTGGGCACCCTGACCGAGGCGGCCGCGGAAGCCGTGGGGGCCAACGCGCTGCTGTGCCGGGTGGGCGCCTACTACCACGACATCGGGAAGACCCGGCATCCCGCCTACTTCATCGAGAACCAGTCGAACGCCCTGAACCGGCACGACAAGCTGGCCCCCAGCCTGAGCCGGGCCATCCTCATGGCCCACGTGAAGGAGGGGGTCGAGATGGCCCGGGCCTACGGCCTGCCCGACGTCCTGGTGGACCTGATCCCCCAACACCACGGGACGCGACTGGTGAGCTACTTCTACCAGCGTGCCCGGGAGCGGGCGGATCCCGATCTGCAGGCGGTGAAGGAGGAGGATTACCGCTATCCCGGGCCGAAACCCCAGACGCGAGAGGCCGCGATCCTCATGCTGGCCGACGCGGTGGAGGCGGCCGCCCGCGCCCTCTCCGATCCCACGCCGGCCCGGATCCAGGGGGCGGTGCAGAAGATCATCAACGGGATCTTCGTGGACGGCCAGTTGGACGAATGCGACCTAACCCTGCGGGACCTCCACCTCATCGCCAACGGCTTCGTGCGGATCCTGACGGGGATCTTCCATCACCGGGTGGACTACCCGGGCGCGCAGCTTCAGAACCTGGGCAGGAAGCGGAACGAGAATGGCGATCAGCCTGCGAAACCGGCAAAAGAGGGTCCGCGTCGAGACGGGGTGGCTAAGAGGGGTGGGGGAACGGGCGCTGTCCGTGCTGGCACGCCCGAGGGCGGAGTGTAGCGTCCTCGTGGTAGACGACGCCGCCATGGCGGCGCTCAACCGCGCCTACCGCGGCGTCGCCGGCCCGACCGACGTCCTGGCCTTCCCCATGACCGAGGGGCGGTTCGGGAAGGCCTGGCCTTCGTCCCGAGCCCTTCGACAGGCTCAGGGTCCCGAGCAAGGTCGAGGGACTCAGGCCGAGGGGCCGGATCTCCTGGGCGACGTGGTGATCTCGGCCGAGACCGCGCGACGCCAGGCGCGCCCCGCCAGAGGCGGGCTCCGGGCGGAGCTGGCCCTCCTCCTGGTCCACGGGATCCTCCACCTCGTCGGCTACGACCACGGCACCGCGGAGGGGCGGCGCCGGATGTGGCACAAGCAACGGGCCATCCTGGCGGCCTGCGGCATCCAGGCCCCGGCGGCCGCGGGGACGATCCGCGCGCCGGCCGGAGGGCGCCTGCGCGCGGCGCGACCGGCGCCCGGCCGCAGGAGGGAGGGATGATGGACAACGACGCGCAGCGGGAAACCGGGCTGGGCGACGCGGCCAGGCTCCGGATCCTGCTGGACGTCATCAAGGCCATGAGCGCGGAGACCGATTTCGATCGGCTCCTCCAGCTCATCATGGAGGAGACCACCCGCGCCATGGAGGCGGATCGGAGCACGCTGTTCCTCGTGGATCACGAGCGGGGAGAGCTCTGGTCCCGGGTGGCCCTGGGGCTCCAGCACCAGGAGATCCGCTTCAAGTCCCACCTCGGCATCGCCGGTCACGTGGCCACGACGGGCGAGCTGCTGAATATCCCCGACGCCTACGAGGACCCGCGCTTCAACCAGGAGGTGGACCGGCAGACCGGCTACCGGACCAAGACCATCCTGTGCATGCCGGTCCGGAACAAGGTGGGGACCATCATCGGGGTGCTCCAGGTCCTGAACAAGCGGTCCGGCGTCTTCACGGCCGCGGACCAGGAAATGCTGGACGCCCTGGCGTCCCAGGCGGCCATCGCCCTGGAGAACGCCAAGCTCTACGAGGACCTGCGCCGGGCGTACGGGGAGCTGAAGCAGCTCGACGCCATGAAGGGCAACTTCCTGGCGAACATCTCCCACGAGTTGCGCACCCCGCTGGCCCCCATCATCGGCTACGTCGAGATGCTCCTCTCGGGGCGGCCGGGCGCCCTGACCGACCGCCAGCGCTCCCACTTGCAGGTGGTGGAGCAAGCGGTGCAGCGACTCCAGGGACTGATCGAGGACCTCCTGGCCTTCGTGCAGATGGACCAGGGGGAGCTCACCATCCAGGCCCGGTCCTTCGCCATCGGCCCCCTCCTCGAGGAGCGGGGCCGCCTGATCTTGCCCCGGGCGACCGAGAAGGGCCTGATGGTGGAGTTCGGTGTCCCCCCCGAGCTGCCCGACGTCCGGGTGGATCCCAAGCAGATCGCCCGGGCGCTGATGCTGCTGCTGGACAACGCCATCAAGTTCACCCCCCAGGGAGGACAGATCACCCTGAGCGCCAAGGGGCACGTGGCGCCCGACGATGCGCCGCCCGGCTGGCAGCACGGCTACGTCGAGGTGAGCCTGAGCGATACCGGGATCGGCATCCCCGCGGACAAGATCCCCCGGATCTTCGACAAGTTCTACCAGGTGGATGCCTCGGCCACCCGGAGCTACGGTGGAACCGGCCTGGGCCTGGCCCTGGTGAAGCAGATCATGCATGCCCACGGCACCCGGGTGGACGTCGAGAGCACCCCGGGCGTCGGCTCCACCTTCCGGTTTCGCCTGCCCATCGTAGAGGCCCATGCCTGAGGGCCCGCCGCCCCTCCGGGCGCCGGGGATGTCCCGATGCGGGGCGATCCGCCTGGGGCTCGCTCTCTTCGCCTTCTTCCCCGCTCTCGCTTACCTCCCCCGCCCGGCCTTCGCTGATGACTTGCGGCTCGCCGTCCGTCTCGCGCCTGCGGAGGCGCGGCAGGGCGGCGTTTCGGTCCTCAGTGTGAAATGGTCCAGCCCCATCCGGGGCCTGCGAGTCCAGGTGGGAGATCGGGAGATCCCTGCACTCTCTCCAGACGAGCTGACCCGCTGGGTGGTGCTGATCGGCATCGACCTGGAGCAGCGACCCGGCCCCCTCGCGATCCGGGCCGAGGCCGTGGACGGCAGCGGAAGACCTCTGACGGGGCAAGCAACGCTGCGGGTCCTGGACGGCCACTACCCCGTCCAGCGCCTCACGGTGCCGCGTCCCTTCGTGGAGCTGGACACCGCCAGCCTGGAGCGGGTCACCCGAGAGAAGGCGCTCCTGGATCGCCTATGGGAAACCCTGACGCCCGAGCGATACTGGCGCGATCCGTTTCGGGTCCCCCTGGACGGGGCGGGTCCCGCCTATGGGTTCGGCCTGCGGCGCATCATCAACGGGGAGCCCCGGTCCCCACACACCGGGGCCGATTTTGCGGCGTTCCCGGGGGCGCCGGTCCTGGCCGCCAACGCCGGCATCGTGGCCCTGGTGGCAGACCACTTCTTCGCCGGACGGTCGATCATCCTGGACCACGGCCTCGGCCTGTACACCATGTACTTCCACCTGCAGGAAAGCCTGGTGCAGCCCGGGCAGCGGGTGGAGCGAGGTCAGGCCATCGCCCGCGTCGGGAGCACCGGGCGCGCCACGGGGCCCCATCTCCACTGGGGGGGGCGCCTGTACGGGGCCCGGATCGACCCGCAGGAACTCCTGAAGCCGCTGCCCTTGGAGTGAACACATCCGGCCAACAAAAACGTTCGGGGGTTCGGGGGTTCGGTCGTTCGGGGGTACCGGGAACAACCGAACACCCGAACGCTCGAACGACCGAACGCATTTTGAGATGGCGGGGGAGCCGTGGACCGGACGAAGGACGAGGCGGAGACGGGGGAGGCAGCCGGAGGGGGGTTCCGGGCGGCCTACGTGGCCATCATCGGGCGGCCCAATGTGGGCAAGTCCACCCTCGTGAACCGTCTGGTCCAGCAGAAACTCTCCATCGTCTCCCCCCGGCCGCAGACGACCTGGCATCGCATTCTGGGGATCCGGAACCTGCCGCAGGCGCAGCTCCTCTTTCTGGATACGCCGGGGATGCACGAGTCGGACGCGGTATTCAACCAGAGCCTCGTCCGCGCCGCCCTGCGCGCCATAGCGGACGCCGACGTGATTCTCTGGTTGATTGACGCCTCGCAGCCCGACGATCCCGACGACCAGCTCATCCTGGAGCAGCTTCGCGAGCGGAAGACACAAAACGCCCCCGTCATCCTGGCCCTCAACAAGGTGGACCTGGTGGAGAAGCCCTTGCTCCTGCCCCTCATCGCCCGCTGGCAGGAGGCGTATTCCTTCGCCGAGATCGTCCCCGTCTCTGCGGCCAATGGGGACAACGTGGACCGGCTGGAGTCGGTGCTCCTCCAGCACGCGCCGGTGGGGCATCCCTTCTACCCGCCGGACGAACTCAGCGACCGCCCGGAGCGATTCTTCATCGCCGAGATCATCCGGGAGCAGGCCTTTGCCCTCCTGCACCAGGAGCTTCCCTACGCCGTGGCCGTCCAGGTGGAGGCGGTCAAGGCCCGGGAAGGGAAGGACCTCACGGACGTCGAGGCCACGATCTACGTGGAGAAGGTAGGCCAGAAGGGAATCGTCATCGGCGCCGGCGGGCAGATGCTGAAGCGGATCGGCGAGCGGGCGCGACCGGAGATCGAGGCGCTCCTGGAAACCCGGGTCTTCCTCCGCCTCTGGGTGAAGGTCCAGGAGGGCTGGCGGAAGGACGTGGCGGCCCTGCGGCGCTTCGGCTACATGGAACCCTGACCACATTTCGGATTTCGAATTTCGGATGTCGAATTTAAATCCGAAATCCGCAATCCGAAATCCGAAATTGAGGGACGCATGCCCTTGCATTCGACGGAGGCTATCGTCATCGGCAGCCACAACCTGGCCGAGGCCGACCGGATCGTGGTCTTCTACACCCAGACCGGGGGCAAGGTGCGCGCGGTGGCGGAAGGGGCGCGGCGGATCCGCACGCGGTTCGGGGGGAGCCTCCAGCTCTTCACCGAGGGGCGACTGGTCTACTTCGAACGGCCGAACCGCACCCTTCACAAGATCAACGAGTTCGCCGTCACCCGCTCGCACCGCGTGCTACGCGAGGACCTGGATCGCCTGGTGCTGGCCTCCACCGCGGTCGAGGCGGTGGCCGCCGGCGTGGAGGAAGAGGAGGCCTTCCCGGACCTCTACATTCTGTTGGCCGACGCGCTGGACCTTCTGGAACGGGCCGCTCGGCCCACCCTGGTCATGCAGGGGTTCTTCCTGCATCTCCTCCGCCTCCTCGGATATCGTCCGGAGCTCTCGGAGTGCGTGCGCTGCCGGAAGCCCGTGCCGTCGAACGCGGATGCCTCCCTCAGCCCCGGCCAGGGCGGCCTCATTTGTCCGGGGTGCCAGTCGGCGGTCGCGGATCCACTCCCAGCGTCCTCGGCAGCGCTCGGATTCCTGCGAGGAGCCAGCGGTTCGACGCTTCGCGTCATGGATCGGATAACCATTCTTCCCCAAGTTTTACAAGAGGTTAGCGAGATCCTGCAGGCATTTCTCCGGCACGTCCTGGGCCGCTCCCTGCGGTCTCAGGACTTCCTGGCCCACTTGTAACCCTCGATCAATAAAGCTGTTCCGCCATCCATTCGGGGCTTTTCCCTTGACACTCTCTTCCACGATTTGTTAGCGTGTGTGGCGTTTTCCCAAAGGGAGCCGCAATGGAAAAGACGATGACATTTCAAGAGCTGGTGCTTGCCCTGGAGAACTTCTGGGCCAAACACGGCTGCGTGATCCAGCAGCCCTACGACATCGAGGTCGGCGCAGGGACCAGCAACCCGGCGACCTTCCTGCGGGTCCTGGGTCCCGAGCCCTGGAAAGTCGCCTACGTGGAGCCCTCGCGGCGCCCCACCGACGGTCGCTACGGGGAGAACCCGAACCGGCTGCAACACTACTATCAGTACCAGGTGATCCTGAAGCCCTCGCCCATTGACATCCAGGAGATCTACCTCAAGAGCCTGGAGAGCTTCGGCGTGGACCCGCTGAAGCATGACATCCGCTTCGTCGAGGACGACTGGGAGTCGCCGACGCTGGGGGCCTGGGGGCTCGGCTGGGAGGTCTGGCTGGACGGGCTGGAGATCACGCAGTTCACCTACTTCCAGCAGGCCGGGGGCATCGAGTTGAAGCCGGTGGCGGGCGAGCTCACCTACGGAATCGAGCGCATCGCCATGTTCCTCCAGGGCGTGGACAGCGTCTACGATCTGCAGTGGAATCGCGACGTCACCTATGGCGACGTCCACCACAAGGGCGAGGTGGAGTGGTCCTTCCACAACTTCGAGGAGGCGGACATCCCGCTGCAGCTCCGCCTTTTCGACGAATACCAGCGCGAGTCGCTCCGCCTGATCGAGAAGGGCCTGGTCCTCCCGGCCTACGACTATTGCCTGAAGTGTTCCCATACCTTCAACATCCTGGACGCACGCGGGGCCATCAGCGTGACGGAGCGGACCCATTTCATCGGTCGGGTGCGGAACCTGGCGCGGCGGGTGGCCGAGGCCTACCTCAAGCAGCGGGAGGAGATGGGCTTCCCCCTCCTGAAGAAGGCGAAGTCGGCCTGAGACGATTCGCTGGTGGTGAGGACCCGGACAAGGCGGACCATGGGAAAAGAACTGCTCTTCGAGATCGGGACGGAGGAAATCCCCTCCGGCTACCTTCCGCCGGCGCTGGAGGACCTGAAGGCGGTGGCAAGCCGCCTGCTCCAGGAGCACCGACTGACCTTCGCCGGCATCCGGACCCTGGGGACGCCGCGGCGGTTGACCCTGTGCGTGGACGGGCTGGCGGAGAAACAGACCGACGCGCGCCGCGAGGTGATCGGCCCCACCCGGGCCGTGGCCTACGATGCCGAGGGGAAGCCGACCCGGGCCGCCGAGGGCTTCGCCCGCGCCCAGGGGGTCCCGGTCGAGCGGTTGCAAGTCCGGGCGCTGGACCGCGGGGAATACATGATGGCCGTCCAGGAGGAGCGGGGTGCTCCCACCCCCGAGGTCCTGCTGACGCTTCTGCCCAAGATCCTGGCCTCGCTGTCCTTCCCCAAGTTCATGCGCTGGGGTGATGGGACGTTCCGGTTCGTCCGGCCCATCCGGTGGCTGCTCTGCATCTACGGGGGCAAGGTCGTCCGGGTCGCCATCGAGGGGCTCAACCTGAAGGCCGATGCCAAGACGTACGGCCACCGCTTCCTCTCCCCGCGCGGCGTCCGGGTGCGCAGCTTCCAGGAGTACCTGGAGAAGCTGGAGGAAAAATTCGTCATCGTGGACCAAAATCGCCGGCGGGAGATAGTCCGGAAGCTGGCGGTCGAGGCGGCCGCCACGGTCAAGGGCCAGGTGGTCCTGGATGACGACCTGGTGGAGACGGTCACGCACCTGGTGGAGTTTCCCACCGTGGTCTGCGGTTCCTTCCGGCGGGAGTACCTGGAGCTGCCGCGGGACGTCATCATCACGCCCATGCGGAAGCACCAGCGCTACTTCCCCGTGGTGGATGCCGCCGGGAACCTGCTGCCGCATTTCGTGGCCATCTCCAACATGCGGGCGCGGGACATGGAGCTGATCCGCCAGGGGAACGAGCGGGTCCTCCGCGCCCGGCTCAACGACGCCGAGTTCTTCTACCGGGACGACCGCAAGGTGCCCCTGGCCGAGCGGGTCGGCCGCCTCCAGGACATCATCTTCCAGGAAAAGCTGGGGACGATGCACGACAAGGTGCAGCGGGTGCGGGAACTCGCCGCCTTCATCGCGGACCAGGTGGACCCCGCCTGCCGGAGCATCGCGGAACGGGCCGCTCACCTCTGCAAGGCGGACCTGGTCACCACCATGGTCAAGGAGTTCCCCAATCTCCAGGGGACCATGGGCCGGGAGTACGCCCGGCTCTCGGGCGAACCGCCGGAGGTCTGTCAGGCCATCGAGGAGCATTACCTGCCGCGCTTTGCCGGCGACAGGCTGGCGGAATCCAATGCCGGGGCCGTGGTGGGCCTGGCGGATCGCCTGGATTCCATCGTGGGCTGTTTCGGCGTCGGCCTCATGCCCACCGGGTCGGAGGATCCCTACGCGCTGCGCCGGGCGGCCCTGGGCGTGGTGCAGACCATCCTGCACCGGGGCCTCCGGGCTTCCCTGGGCGAGCTGGTGGACCGCGCCCGCGCGGCCTTTGGGGGCCGGCTGGATCAGGCCGCCGACAAGATCCGGCGGGAGGTGCTGGACTTCTTCCGCGGCCGGACCCAGGGGGTGTTGGTGGACCGGGGGCTGCCGCCGGACGTCGTCGAGGCGGTGCTGGCCGCCGGATCCGACGACGTCGTGGATGCGGCGCGGCGCGCCGAGGCGCTGGCGGTGATGCGGCGGGAAGCGGACTTCGGCGAGCTGTCGGCCGCCTTCAAGCGCGTGGTGGGCATCATCCCGAAGGGCTTCGACCGGCCGGTGGATGTGGCGCGCTTCGTCGAGGGGGCGGAACGGGCCCTCCACGCCCAGGTCGTCGCGCTGAAGGCCGAGGTGGACGGGAAGGTGGCGGCGCATGACTACCTGGGCGCCCTCCAGCGGATCGCGGCGCTGAAGCCCATGGTGGACATGTTCTTCGAGGAGGTCCTGGTCATCGGACCGGACGAGGGGCTGACCCAGAACCGCTTCGCGCTGCTCAAGGCGGTGGGAGACCTGTTCGCGCGGATCGCGGACCTCACGAAAATCACGGGCTAGGGGGGACATCGGAGGCGTGCATGGCAACAGCGAAGAAATACGTCTTCTTCTTCGGCAAGGGCAAGGCGGAAGGTCGGGCGGAACAGAAGAACCTGCTGGGCGGCAAGGGGGCCAACCTGCATGAGATGACCCGGCTGGGCATCCCGGTGCCGCCCGGTTTCACCATTTCCACCGAGGCGTGCATCTCCTACACCGCCAACAAGAAGCAGTACCCTTCGGGCATGGGGAAGCAGGTCGAGGAAAATCTGAAGAAGGTCGAGCGGGCCTTGGGCGCCAGCTTCGGGAATCCCGCGAACCCCCTCCTGGTCTCGGTTCGCTCCGGCGCCCGCGTCTCCATGCCCGGCATGATGGACACGGTGCTGAACCTGGGGCTGAACGACCAGACCCTCCAGGGGCTGATCGCGAGGTCGAAGAACGAGCGCTTCGCCTACGACTCCTGCCGGCGCTTCATCCAGATGTTCGGGGACGTGGTCCTGGGCATCGACAAGCAGGCCTTCGAGCGCCTGCTGGAGGCGCAGAAGCACGCCAAGAAGGTGAAACTGGACACCGAGCTCACGGCCGCCGACCTGAAGGAACTGGTCACCCTGTTCAAGCGCGTGGTGAAGGACAAGACCGGGAGAGATTTTCCGCAGGATCCCAAGGAGCAGCTCCGGCTGGCCATCAACGCCGTGTTCGAGTCGTGGAACAACACCCGCGCCATCACCTACCGAAGGCTGCACAACATCCCGGGGGACTGGGGGACGGCCGTCAACGTGCAGGCCATGGTCTTCGGCAACCTGGGGGACAGCTCGGGGACGGGCGTCGCCTTCACCCGGGATCCGGGCACGGGCGAGCGCCGGTTCTTCGGTGAGTACCTGATGAACGCCCAGGGCGAAGACGTAGTGGCGGGCATCCGGACCCCCCAGCCCATCAGCCAGCTCAAGAAGGCCATGCCCAAGGCCTACGCCGAGCTGGAGCGGATCTACAAGCGGCTGGAGAAGCACTACCGGGAGATGCTGGATATCGAGTTCACCATCCAGGACGGCAAGCTGTACATGCTGCAATGCCGGGTGGGCAAGCGGACCGCAGGCGCGGCCGTGAAGATCGCCGTGGACATGGTGAAGGAGCGGCTGATCGACCACAAGCTGGCGGTGCTGCGCGTGGATCCGGGCCAGCTCGACCAACTGCTCCACCCGCGGGTGGACCCCACGGCCAAGGTCCAGAAGATCGCCAGGGGCCTGCCGGCCTCGCCGGGCGCGGCCGTGGGCCAGGTCGTCTTCACCGCCGCCGAGGCCGAGGCGGCCGCAGCCAAGAGCGAGCGGGTGATCCTGGTCCGGACCGAGACCTCGCCCGAGGACATCGGCGGGATGCACGCCGCCCAGGGGATCCTCACCGCCCGGGGCGGCATGACCTCGCACGCCGCCGTGGTGGCCCGCGGCATGGGCAAGCCCTGCGTGGTCGGGTCCCAGGACATCACGGTGTACGAGGAACACGGCTACTTCTTCGCCCGCGACCTCACCGTGCGGCGCGGCGAGTACATCACCCTGGATGGCGGCACCGGCGACGTGATGCTGGGCGAGGCGAAGCTGATCCAGCCCGAGCTGTCTGGGGACTTCACCACCCTGATGACCTGGGCCGACAAGTACCGGCGGATCGGCATCCGCACCAACGCCGACACGCCCAAGGACGCCCAGGTCAGCCGCAAGTTCGGCGCCGGGGGGATCGGCCTGTGCCGGACGGAGCACATGTTCTTCGAGGGCGATCGCATCGACGCGGTCCGCGAGATGATCCTGGCGGAGGACGTGGAGGGCCGGCGAAAGGCCCTGGCCAAGCTCCTGCCCATGCAGAAGGCCGACTTCAAGGCCATCCTGGAGATCATGGGCGACCTGCCGGTCACGGTGCGCACGCTGGACCCGCCGCTGCACGAGTTCCTGCCAAAGACGGACGGCGAGATCGAGGACCTGGCGAAGAAGCTGGGCCTGCCGGCCGAGCGCCTGAAGGCCAAGGTGGACAGCCTCCACGAGTTCAACCCCATGCTGGGCTACCGCGGCTGCCGCCTGGGGATCGAGTACCCCGAGATCACCGAGATGCAGGCCCAGGCCCTGTTCCAGGCGGCCTGCGAGCTTCGGAAGCAGGGGAAGAACCCGTACCCCGAGGTCATGATCCCGCTGGTGGGGACGCTCAAGGAGCTCCAGATGCAGCAGGAGATCGTGGAGCGGGTGGCCCGCGAGACCATGAAGAAGTACGGGGTGAAGGTCCGCTACATGCTGGGGACGATGATCGAGGTGCCCCGGGCCTGCCTGGTGGCGGACGAGATCGCCAAGGTGGCGCAGTTCTTCTCCTTCGGCACCAACGACCTGACCCAGACCACGCTGGCCCTGTCCCGCGACGACGCCGGGAAGTTCCTCCCCCTGTACGTGGAGCGGGGGATCTACCCCGAGGATCCGTTCGTCAGCATCGACCAGGTTGGCGTGGGATCCCTGATGCGCATGGCCGTGGAGAAGGGCCGCGCCACCCGCAAGGACTTGGAAATCGGGATCTGCGGCGAGCACGGGGGCGAGCCCCGCTCGGTCGTGTTCTGCCACGAGATCGGGCTGGATTACGTGAGCTGCTCCCCCTACCGGGTCCCCATCGCCAAGCTGGCCGCCGCCCACGCCGCGCTGAAGGGGCAGGTGAAGGTCAAGGAGATGGGGGAGAAGTAGCCTCGCCCCGTTACTTTCCACACCACACGGGGGGCCGATCCTTCGGCCCCCCGTTGTTTTTCGGCCCGTCCTCAAGCGCCTCTCCTTGCTTGCACCCTGGACTGGATCTTGGTATAAGCCTTCTATCGCCAGGAGACAGCGAGGATTCCGAGAGCCCTCCCGAGGTCGGCCAACGATGAGGCTTCACAACGGCACGACCAGTAGTATCGGCCTGAAATTGCTCCCCGTCCGACACGCCGCGAGGCCTCGGGCGGGGTTATTGATTTCTTGGGGGGGCTGTATGCGCCTCCCGCCAAGCGGACGGTCGCCTTCGTTGACGATCGGTACCTCTCTAGCGCAGTCCGCGTGCCTTTCGGCCACACCCGCCCTTCCCCGGTGTGCAGGGTGCAGCCACCGAGCTTCGCGTCGTAGGGGTTGACGTGACAGAAGCGGAGCTGAGATCTTTGCTCGCCGAGCAGGAAGGCGAGACAGTTGAATTCAAGCCGAACCTGCTGAGCCGGCGAGAGATCACCGAATATGCCGTTGGAATCGGCAACGCGGGCGGCGGATGGCTAATCATGGGCGTAGCCGACCGTCCCCCTCACCACGTTCAGCCGATTCAGATCCCCTCGGATGACGAGTTGGCCAAGATCCGCCAAAGCGTCGCCGACGCCGCCCAAATCCATATCACAATAGAAACCGTACGCCTTCCGGAGGGGCCCGTCCTCGTTGCCAGAATCCCGCCTCGACCGCGTGGTTTGCCGTTTCATACCCGAGACGGTAAGTACCTGATCCGTCTCGGAGACGGCTTGCGCGGTATGACGCTTCCGGAGATCGACGCCATCAGGCGAGAGGCCGGAATGGAACTCAGCGCCTCCCCCATTCCCGGTAAGACCCCCGACCTGCTCAGCCCTGCTGGGATGGAGGAATTACGCCGCCTCATGGCAGAGGCGGGTGCGTCTCCAGATCTGATTCGGCTACCCGACCCCGACTTGCTTCGCGCACTCGGCGTGTTGCGCGATAATATGGAATCGAGTGTCTCCCAATCGCGCTCCGGCGGTTGCGGGAACTGGTAGCGGCGAATAACCCCATCGTGACAATTCCCGGGTGGTTGGTGCACCCGGAGTTTCCGCGCTACCTGACCCTCGCCTTGCGGGAGCTTCTGGTCAATGCGCTGGCGCACCGAGACTACGAGGCTCCGGGTGCAGTTATGCTGAAGCTCTATCCCGACCGACTCGATCTGAGCAATCCGGGCGGTTTCGTCGGCGGCGTGACGCCAGAGAATATCCTCCACCACCCGTCGGCGCCCCGCTATCCGACGCTCTTCCAGGCGCTCACCCGGATGCGGCTTGCCAACGCTGCTAATCTCGGGGTTCCCCGGGTGTTCCGCGACCTCTTGACCGAGGGCAAAGAGCCACCGATCTACTGGGCCTCGGTACACTCGGTGCGTGTTACGGTGAAAGGGCAAGACGCCCGCCGTGAGTTCCTCGAACTCGTGCAACGGCATCCCGATTTGGACGTAGACCACCTTCTGGTACTTCATTACCTGACGCGGCTCCGGGAGATCACGGTCCGGGAAGCGGCTGATTTCTGCCAGCGGCCGATGGAGGGAGCGAGGGAGATTCTTGGGCAACTTGCCACGCACTGGAACTTGCTGGAGGCGGGAGGCGGCGCGGGTCGAGGACGGTATTATCGGCTTTCGCGTGCAGCTTACGAACTCCTACTCGGAACTCTCAGGTATCATGTGGACCGACGCCTCAGCCAGGAGAATGCCAAGGCCCGGGTGCTGGCAGCGCTTGCAGATCGGCCGCTGACCAACGCGGAGGTCCGGGAGATCACACAGATGGGCAGGCTCCAGGTGGTGAAATTGATGAAAGCTCTTGAGGGAGAGGGGTTGGTGCGCCTGGATCGGCGTGGTCGAGCGAGCCGCTGGTTTATTTCCGGCAAGCCCGGAAATGTTCCCGGAACATTTTAAATGTTTCCGGAACATTTCTTGGCAAGAGGGCCGTTTTGCACCACTGGATCGCCCCAACGTAATTCTTTTCCAGGCCCCCTGGAAAACAAGGAAGGGTGGTCGCGTAATCACTTGAAAACAAAGGCGGGGTAGGTTTGAATGTTATCTGTCCAAGTAATTGGGTCTTGCCCATCCTAAGCGGGGTGGACTAGAGATGCCAAGCAATAACGACATCGAAAGGCGGCTCTGGGCGGCGGCGGATCAGTTGTGGGCGAACTCGAACCTCAGGCCGTCCGAGTTCTCGACTACGTAGACCCGCCTCACGTGTGGAGAAGCCATGGAAGAGAAGAGGATTTCGTGTTGGGAGGACTTCGAGCGCGAGATCGGCGAGGTGTTTCGTCGGTATGAGAAGAGGCGCGAGGAGGCCCGTCCTGGCTGGATTTCCCCGCCCCTCTTTCGAGGCCAGAGCATGGCGTGTTGGCCGCTGGAGACGACCCTGGAGCGGTATACGGAACGACCGTACACAATGAGGGAGTATTATGAGCTGATCCGCAATTATGTGAAGAGTCCTGTCGAGTCCGTGACAGAGAAACGATGGGACATCGGGGAGTACCCAGAGGCGGGACCGGAGCCCCACGGCCCACCCTTTGGAGATGAATTCTACGAATTCATGGTCTATCTGAGGCACCACGGATTCCCGTCTCCACTCCTCGACTGGTCGCAATCTCCATATGTCGCCGCCTTCTTCGCCTTCCGATCCGCTGCGGGTGCGGACAGGCAAACGGATCTCAAGGATGAAGCTGCAATCTACTGCCTCCATGAGTATTGGGCGGTAGGCAAAACCTGGGGCAAGCATGACCCCCACATCATCGGTCTCGGCCCCAATGTGAGAACGACTCCCCGACATTTCCGGCAGCAGAGCTGGTACACGATCTGCCGGGTTCTCCGGGACGGCCGATATAGCTATGCGGGCCACGAGGAGGTCTTCAAGAAAGGGGATCCCGATCAGGATGTGCTCGTGAAGTACCGGATTCCGCTGAGCGAGTGGCGGCAATTCCTGGACAAGCTCTCCCTGATGAACATCAATGCCTACTCCCTCTTCGGAAGCGAGGAGGGCCTTATGGAGACGCTTGCCTACCGCGCAATCATCAACAAGCCGCTGTGATCGCGGCCCATCGAAAGCCCATCGATCCATAAGCGCGAGCGGCGCGATGGTCGAAACGCTGGCTGATTCGAGCCCCACTGATGCGGGTGCCCCTGCGGGATCTTGAGGAGGTCCAGCATGCCGGTGTCTCTTCGAACCGGTACCGGACACCGGTTCACGCGGAACTACTTGATTTGCCGAGGGGAGGCTGCAGATTCCCTGGGTTCTGGCCTATGGGGACGGCGGGCGGCGCGCTTGCGGTCTCGCAGAGCCACACCTTTGGGGAACAATCGGTGTCCGGTGCCCATCTCGGCTGCCCATCAGCGAGGAGCTCAGGGGGGTCCAGAGCGTTTTCCGTTGTCAGAGTAAGATCATCCCCGGTAAGATGGTCGCGGCATGCGACTGAGGAATGCTCGCGTCGGCCCTCCCCGCGACGGATGGGGCGCAGCGGGGCTATTTCACGGCCGGCTTGCCCCGGCTGCCATCCGCCGGCCGACCATGCTCACGGAGAAAAGCTGGACAGGCACGGCATCGTGCAAAGGAGGGTCCTGGATTGAATACGCTACCCCTGCAGCCTGATCCGGTCATCGAGGCTTACAAGAAGGGCGTGGACCGCACCTTGATCCGGGAGAATCTCAGGCGATCCGTCGAGGAGCGGTTCCTGAACCTGATTGCACTTCAGCGGCTTGCCGAAGAGTTGCGCCGCGCCGGCCGGGATACCCAACGACAACCATGATCGACTTTGCGGCGCTCCTCCGCTGTCTCTCCGAGGCCGGGGTCGAATACGTCCTTGTCGGGGGAGCCGCTGCGACCGCGCATGGTTCCGCGAGGCTCACACAGGACCTTGACGTCGTGTACCGCCGGTCCGAAGAGAACATGCGCCGGCTCGCGTCGGCCCTCGCGTCGCACGCGCCCTACCTGCGTGGTGCCCCGGCTGGCCTGCCATTCGTGTGGGATGCCCGCACATTACAACGGGGGTTGAACTTCACGCTGACAACCGACCTGGGGGCGATTGACCTGCTGGGTGAGATAGTGGGAGGCGGGCGGTACGAAGACCTTCTGCCAGACTGCATCACCATCAAGGTCTTCGGCGTCGCGTGCTCGTGCCTCGGTCTCGAACGTTTGATCCATGTCAAGCGCGCCGCCGGGCGCCCCAAGGACCTGGAAGCGGTTGCTGAGCTTGAGGCCATCCTCGAGGAGAGAAGAGCGAGCGGTGAGCCGTGACGAAGAGCTGTCACCCGATCCCCTCTGGCAAGAGTCACGCGAGTGAGCCGCCAGGCCGAAAAATCCCCTTTACACGGTCGCAGGCGCCGGTGTATAAGGCGGGCCAGTCTGAAGCCGACACCGTTCAGCGAAAGGAGGGATGACACGTGGCAAAGAAGGGGAAGCCCGCAGAGCTCATCATCTCGAAGAGCCGCACCAAGGACGCGGCGAAGAAGTGCAATGTGTCCAGTGACTTTTACGGGGCCCTGGACAAGAAGGTGCGCGAGCTGATCGCCGCGGCCGAGGCCCGGGCCGTGGGCAACAAGCGGAAGACCCTGAAGCCCCAGGATCTGTAGGTCGAACGCGAGGTTCCGTCGCAGCCCTCTGGCCCCCCGGCCAGAGGGCTGTTCTGTTCCGGGGGACGACCATGGAGACCGTGCGGCTCTACCACCGGGAAGGGTGACCCGCCTGCGCCGAGGCGAGGGGGTTCCTCTCGCGCCACCGGGTCGCCTTCACGGCCCACGACGTGGAGCGGCATCCCCTGGATGCGCGGGCCACCCTGGGCCTGGTCCGCCCCTGCCGCAAATTCTTCGTCAAGGTGGGCGAGGAGGTCTTCGTCTGGGATCGCGATCAGGAAGAGGTTCCGGACGAGGCGCTGCGCCGCCACTTCGTGCATGCCGACGGGCTGATCCGCATCCCGGTCCTGATCCTCGGGACCACAACGGCCGTCCGCGGCTTCCTGCCAGACGTCTACGCGGAACTCCTCTCTTCTGCCTCCCGGTGATCGGCGCCACGCCAAGGGATCGAGCAGAGACTGACCCACCATTTCATCCACAGATTACGCAGATTGCGTAGATTATTCCTGAGGGCTCCGGGTCGTGGAATCTGCGAAATCTGCGGTTAAAGGGGTTCTTCCGCGTATGGCAATGCCTCTGCGGTTTTCTCGGAACGTGACCGAGGTACGAGGTGGGACGGGCGAATGCGCGGGGCGACTACCTCGGCCAGCCGATGTACTGGCCGTCCTCCCATAGCTCAATCATGCGGGCCAGGATCGCCACCGACTCCTCGAAGCGCATGGCCTGGCTCATCCGCCGGATGGCCGGCGGCACCCACTCGAGCCTCGGGCGCTCCACCTCGGGAAGCCGGTAGTACGCCCGCCGCAGGCGTTCCAGGGTCGCCTGGTTGCAGACGCCCAGGTTCGAGGCGGGGGCGATCAGGGGGCGGGGATTGTCGTGCAGCGGGCCCCAGTGCAGACAGTCGCGCAGGTTGATGCCGAGGAGGTCCCGCGCGATCCGCGCGAACTCCATGAACCAATCGGTCGTCCCGGCGCAGACGGGGCAGCCGTGACACCCGTCGTGCACAACGACCGCCCCGTATGCGGTGGCCCAGGGTCCGCCGTTGAGCATCCAGTAAACGTGTTTGTAGTGGCGCAGGCGTAGGGGGGGCGGGGGCGGGGCAGGCTGGGCCTGCCGGCGCACCCGCGCCACGCGAGGACGGCGAACAACGAGCGATCCCTTCATGGCGGGGATAGTCTAGCCGACGCCTCGGAAGGCAGGCAAGGGAAAATCCAGGGATTGTCTGCCCATGGGACCCCGTCGGCGGTCAGCCTCTTTCAGGAGGGGGCGGAGGACCTTGACCACCCGCTCCGCAATCAGCCGATGCCCCTGGGTGTTCGGGTGGATCGCATCCACCTTGAGATCCGGCTTGCCCAGGATACCGCTCAGAATGTCCTCTGCCAGGACGGCGCCGTACCGCTCCGCCACTGCCCGGTAGCCCTTCAGGTAGGGATCGCCCATCAGCCCGACGTTCACCTCCAGGATCACCACCATCATCCCCTGGGCGATCAGCGTCTTCACGATGGCGTCCAGGTTCTTGAGGGTTTCCTCCAGCGGCACGCGGCGGAGAAAATCGTTCCCGCCGAACTCCACCAGGGTCAGGCGCGGCTGGTGAGGCAGGACGTCCCGTTCCAGCCGGGCGAGCCCGCCGGCCGTGGTGTCGCCGGTGACACCCGCATTCACCATGGCGATCCCGAGATCGCTCGCGACCAGGCTCGGGAAGCTCTCCTCGGCACGGACGCCGTAGCCCTGGGTGATGCTGTCCCCGAAGAACACGACGACCTCCCCGGCCGCCGCCAGGTTGGCCACCCGGCCCAGGTCCGGTCCCCGCTGTCGCGTCAGATACCAGCCGGCCACCAGGGCCAGCACCAAGAGGCCAGTGAGCGCGAGCGGCCATCGCCTCCTACTTTGAGTGGTGCGTCTCGCCCTCTTACGCAAGGCGTTCGGTGGTTCGATGGTTCGAGGGTTCGACTGTTCCTGCCGAACTACCGAACCGCCGAACCGCCGAACAGTCGAACGCTTTTGCCTCTGGGGGCTCGTCACTGGCCCTCCGCAGCGGTCGCGCTCTCCAGCCGGAGGGCCAGTTCCTCCCACTTGCCGTAGAGAGACGCCGCTTGCTCCTCCAGCGCCTTCCGCTCCCGCGCGACCTCGCGCGCCCTCTCGCCATCCCGGTAGAGATCCGGATTCGCCATCTGGTCGTTGAGGTCTCGAATCCGTGCTTCAATGCTGGCGATCTCCGACTCCAGCTCCCTCAGGCGGGCCCGGAGAGGGGCCGCCTCCCGACTCTTGCGCTGGCGATTCTCCGCCTCGACCCGCCTGGCCTCCCGCGTCCGTGGCTTCGGTGCCGACGCTCTTTGGGGCTGGGGGCTAGGGGCTAGGGGATGGGGACGGGCCTCAGGAGCCCTTTCCTCCCTTCTCGGCTCTCGGCGCCCCCGCTCCGCTCCGCGTAGCGGGGCGGAGTCGGCGCTCGCGGCTCTCGTCTCTTGGCTCTCGGCTCGCTTCTCGAGGTAGTAATCGTAGTCCCCCGCGAACTCCCAGAGCTGTCCGTCCTTTACCTCGACAACCTTCGTGGCGATCCGATTGATGAAGTAGCGGTCGTGGGAAATGAAGAGCATGGTGCCGTCGAAGTCCTCCAGCGCCTCCTCCAGGACCTCGCGGGCAGTGACGTCCAGATGATTGGTCGGCTCGTCCAGGCAGAGCAGATTGGCCGGCCGGAGCAGCATCTTGGCCAGGGCCAGGCGGCTCTTCTCGCCGCCGGACAGGACCGCCACCGGCTTCCCCACGTCATCCCCCGAGAACAGGAAGGCACCCAGGATCGTCCGCAGGCGCGGCTGCATCTCCACGTCGGCGATCGCCGCCAGCTCTTCCAGCACCGAGTGCTGCGGATTCAACGCGTCAAGCTGGTGCTGGGCGTAGTAGTGAACGGAGACGTTGTGCCCCAGGACCCGGTCCCCAGCCTCGAAGGGCAGGGTGCCCGCGACGATCTTGAGCAGGGTGCTTTTCCCGGCGCCGTTGACACCGACCAGGGCCACCCGGTCCCCCCGCAGGAGGCGGAAGTCCACGCTGGCATAGACGACCTTGTCCCCGTAGGCCTTACGAATCCTGCGAAGCTCGCACACGGTCGTCCCGCCCCGCGGGGGCTGGGGCATGCGGAAATGGATTCGCTTGGGGGCGCGGATCACCTCGACCCGCTCCATCCGGTCCAATTGTTTGATCCGGCTCTGGACCTGGCGCGCCTTGGTCGCCTTGTACCGGAACTTCCGGATGAAGCGCTCCACCTTCTCGATCTGCTCGGCCTGAGTGCGCTGTGCCGCCTGGATCTGCTCTTGCCGCACCAGCTTCTGCGCCTGGTAATCGTCGTAATCCCCGACGGAGAGGGCGAACCGCCCCAGTTCCAGCTCCGCGATACGGTCTACCACCCGGTTCAGGAAGTACCGGTCGTGGGAGATGATCACCACGGTCCCCTCGTAGGCAGCCAGGAACTCCTCCAGCCACTGGAGGGATTCGAGGTCCAGGTGGTTGGTGGGCTCGTCCAGGAGGAGCAGGTCCGGCGCCTGCAGCAGGAGGCGCCCCAGGGCCACGCGCATCCGCCAGCCCCCCGAGAGCTTTGTCAGGGGCGCGAAGAAATCGTCCGGCCCGAAGCCAAGGCCGCTCAGGATCGCCTTTGCCCTGGCCTCCAGGCTGTAGCCGCCCAGCGCCTCGTACTGGTGCTGGAGGTCGCCGTAGCGCCGCATGAGATCTTCGGACGCTCCGTTCTCGACCTCGGCCATCTCGGCAGCCAGGAGTTCCAGCTCTGCCTCCAGCCGCTCGATCTCGGGGAACCCCGCCAGCAGGTGGCCCAGGACCGTTCCGTCGCCGGCCGTGGCGATCTCTTGCGGCAGATACCCGATGGTCGCGGACTTCGCCCGCCGGATCTCACCCGAATCCACCTCCATCTGGCCGGTCAGGATGCGGCAGAGGGTGGTCTTGCCGGCGCCATTGGGGCCAACCAGGCCGATGCGCTGGCCCCGTGTGATATGCCACGTCAGGTCCTGGAACAGCACCTGCCCGCCGAAGGATTTGCTGATGTGCTCAAGCTGGATCATGGGAAGCCTGTCGATCTGGTTCTACCGGCCTACTGATGGCACGGGATCCGACGCCGCGCCAGAAGGGCACGGAACCATACTACGAGAATGCGGGCGGGGCAAGGAAGGCTGCGGGAATGCGCTGGACTCAGGACCGAGGTGGACTATTGGGCAACCGGGCGACTTGGCAATCTGGCGACCTGGGGTTCCGGGTTGCCAAGTTGCCAAATTGCCTGATTGCCAGACTGCCTGGTTGCCAGTGACCGGTTCAGGCGGGAGAAGGGGCCGGCCTGCGGCGCCGGAGGGGCATGAGCGAATGGGGCTGGTTGACCTGCTGGGATCGGCGGGGAACCCGGTCCAGGGCAGTGGCGATCTCCCGTTCGATCTCGGCCCGCGTCCGCCGCTTCCGCTTGCACGTCCCGAGGTTCATCTCGGCCAGGGTCAGCCTGATCTGGTTGGCCGCCTCCACGATGGCCAGCAGGCTGGGGGCGTAGAAGCACCGGACCGTGTACCCGCAGACCGTGCAGCGTTTGTAGAAGAAGCGCCAGTTCCCGTCAAAGGCGGGGCGCCCGATCCGCTCCATATGATCCGTGCAGCAGGCCGAGGGGGCCGTGGGGGACACGATCCGCCGCGGGTAATCATTTGCGGGCGTTCGATTATCCCGGTATTCGATGATGTTGTCCATCTCCGGCTCCGGATGAGGGGCGGGGCCCATGCCGCTTGGCAGGCGACACGGCCCCGTACCCATTCCAACTCCGCCCGGCCTATTTCAGTTCCAGCGCCGCGAACTGGCTGGCGTCCCCCCGGCGGAAAAGGAGCAGTAATGACTGGGCATTTGGCTCCTTCTGGGCCTCGGCCTGGGCCTCATTGACCGATGTGACTTTTGTTCGGTTCACCTCCAGGATGACATCCCCGGTCCGGATCCCGGCCCGGTCTGCGGGGCTGCCCGGCTGGACAGCCACCACGACAACGCCCTCGCCGGAGGTGAGGCTGAGCCGCTCCGCCGTCCGGGCATCCAGGTCACGCAGGGCCAGGCCCCACTTGCTTGGGGCCCGCTCTGCGGGCGCGGGCATCTCGCCACGCTCACCCGGCATCCGCCCGACCGTGACACGCAGGATCTGGTCCGCCCCGGTCCGCAGGATCGTGACCGGCACCTCCTTGCCGATCGGTGTCGCGGCGACCAGCGGCGGCAGACTGTGCATCTCGGCAATCTCCTTGCCGTCGAACCCGATGATGACGTCACCTCGCTTGATGCCGGCAGCCTCGGCAGGGCTGCCCTTTGTCACGTCGGCGACCAGCGCGCCCTTCTTGTCCTTGAGGTTCAGGGATTTCGCCAGTTCCGGCGTGAGGGCCTGGATATTCACGCCCAGGTAACCCCGGGTCACCTCACCCTTGGCCTCCAGTTGCGGGAGCAGCCCCTTGGCCAGATTCACCGGGACGGCAAAGCCGATGCCCTGGCCGTTGGGGATGATGGCCGTGTTGATGCCCACCACCTCCCCCTGCAGGTTGAAGAGCGGGCCGCCCGAATTCCCGGGGTTGATCGAGGCATCGGTCTGGATGAAATCATCGTAGGGCCCGGCGCCGATCACGCGCCCCTTGGCGCTGACGATGCCGGCCGTGACCGTATTGTTCAGGCCGAAGGGATTCCCGATGGCCACGACCCAATCCCCGACCCGCAGCCGGTCCGAGTCCCCCAGGGCCGCCACGGGGAGCGTTCCCTTGGGCTCGATCTTCAACAAGGCGATGTCGGTCTTGGGGTCGCGCCCGATGACCTTCGCCGGGTACTCTTCCTTGCTGGCCAGCGTGACCGTGACTTCCTTTGCGCCCTCGACCACGTGGTTGTTGGTGACGATCAGCCCATCCTTGCTGATGATGAAGCCGCTCCCCGCCGCTTGCTGCCGGAACTCCCGCGGCGACCGCGGCATCTCCCGGAAGAAGCGGTCGAAGTAGGGGGCGAACGGGGAGTCCTGACCGAATTCCCCTTCAGGCCCCATCAACCCCGGCCCGGTCACCCGCTCCACCTTGGTGACCCGGATGTTCACGACGCTCGGGGCCAGCTTGTCCGCCAAGTCGGCGAAGCTCGCGGGCGCCCCAGACGGGCCCGTCGCCGCGGGCGCCATGCTCGCCGCCCGGGCCGCCAATGGCTGAAGCCAGCCGCCGCCCAGCCCGGCCCCCAGGACGCTCCCTACCAGGAGCGCGGCCAGGGCAACTGCCACCGGACCCTTCCGGACCGCCATCCATCCCTTTCCTGCTTGCCATGTGTTTTTCAACAACCGCCACATGTTTGCACCTCCGATTCAAGTTTTTGCCAGGCCCAAAACCATGCAGCATCGCAACCGGCCAAGAGGATAGCCCGCGAACATGTGAGGCGGATTAATGGCCGATTAGAATTTCTTAATAAGGAGGGGAGACAGCCTTCGTGCCGGGTAAAATAGATGGAGTTCCGCCCCTGAATGGACGATCAGGCGGGGACGGCAGGCATAGGACAAACACACTGCCGGAGCCGCCCCGACCGTCGCCGGACCGGGTGGATCTGGGCCGGCGGACCGCGCCGGGGTGGGGGTGGCCGCAGGGGCTTGGCACAATCTGGCCTGATAGGCTAAAGTTTGGTGAGAGAGGAGGGTTGGCCATGAGATCGATATTGCTTTCCCTACTTATTGCGCTCTCGGTTCCCCAGGCGCCGTTGACCGTTCCCAAGGAGCCCGAACTTGGAAGCAATCCGCTGAAGCCATCCAACCTCCCCTCCCATGTCCAACGCGTCCAACCTGCCGTCGTTGGGATCAAGGTTCGGGTCCCGCTGGATCGTCCCTCGGTCCTCACCCTGGGTCCCGAGCGGTGGGGGAGCGGCGTGATCTTCGATCCTGCCGGATACGCGGTCACGGTCAGCTACATCCTGCTTGACGCCGCATTGATACAGGTGACCCTCCGCGACGGCCGGGTTGTCCCGGCGAAGTTGGTCGGCCTCGATCTCGAAAACGGTCTTGGGGTCATCAAACTCGAAGGCGAAGGGCCGTGGCCTGCTGCTTCACTGGGGGAATCATCCACGGTGGCCGTCGGTCAGGCCACGGCGACGATCGGGGTTAATGACGACAATGATCTCGTGGTCACCCAAGGCAGCGTGCAGGAGATCCGGAGCTTCGCCGGCTATTGGGAGTATATGCTCGATCGGGCCTTTGTCGTGGCTCCCTACAATCCGGCTTTCGGCGGGAGTCCCCTGGTGAACGTCCAGGGGGACGTCATCGGAATCACGTCCCTAAAGATTGGGGAGCACCCCTCCGTCAATCTCGCGATCCCGATTGAACTCTTCACCGCATCCAAGGACGAACTGATCGGCCAGGGCCGAGTCGTGAGCCGCCGCCCCCGTCCCTGGCTTGGCCTCTACACCGTCCCTGCCGGGGAAGGCGTCGTCGTCGCTGGAACCTCTCCCATCGGACCGGCAAGGCAAGCGGGCTTTCAGCGCGGTGACGTGATCGTGAGAATCAGCGGGGAGAAGGTCGAGAGCCAGGAGGAGTTCTACCGAAGGCTCTGGCAGGCGCAAGTCGGGCAGGAAATCACCCTGGTCGTGTTGCGGGAATCCCGCTTTCACGCCATTACGGTCCGCCCGGTAGACCGCTACCAGTTTTTCCGAACGGGAAATTAGCTCTGGGCGGTATTCGACCGGTCGCCTCTCATTTGTCGTCCGGGATCGACCTGTGCGAACCTTGCGAAACGGGACATCGATTACATCTTCAAATCTACGTGACCTGACGCCGAGCCAAGATCAAAATCAGAACGCCCTTCGGCCCGGACTTCTGTCTCCTGCACGCTAAGGTTTTCTCCTCAGGGTCACGCCCCCCATTTTCGGAAAAACAATGCCTGGCGTTTGATCTCTTCGGTCCGTGCCGTCAGCGCGCCGAGCCTTTGCTCGTTCAGAGGGGTGAAATCCCTGGCGATTCTCACGTTCTCTTCCAATTGCTCCACATTGTCGCAGCCGACGATCACCGTGCTCACCGGCAGCGACAGGACATACTCCATGGCCTCCTTCATGTTGATCGTGCCGCTCCGGCTGGCCCGTTCCCGGGGTGGCTGCGCCTCAAGTGGCGGCGGCGTCCAGGAGGAGAGGATGCGCCCCCGCGCCGGGATCTTCATCCCGATGATGCCCAGCCCTTGTTCCAGCGCGAGTGGCAACAGATGCTCGATGAAACTCAGGTGGTGGCGATCCGCAGCATTGACCGCCATGAGGATGGTGTCGAAACGGTAGCGCTTCAATCCATCAGCCAGGACATACGGGTCTGCATGACCGGTGATCCCGAGGAAGCGAACCACCTTTTCGGATCGGGCCTTCTCCAGGGCATGAATGGCCCCGTCCTTGGCGAAGATCTGATCCAGTTGCTCGGTCTGGCTGACGTTGTGAAGCTGCCACAGGTCAAGATGATCAGTTTCCAGTTGCTTCAGACTGCTCTCGAGGAGTTTCATCGATTCATCGTAGGTCCGCCTGTGGGTCTTGCTCGTCAAGAAGACCTCGCGTCGCCGATGCTTCATGACCTTGCCGATGTACTTCTGACTCCACTGATCCGGTCCACCGTATGCGGCCGCCGTATCAACGTAATTGACCCCGAGGTCAATAGCCCGATTCACAATCGCGACCGATTGTTCCTCCATGTTGGGTTTCTCAATGGTCGCCTGTCCGCCGAGGCTGAAGATCCCCACCCGATAGCCTGTTTTTCCGAGATTCCGTGTGGGCATGGCGCTGGAAGTACGCTCATTGTGTGGGGCGGGGCGCTGCGCGCCTGCGACATCCGCAGCGGAGGCGGTTGCTCGATACCCAAGCGTCACCCCCACGGCACCGGCCACGCCCGTCTTGACGAACTCTCTCCGGCTAGAGCCTAAGTTCCCAGTAGTCTTCGTGGGATGCTCTTTATTCATGGCGGCACCCTCCACTGCTTCCCTGACGCTCCCAGTGCTCCTTGAACGGGAAACGGGGGATCTCGACTTCCTGTCTCGGAGCCCCTATACCGGAAACCAGGGATCGCGTCAAGGTCGGGACGTGCGCTTGCGGACTCTTACGAACCTTCTCATGCTTCGGCTCGTCACACCGGAGCCCTGGGCTGAGCCCATCGAGCTTTACAGTTCGCAGGATGTCTGGATGGGAGGGCTCAACCAGCAAGAGGCAGGACTATCGTAAACGTGCTGCCGGCGCCGGGGATGCTCTGGACCTCGATCCGGCCGCCGTGGGCCTCGGCGATGGTCTTGGCGATGCAGAGGCCCAGGCCGGCCCCGCCGGCCTCGCGCGAGCGGGCCGGGTCCACCCGATAGAACCGCTCGAAGATCCGCGGCAGGGCCTCGGGGGGAATCCCAATGCCGGCATCCCGGACGATGATTTCCGCCCAGAGGCCGATGCTTTCGGACAATTTCGAATTGCGAATTGCGAATTGCGAATTTTGCTCCGACCCATTGTGCCTCACGGCCCGGAGGGTCAGGGTCACTTGGCCGCCGGGCGGCGTATACTTCACCCCGTTGTCCACGAGGTTCCGCAACAACTGCTTGAGGCGCTGGCTATCCCCCTGCGCGATCAGGGGCTCGAGCCCCAGGATCTTCACCCGCACTTGTTTCCCGCGGCCCAAGATCTCGCCCTCCTTGGCCACCTCTTCCACGAGGCGGTCCAGCTCGACCGGCTCGGCCTCCCATCGCAGGGCGCCGGCGTCCGCGCGCGAGAGCAAGAGGAGGTCGTCCACCAGGCGGGTCATGGACTCGACCTCTTCCAGCGCACTCTCGAGCACCCGTTGGTACTCTGCGGGATCCCGGGGGCTCCTCAGGGCAACCTCGATCTCCCCCTTCATGACCGTGAGCGGCGTCCTCAACTCGTGGGATGCATCCGCGGAAAAGCGCCGCACCTGGGCGAAGGTGGCCTCGAGTCGCGCTAACATCTCGTTGAGGGTCCGGGCCAGGCGGCCCAGCTCGTCGTCCACCTCCGCCCCATCGAGCCGCTGGGCCAGGTGCTCGGCCTCGATCCGGCGGGCCGTCGTGGTCATCTGGTCCACGGGTCGCAGGGCGCGGCGCGCCAGCAGCCAGCCCCCGGTCCCGGCCAGCGCCAGTGCCAGGGGAACCAGGGCCGCCAGGGTCCACAGGAAGTGCTGGCGGGCCATGGAGAGCCCCTCCAGGGACATCCCTACTTGCAGAACGTTCACCATTCGGCCGCGTTGCACGACCGGAAAGGTCAGCACCCGGACGGGGAACCGCCCGTTGCCCGGACGCGTCTCGAAGGTCGCATACCCCTCTGCGGCGTTCTTCAGGGCCTTCGGGCTGACATGGAGCGGCTCGCCCCCGAATCGAGGCCAGCGTGGATCCAGGCGGCCATCGGGGTCCAGGAACTGGTAGAACCTGTCCGTGAAGCTCGGCCCGAAGAGTCGCCGCAGCACCTCATCCAGGTCCGGGGGGATCAGTTCCGCGGGCGGCCGATTCGCCGCCTGGACGACTGTCTTGGCGACCCCTTCGAGAGTCGCGTCCACATCTTGCCAGAGCCCGCGCATCAGCAGGCCGTAGGATGCGCCGCCCAGCAGGATGAGGGTCGCCGCCAGGATCCCCGTGTACCACAGGGTCAGCCGGGCCCGGATCGAGAGTCGTTTCATGTCAGAAAGAACTTATCCGCAGATTTCTCAGATTACGCAGATTTCTTACTCGGCTCTCGGCTCGCGGCTCTTGGCTCTCAGTCGGCCTTGAGAACGTAGCCCACCCCGCGCACCGTGTGGATGAGCTTACGTTCCCGGCCCGCATCAATCTTCTTGCGCAGGTAGTTCACGTAGACGTCGATCACGTTCGTGCCCGAGTCGAAGGAATAGTCCCACACGTGCTCGGCGATCGTGGTCCGGGTGAGGACCCGGCCGGCGTTCCGCATGAGGTACTCCAGAAGGGCGAACTCGCGATTGGTGAGCGAGATGGCTTCCCCCCCACGCGCCACCGTTCGCGTGGCCGGATCCAGGGTGAGGTCGGCGACCTGAAGCACCGGGGCCCGAGCTGCCGTCCCGCGGCGCAGCAGGGCGCGTACCCGCGCCAGCAGCTCGGCAAAGGCGAAGGGTTTGGTGAGGTAGTCGTCTGCGCCGGCGTCCAACCCCTGCACCTTGTCCTCCACCGCGTCCCGCGCCGTAAGAAGCAGGACCGGCGTGGCCACCTTCGCCTGGCGGAGTTCCCGGACCACCTGGAATCCCGGCTTCCCCGGCAGCATCACATCCAGAACGATGACGTCATGGAGGCGGTCCAGGCCCATGGCCAGACCCGTCTCACCGTCGGAAGCCACGTCCACCGCGTAGCCGTCCTCCGTGAGCCCCTTGCGGATGAAGCTGGCGACCTTCCGATCGTCCTCGACCACCAGGATACGCATGCCAGGAACCTATGCCGAACCTCTTACCACAAAGACGCCAAGACCCGACCTCTCACTTATCCGCAGATTTCGCAGATTACAGATTATTTTCGGAAGAGACCCTCTGAAATCTGCGGAATCTGCGTAATCTGCGAATATATTGGCGTCCAGTGTTGTCAGCGGTTTGAATAGGAGATCCGATGGATCAGCCCGGCGCGGTCGTCCGAGACGTAGAGGGCGCCATCCTTCCCCGTGATCACGTCCACGGGTCGGCCCCAGGCGCGGTCCCCCTGGAGCCATCCGGTGGCGAAGTCCTGCGGCGCGCCTGGCCGTCCGCCCTGCATGGGAATCCGGATCACCTTGTAGCCCGTCGGGACGGAGCGGTTCCAGGACCCGTGCAACCCGACGAACAGGTCCCCGTGGTACTCTGCGGGGAACATGTTCCCCGTGTAAAATGTCAGCCCCAGCGTGGCGGAGTGCGCCTGGATCTCCACGGTCGGCAGCGCGGTGGTCTTGCAGAAATCCGGCCGGCTGAAATCCGGATCGGGGACCCGCGAGCCGTTGCAGTGTGGCCAGCCGTAGTGCGCGCCGTCTTTGACCACGAGGAAGGTATCCGGCGGGAAGTCGTCCCCCAGCCAGTCCCGACCGTTATTCGTGGCCCACAGTTCCCCGGTGCGCGGGTGAAAGGTGATGCCGACGGCATTCCGGATGCCCCGGGCGAAGATCCGGCCGCCCGTCCCGTCCGGGTTGAACTGGAGGATCCCGGCGCGGCGCGGATCGCGCTCCTCGCACACGTTGCAGGAGGAGCCGACGGACACATACATCTTCCCGTCTGGGCCGAAGGCGATCGTCCGGGTCCAGTGACCTCCGCCGGGCGGCAGATCGGGGACGACGACCTCGGGCTTGCCTCCCGTCAGGTCTCCCGGGCGGTACGGAAAGCGGACCACGGCGCCCGTCTCCGCCACGTAGAGGAACCCGCGGAAAAAGGCAAGGCCGTGTGGGCGGTTGAGCCCATCGGTATAGACGACCACCCGGTCCGCCTTCCCATCTCCGTCACGATCCGGCAGGGCCACGACCTGGCCGCGGGATGGAATCGACACGAACAGGTCGCCCGACGGGCTCACCGCCATGAAGCGCGGCGCGCCCAGGCCCGAGGCGAAGGTATTGATCCGGAAACCGGGCGGCAGGTGAACCGTGCCCTCCTGGGCAGGGACCCAGCTCGCGGGCGCGCAGGCCGCCAGCAAAGCGACCAGAGCAGCCAGGGAAGACTTTCGCGGCATCCTCATCGCCGTCGCCGTCGCGGCGCCTCATAGGTAGCCGTCACGATCGTATGGATCCCGCCCCGGACATAGAAGTCGCCCACGACCGTCATGCGGCGGGGCCGGGCCTCCCGGACCAGGTCATCCAGGATGCGGTTGGTCACGGCCTCGTGGAAGTGACCCTCGTTCCGGAACGACCACAGGTACAGCTTGAGCGACTTCAACTCCACGCACAGCCGGTCCGGGACGTAACGGATGCGGATCGTGGCGAAATCCGGCTGCCCCGTGCGGGGGCAGAGGCAGGTGAACTCCGGGCAGTCGAAGCTGATCTCGTAGTCCCGCTCCGGGTTCGGGTTGGGGAACGTCTCGAGCTGTTTCGAAGGTTTCGTCGGCATAGGGAACTTCCAGTCAGCGCCGGCCACGCCACCAGCCGTCAATCCCCCAGTACTTCCCCGCGCCGCCGACCAGAACCACCAGCAAGAGCGCGATGCCGGGCAAGCGCTCGCTCATGCGACCTCCAGTCTCTGCCATCGCACACCTACCAGGGCTGCGGGTCGGTCAGGACGCGTCGCACTTGGTCCAGGGTGATGTTGCTTCCGCTGACGATCAGGACCACGGTCTGGCCCCGAAGCCGATCCTTCAGCTTCCGCGCTGCGGCCGCCGGCGCGGCGCCGGCCGCCTCGGCGAGCTGGTGCCCGACTTCCAGGAGGAATCGCACCCCCTGGCGAAGTTCTTCCTCGCTCACCAGGATGATGTCGTCGATGTTTTCTCGGATGATGCCAAGGGTGAGGTCGAAGGGGACCCGGGTCATCAGGCCCTCGGCCCAGGTGGCGGCCTCCGGCGTCTGGATCTTCCGTCCCGCCTTCCAGGATAGGTACACGGACGGGGCCTTCTCCGCCTGGACCCCGATGACCTTCACCGTCGGGCTAATGCGCTTGGCCACCAGGCAGTGGCCGCTGGCGCCGCTGCCGCCGCCGATGGGGACGATGATGACGTCCACCTGCGGGAGCGCCTCCATGATTTCCAGGCTGGCGGTCCCCACGCCGGCGATCAGGAGCGGCTCGTTGGCGGGGTGCACGTACCGGTAGCCCTGCAGGCGCGCCTGTTCCTCCACCCACTCCCGGACCTCGTCGAAGTCCCGCCCTCGCAGGACGACTTCGGCCCCCAGGCGGCGCATGGACGCGACCTTGTCGGGGTTTGCTCCGTCGGGTGCGCCGATGATAGCCTTCACCCCGAACGTCCTGGCGGCATAGGCGACGGACTGGCCGTGGTTCCCCGTCGAGGCCGTGATGACGCCGCGTGCCCGCTCCTCCTCCGTGAGCTGCGAGATAAAGTTGATCCCGCCCCGAACCTTGAAGGCCCCGATGGGCAGGACGGTTTCCAGCTTGAGGTACAGCTCGCACCCCAGGGCCTCGGACATCGCCGCAGAGCGGACCAGCGGCGTGGGCGCCAGATACCGGCTGATGACCTGGCGGGCGCGATAGACGTCCTGGAGCGTGGGTGGCTGCATGGCATCCCCTTTGGCCTGATTTCGCACATCGGGTCATGGCGACGGTACGGGGAAGGATACACCGGCGACGGTCACCGGGCAACCGAATCCCGGGGCTGTCCTGAAGACCGTGCCAAGCGAGAAAGCCGGTTGCTCCCTCCTCCTGGCGCCGCGTATCATCCCTCCGTCATCTTGCCCAGGTTCTCTCGGGGAGCATCGGATTCGAGCCACATTCGTGAGGTGATGAAGGAGGGACGTATGCGCTTTGCCAATCGGGTTGCAATCGTAACGGGTGCCGCGCGCGGAATCGGGAAGGCCATCGCCACCCGGCTGGCCTCCGAGGGGGCCACCGTGGTGGTCGCCGATGTGAATCGAGACGCCGCCGGGGTCGCGGCCAAGGAGTTGGAGGCGGCCGGACGGAAGGTCCTGGCCTGCCCCATGGACGTGAGCGATCCGGCCCAGGTGGCCGCCACGGTGCAGTCGGTCCTACAACGCTTCGGGCAGATCGATATCCTGGTGAACAACGCCGGCATCGTGGGCGAGGTGATCCCGGTTCACGAGACCTCGGACGCCGAGTGGCATCGGGTGCTGGCCGTGAACCTGCACGGCGTCTTCTACTGCAGCCGCGCCGTCCTGCCCGCCATGCTGTCCAGGAAGTGGGGGCGGATCGTGAGCCTCGCCTCGGTCGCCGGCAAGGAAGGGAACCCCAACATGGCGGCCTACTCCGTGTCCAAGGCGGGGGTCATCGCCTTCACCAAGTCCCTGGCGAAAGAGGTGGCGCGAGACGGCATCACCGTCAACTGCGTGACCCCGGCCCTCACCGACACCGACATGGCGCGAAGCTTTACCCCCGAGCAGCGGGCGCTCCTCGCCAGCAAGGTCCCCATGGGACGCCTGGCCGCCCCGGAGGAAATCGCCGCGGTCATTGCCTTCCTGGCCTCGGACGACGCCAGCTTCGTCACGGGAGCCGTCTACGACGCCTCCGGCGGCCGGTCGGATTACTGAGGCTCTCTCTACAGGCCCCCCACTATGCGGAGATGCTGCCAGACCCCCCGCAAGTGGGGGACGATGCCAGTTCAGCCGACACAGAACCGCCTTGACGTCGGGGCGCCGTGAGCATACTCTTTCGCCCGGAGACGGAAATTTCGCCGGCGGGGCCTCCGCCGGCTGCGGACGACCCGGCGATAACTGACCGGACGGGTTCCGAGTGCGCCGTCCTTCACCGACGAGGAGCCACCATGAAGATCAGTTGCTGCTGGCTGTACGCCATCTCGAAGTACGGCTACCCGCCCAGCCTGCCGGACACCTACCGGGCGGTGGAAGAGATGGCCGCTCTCGGCTTCGCCAACGTGGAGCTGGAAGGAGTGCGGGAAGAGAATCTCCGGGCCGTGCACGACGAGCGGAAGAAACTGAAGAAGCGCTGCGAGGACCTGGGGGTGCGCGTCGTGAATTTCTGCCCGGTGCTGCCGGAGCTGGTCCACCCGGAGAAGGCCCGGCGGGTCCACGCTCTGGATCTCTTCAAGCTCGCCGTGGAGACGGCCACCTTCTTCGGCTGCGAAACGATCCAAACCGACAGCTATCTCCCACCGCTGGAGTTCGTGGGCGAGGCGCCCTACCAGGAGGCCATCAGCTTTGGGAAGCGGTTCCAGGTGAAGATTGACCCGGCCTTCCGCTGGAACGATCTGTGGGACTGGCTGGTGGACAGCATCGGGGCCTGCGCCGACGAAGCGGACCGGGCCGGCCTGAAGTTTTGCCTGGAGCCCCGGGTGGGCGAGATCGTGAGCAACACCGACGCCCTCCTGCGACTGATGGATGCGGTGGACATCGAGAATTTCGGCGCCGTCCTGGACACCGGCCACCAACACGCCCAGAAGGAAATCCTGCCCCTCAGTATCGAGAAGCTGGGCAGCCGCGTCTACTACCTCCACGCCTCGGATAACGACGGGCAGACCAACCAGCACCTGGCAGTGGGGCGCGGCAGCGTGGACTGGGACGGGGTGTTCCTGGCCCTGAAGAAACACGACTTCTCCGGCTACGTCGCCGTGGATGTCGGCGGCGTGCCCGACCTGGAGGCCCAGTACCGCGAGTCCAAGCTCTTTCTGGAGAATCTGGCCGGCCGTCTGGGCGTCTAGGCCAGATCATTCACGAAGCCGCACGTCACGGCCGGCCCGGTCGTGTCTCTCCCCCAGGAGGGGCTTGTCTTGACAGTCGCCGGAAGCGCAGGCAAGGTAGGAGCATCAAGGCTGGCGGCTCCGACCGGCGACGCGTGGGCGAGCACGATCAGGAATCCGGCCCCATCGTCGGGATCAGGACTGATGGAACCTGATTCGATCCTCTGGGGGGTTCCATGTACTACCTAATCATCAGCCGCCATTGCGCCAAGATGCAGCAGGAGTTGGCTCCCGCCCTGCAGGGACGGAAGGACATCCGGGTGATCCTGGACCGCCGGCACGGCGAGCAACGCGCCGGCGGCGAGCAGATCGCCACGGAGCGCCGTCGAAAGGATCGCCGCCGCCCTCCCGACATGCTCCTGGGTGACCGGGCCGCGGAAGGGGCGTAGGAAGCCGGTCCGAGGATACCACGGCGGCAGGGCGTGCTGGGGTTTGCTCGTGAGAGAGGAGGCAACAATGGCTTCGAGGTGGCGAGACTGGCAGCCGTGGCTGCTGGGTGTGATCCTGCTCTTGTTTCCGGTGCTTGAGGGGTGCGCCGTATTGCTGGTGGGCGCTGCCGCAGGCGCAGGGGCCGGCACCGTGGCCTATATTCAGGGGGAGCACTCCCAGGTCCACGCCGGCGGCTACGAGCGGGTTTGGTCGGCCGCCGTCAGTGCGCTGAACCAGATGAACATCCGGGTGATCAAGACGGAGAAGGATGCCCTCAGCGGGACGATCACGGCGCGGCGGGCGGACGACACCTCGGTCGTCGTGAAGGTGGAACCGACCGGCACCGATACCACCACGGTCAAGGTTCGCGTCGGGATGTTCGGCGACCGGGCCGCCTCAGAGTCCATCCAGGCCCGGATCGTGAGCGTGCTTCGGGGTGGGAAATAGGCGGGCTGCCGCTGCTCCTCTCACACATCCAATAGCCCCCAGGCCCGACAGCGAATACTACCCCTGCCATATTGCCCACGCCAGGGTAAGCCATCCCGCAATGAAGGCGACCCCGCCCAGGGGCGTGATCGCCCCCAGCGCGCGGACGCCGCTCAGGCTCAGGCCGTACAGGCTCCCGGAAAACAGGACGATTCCCGCCAGAAACAACCAGCCTGCGGCATGCGTGGCCTGTCCGGGCCAGCGCGCCGCCGCCCACGCCACTGCCAGCAGCCCCAGGGCATGGATCAGGTGATAGCGCACGCCGGTCTCGAAGACGGTCAATAGCTCGGGCGTCAGGCGCGCGCGCAGTGCGTGCGCCCCGAACGCGCCTGCGCCCACCCCCAGCGCCGCCAGCAACGCCCCAATGATGAAGAAGGTGCGATCCATTCCCCCACCTCCGCGGCTCAGGGATCAGAATCTTGCCAGGAACGTGGTCACCGCCCGGCTGAAGGCCTCGGGCTGCTCCATGTTGGACAGGTGTGAGGCCGACTTCAGGATGACCAGCTCCGACCCCTTGATCCTCTCGTGGATTGTCCGGGATGCGGTGACCGGCGTCCCGGGATCCTCCTCTCCCACGATCACCAGCGTCGGCGCGGCGATGGCCTGCAGGCGGTCCGTCAGGTCGAGCATCGCGATGGCGTGGCAGCAGCCGATGTAGCCCGCCGGATTCGTCGCCCGGATCATTGCGCGCACGCGGTCAACGACGTCGGGACGCTGCTCTCGAAACGGGGCGGTGAGCCAGCGTCCGATCGTGGGTTCCACGTGCGGCTCCATGCCGTGTGCCTGGGCCGCGCGGATCCGCTCATCCCACATGGGCTTGGCGTCGGGGGGCACCCGGCTGGTCGTGTCACACAGGACGAGACTCTGGAGCATCTGGGGATACGTAAGGGCCAGGATCTGGCCGATGAATCCACCCATGGACAGTCCGATGAAGTGCGTCCGCGCGATCCCCAGGGCCTGGAGGAGCGCCCGCGTGTCCTCCGCCAGTTGGTCGAGGGAGTAGGCGCCCCCGGGGGCGTCGGTGCCGCCATGCCCCCGCGTGTCGAATCGGAGGACGCGATAGCGCGAGGTGAGCGCGGGGATCTGCGGATCCCACATCGAAAGGTTCGTCGCAAGCGAATGGCTCAGCGTGACGACCGGCCCCGAGGCCGGCCCCTCGAGGATATAGTTGATGTTGATGCCGTTGGCAGTGATTTTCATGGTCACGCTCTCCTCACATGAAAGCGCTGAGTCTCAGCAATCCGTTAGCAGCCTCGGAACTGTGGGAACGGCCGATCTGGTTTGTCAATCCCCAGGTATGGCCCTTTCCTCTCGAATCAGACCACTGCTCGCCGAGGGCTTACGGCTGTTCGGGGCTGGCCCGGTCGGATTGGACGGGAGGTTCCGCCCGTCGGGTGAGCTGGGCATCATGAAGACGACCGAGGAAGAGCTGTGAGCAAATGGCCCCTACCAAGGCGAGCGCCATGTCCCACTGGGTGTCCCACACATCACCCTGAGTCCCAAGGAATGCCGTCCCCGTTTCCGGAGAAGTAAGAAGCGCCGCCCACCACTCGACCAGCTCGTAGAAGGCGCTGATGGCCAGGGAAACACAGCAGACCAGGAAGAACAGCCACTTACCGGCCCTGAGGGGAGAGGTCCGCAGCAGGACCTCACGCGCGAGAATCGCCGGGACAAACCCTTGGGCGAAATGTCCAACACGATCATAATGGTTGCGGGATAGGGCAAACGCGTCACGAATCCAATTGAACAGCGGCATCTCAGCGTACGTGTAGTGCCCGCCGACCATGAGGATGATGGCGTGGAGCCAGATCAGGATATAGGCGAGCGACGTGAGGGGGAACCGTCGGTAGGTGGCGACGAGGATCGGAACGCCGATGATGACCGGCATGACCTCCAGCCACCATGTCGCGACGTCGCGTGGGCCGATCCCGGACCAGACGAACACTGCAACGAGACTTCCCCCAAGGACAAGCAGGTAGCGGGGCACCACCGGCCTTACTCTCCCCGGATTCGCAGAAACGGTCGAGCACCCGCGCCTGTTCATTTGGGGTTCCTCTTGCCGAGGTTGTGCGGGCGCTGAAGTAATGCGATTTTCCCCCTCGCCCCTCTTCGCCTTTCCCGAGGAAAGGCTTCACGCGGGAGCCCTGCCGATTGTGTGCCTGATGACCGACACTGGGCCGTTTCTTATCCCATTCATCTCTGACTCCAGAGGTGGCGGGATAATCGGCACTCTGCCCTTCTTACATAAGCTCCACTGTACTCGATCGGCTCCCCTTGATTGTTTCAACCCAAATCAACGAAACCGTCCGCAATTCTCCTCGCTCCCCTGCTATCACCACTAAGCAGCAATCGAATAGCTCTGGAATACGACTCGCGAGCGCCATTGACCCTTTGCGGCGCTAGAATAGGAAGATCAGCCAAGTCACCAGGTTCATACTTAACGAGCCCATCAGCATAGGTTCGACGAACATACTTCATGGCTTTCATCGTATGGCTGGCAAGGAAGGAGAGTGCCCATGCCGCTCTTTGTCCGAGGGTTTGCGGCTTCTGGAATCGGACGGTGTAAAGAGTATTGGTTGCTGTCAGCTCAGGCATATTATTCAGGGCTATCCAGGGGCCAATCTGCGACATCCCACTAATGAAGCCCTCGACTCGTGGCGGCAAATGAGTTCTGTACCATGGATCCCTGAACTTTACCTTGTACCTTTCCCGGCGACACCCTCCATGTTCAGAATCCAGCTCGACGTAGCGCCTTACTGCGGTATTCTCCAAAAGCTGATCGTTTGGATGAAAAAGCCAGACGCGCTCATTGGTATCGCGAAGTCTGTCCCAAGTTTCTTTGCTAATTTCCGCTCCGACCAGGTGGCGAGCCCTTGATAAGACGGAACGTAGGCATGAAATAGGGAGGCTTCGCGCACGCCGTTGAGATTCGGTCAACAAGAAGAAGTCTGCATCTCCTGTTACGCCGCCTAAGCGGATTTCCATTACATCGCCCACCCGCAGATGGTCGGTTGGAGTCGATGGCACTTTACGGCTCGCCATTACTCTCAAAGGCTGCTTGCGCCGTCGCCCTTTGAGGGTAGCGATTAGTTGCGAAGTGGAGGGGTGGTCAAACCTGACTAGCGTTCGGTTCCTCTCATCAAAGCCGTTAGCAACAACAACGACACAACCGTCTTGAACCTCCTCAAAAAGCGGCTTTGAGCTACGGTGTATCTCGACCCGCGAGAAACTTTGCCTCAGGAAATTTCGGACTTTGGCGGCATAACTGGCGTAGTCCCAGGCGGCCGGAAGTACGAAACAGATCCCGCCGCCGGGGCGGAGAAGTCTCAAGCATGCACAGAAGAACGCGTACCAGCAGTTTGGAGTGAGTCCAATTGCTTGATCTTGGAAATCGAGAATGCCCGCTGCGACGCGCCTCAGCGCAGGCGGGAGCTTCCTAATGGCGACATACGGTGGATTCCCAACAATCTTATCGAACCGGGCCTCAGTGTTTCTCGACCACTCGAGGAAGTCGGTTCCTCGCAACGTGCATGCCAAACGATCTGCGCGACCTGGCTCTGGGTCTAGGTCAATGGCCGTAATCCTGTTCGGCTCCACACCAATCTCCGCCAGAGCATTAAGGAAAACCCCTTGGCCAACGCAAGGCTCAAGCCACTTATCTCCCCCTCGGTTGCCAAGCGCTCGGACCATTGCAGCCGCCAGCCTGGCGGGGGTGTATACTTTGCACGACTCTGGCGGATAGGGGGATCTCACATTAAGCATTCACGGCTGTAGGAAGAGGTTGCTATTCGGTTTAGCCCATTTGATTGCGGTCCAAGGGGAACCAATGCAGTCCGCGAGTGTTTGCTGCTTCCAGGCAAGCAGTTGGCCGAGCCGCTTTCGCTGGATGGACTTCCAGACATTCATCGCACCGTCCTCTTTTGCCGCACGCTTCGTCCACTCGTCTTGGAACAGCTCTGCAATCACGAATTCAAGCGCAGCCATCGGGGTGAACACTAGCGACGGAAGGCGGGGCACTGATAACGAGTGAGGGAAGGGCGGTTCCATTCGCTCACCTAGCACTTGAACGTGGAAGTAGCAGCCGGGTGAAGCATCGTCTCCGAGCTCCATCCTCCACATTGCCAGCTCGCGCTTGTCGTGCTCAGCGGAAACCTCGATCAGCCTAATCCTAGCTGAGGCGTTCCCCGTGACCCTAAAAGTCCTTGCCAGCCTTCGTCTTGAGGCCTGCGGATCAGAGGGAGCGATCGACCAGATACTCGTGATCTCAGCGAATAGGGCGTGCGCTCCCCGACCCTCCAGCTCGTATTCGCCGCGGCTAATCTTGGTTCGAAGTGGCGCATTTTCATGAATGGCCCAAGTTGCTTCCACCCCAATGTTTCGTGTGCTGATATTCTTGAGTGCGGTTGCCAGATTCGGCAGCACATGAGCCGAGGCTGGATCCATAAACTCATCAGCTAGTTTCGCAACTGCGCTGATCTCTTCTAGGAAGTCTTTGAACAGAAACTCGAGCGGCGGCATCAGCCGGTCCTCTTTAGGTTCTCATGCCCTTGATCCTGATTGAGCCGGTCCCTGTCCGCCTCGATAACAATTGCCCTCAAGGCAGGATTCCCGCGAGCAAGGTCGATAGTTGTCCAACACTGATCTGCATAAGCCGGCCAGTCGTCAGGTTGTATTCGAATTGCCTCGATCGGATCATATCCCTGTGGGAGCACCTGGTAGTCCTCATCAATACAAACCACGGGCTGGTTGGAGGATGTCGCCTCGAGAGCGACTCCGGCCTCTGTTGAGAGGAGGTCCCGGACTCGCTGCGGTTCGAACGGGTTCCCATCAGTCAATTCCCACAGGAACGATTCCACGCCGCATCGCCACCACCTCGGTCCAAGAAAGCCCGCCAACTCTCCCTTATAGGAAAAAGGCTCCATGGTAGTCTTGAGGCCATCTCTCATGGCACTGATCAACGATTCATGGGTGATCCTGAGCCTCGCTGCCAGACGGTAGCTGTCGCTAAGGAAGCATGGGTAGGGCAGGATTCGATGGAGCATCCACCGAAGGAAAGCCAGCCCGTGCGTACCTCTTACCAGCTCGTGGATTGGTGGGTGGCACGCTTCGATGTCCTGCCAAGCCAATCCCGCCCACGGTTCGTCCGGAATCGCCATGAATACTTCGACAAGCCGCCGGGTCTCATCCGGGTCTTCGACCGGCCAGGCCTCAGGCAGCCTCCGGACAGCGGATGCGAGAGTCGCGACTTGGTGCACCGCAATGTCTTGGCCGGCGGGCACCGTCTTCGGAAAAATCCATTCCACATTATGTCTCCGGGAGAGGATGTGCACTCGCGGCTCAGGTGGAAATCCGCCCGAAAGATCATTCAAGTGGGCCGACCGGATCGCGAGCGCGATTGGACGCTCGGTCGCTCGCTCCACATGCGCACGCAGCACGGCCGCGAGAGCCAACCCGTCCATCGGCTTTAGGCTGAGGGTCTCCAGGCTGTCCCTTTCTGACCAATGGTCAAGCCTGTAGTCGACCAAAACTGCATCGGCTTCAACAAGGTCGTCTAAGGCCACATCCTGGGGATGTAACACGGTAACCTCGACGGACTCCTCCCAATTGACCAGTGAGCTGCGTTCGGAGTCCGCCCTGTCGTCTATGATTAGAACCCTCGGTCGGGCCGCTTCGCTCATCATGCTTCCTCATTTCGGAAAAACGATCTCAACCGCTGTCGCATAACCCCTCCCCGGCTTTATGAAGCGGATATCAGCACCGTATTCTTCCAACATGCTCCGGGTGATCGGTAGTCCTAGGCCCATCCCCTGCCCAAGGATGGGATCTACCTCCACAGTCGTCGACTCAAACGGTCTAAACCACCTTTCGGACTCATCCAAGTCGATGGCGGCCCCATTGTTCTCAATGACCAGAGATACACTCCCGTCCGAGATCCGCTTGGCTGTTGCCCGGATCTTGCCGCCCTGACCAGCTGCTTTTGTGGCGTTCGTCAGTAAGTTTGCGAAAATGGTTGTCAGCTCGGCCGGAAACATGGGTGGCGACTTCAGATCCGGCGGGATCTCATTCAGCACCTGAATTTCGCGCCGGTCCGCAATTCGCTCTATCAGGCGCGCGCCAGCCTTGAAGCATTCTGCTAAGCTCAGCCGGACACGTCTCCGCCGAGCATCTGGTGTCACCACGTCCAGCAGGTAAGATGCCTGCCGATCCAAGTCCCGTTTCAAGTCGCCCAATCCAGCTTGAAGTTTTGATAACTTCTTCCTGGTGTGCGCGGCCAGCGCAGTATCCTCTCGCAGTCGCGCGACCACCTCAAAGATAGCCTCAGCCGTGCCTAGGAGCCTTCTGGTTTCGTGGACGAAGGCTGCCATCTGTGTCCCGACTGAAGCTAGTACTCGCAGCATTGACCCTTCAGATATGAGCTGCTTAGCAGTACCCGATACTTTGTCGATGTCTTGCGACGCCTGTGACAACCTTTCCGCCGCCCCCACGCGATCATCAGCTGCCAACAATCGCTTCGCCTCGGTGATCAGGGAGCTCGCCCGAGCGGCGGCTGTCTCGAGGTCCCTCCCTATCGATGAAACCGCCCTCTCTGAGGAGTCCCCAGAGGTGCGTGGCCGGGACATCGCCCTTTGCTGTCTGCGCTCCTGGCGCTCTGATAGTCTTACCGCTGCGCGGAGTCGCGTAGATAGGTCGATACCAAGGCGGATTAGCTTCTGGACCGATTCGAACGCCGCATCGGGAACAAACCCCTCCCGATTAACCAGGATCCTCAATGAGGGGGCCTGTGCGTGAGTGAGAAACACGGCTCCGAAATAATGCCTGTTTGGTAGTACAGTTAGCCCCCAATCCGAATCTTCCTCGCGGGCCCCAAACAGGTCGTCGACAAGATCGCCGGTCATTGAAAGGCCGGACCGCGATCGGCGCGTGTAATCCGCATCAAGGGAGAGCCAGTCGTTGCCCCTCTCGCCATACGGCAAGACCCTAAACCCCTCCATGAAGACACGAATACCACTGGCTTCGTTTGCCCACACGTTCTCTTGGCTTGAGCCGCCCAGCGGGCCCTCCCGTACAAGTATCCTCGCTTGAAAGAAGGGCCCCTTTTCTGGATCTGGATGTTCCAGGCTAAAGGTCCGTTTCGCCGCATCGGGGTATTCGCGAACGGTGCGGCGGGTCGGCGCAACCACGTACTCGACCGTCCTCTTACCCTTTCTGGCCTCAATCTCAATGGCCCAGGTGGCGGCCTGCGCCACCGCCTGCCAAAACTCGTCGCCCCCTGCGAAATCACCCATGAGTCTTACTTTGCAGCCCGGATCTTCACTGGAGCTGTCGCGGAGACGCGGTGAATCAAAAAGGAGCGGTCCGGCGGCAACGCTTTTCGGAAGCGGCAAGGAGAGCACTTCGGGCGGCTCGAAGGTCCTTGCCTCCGCGATGAATCGACCGCGTTCAGTGGGCGTCCATTTGCGCCGCAAATTCCGGAGCGTGATTGTCGTGCCTGTCTTGCGTGATTTGGGTATCGGTTCTTCCCAAACCTCAATTGGGGGAGCCTCCTCGAGGGTTTGTTTCGCCTCGATTTCATCCCAATCGATTCTTGCTCGAATGGCCTTCTGGGTGGGCATATCCGGGTCCCAGGGGATTGAATACACTTCTAGTACCCTTGCCAGCTTATGAGCCGCGAGGCGACCGATTCCCTTTGCGCCTGTAAAGCGCCGCTTGAAACGTCTGGACGACCTCTGCCCTTCCTCCTTAAGGCGTGAAGCGATGCGTAGAAAGCCCTCCTCAAACTGCCGAGCCTGCATCCCAACGCCGTTATCGTCAATTACGATATAACCTTTCATCGGGTCGTCTAAGAGGATACCGTTTACAACGATCTCAGTCGCATCGGCGTCGTAGGCATTCTTGACCAACTCGACGAGGGCAGTCGAATCCCGCCCTACGAGCAATTCCCCCAGCTCGCGGAAAAGATGGGTGTCAACAGTCCACTTACCTTGTGTCATGGCTAGTGGATACCCATTCGTAAGGCTTGACCTCTCGCCATCAGCACTACACGAACACCGGGGGGAGCTCAGGATAGTCCTATATCACTGTCAGGCGACCTGTTGGGCCCCCTGCAAAGCCCACACGAAATATTGGTAAACCTTCCGGACCTCCTAGTTCCAGAAATTTGAGCGTTGAGCCTCGCCTCTCATCGAACGTTAGTGATTTGAGTCTGAGGCGTCCAGGCAGTGAACCCATAGCGCATCTGTCTGGAATTGCATCACTGAGCGAACCGGCATCGGGCCCACCACCCTCAGTGAGGGGATTCTACTTTTTGCTGGTTGAGGAACACAAGGCCTTTTTGTGACGATGAGAGCACAGGGGGTTGGGCGGGCAGTCCAGGACTGTGAATCTATTCCTCTGTGGACGCATCCCGTGAAAAGTAGAATCCCCCCAGAACCGAGGCGGCGAGGGCGAGCAATCCCATCGTGTAGACTAGATTGCCGATCACCTGATCCCAGTTCAGCAAGTGCAGCCGGCCCAGGACGTTGTGCCAGTCATGGGCGGAGATGTCGTCGCCCAGGAGCGGCAGCACCCGCGCCCGGGCGTCCTTGGCGTACACGGAGACGTTGAAGAGGCTCTGGGCAACCCAGAAGAGTGTCACGGCGGCAGAGTACTTCTGCTGGTGGACCGCGAAGTACACCACGATTCCGGCCGGGATCAGGACCTGTATGAGGCTGCCGCCCAGGATCCCGATGAACTCCCCGAAGAAGCCGAAGATCACATGGCCCGCCTCATGGAAGACGAGATCCACCCGATCGAGGAAGCGGAAGGTGCCGGGGCTCGCGGCAGAGATGACCCCGTAGATGCCGACGAGGGAGATAAACCAGGCCTTGATGGGGTTGAGGCGTTTCACACCACACCTTTTACCGCCGGGGAGGCCAAGAGAGTGGGGGCTGGACTCTGCAGCCACGAAGCGGGGGCACCTCCCATCCCCGGGGAGGCGCCCCCATTCTTCGCCCGCAACCAGGGTGACGCTGCTATGCCCTGTTGGCCGACCCCAGGACGAAGGTGTTCTTGTGCTTGATCATCTCGATCAGTTCCTTCCGGGCGGGCCCCAGGTATTTCCGCGGATCGAACTCCTTCGGGTTCTCCATGAGCACCTTGCGGACGATCGCCGTCACGACCATCCGGCCGTCGGTATCAATGTTGACCTTGCAGACCGCCGATTTGGCCGCCTCGCGCAACTGCTCCTCCGGCACGCCGGCCGCGCCCTCGAGCTTCCCCCCGTACTCGTTGATCATGGCCACGTACTTGGGAAGAACCGAGGACGCCCCGTGCAGGACGATCGGGAAGCCGGGCAGCCGCCTCTCGATCTCGTGTAGGATATCAAAGCGCAGGGGCGGCATGCTCTCGCCCGGCTTGGGCTTGAACTTGTACGCGCCGTGGGATGTGCCGATGGAGATGGCCAGGCTGTCCACGCCCGTCCGGCCGACGAAGTCCTGGACCTGGTTGGGGTCCGTGTAGCTGGATTTCTCGGCGACCACGTGTTCCTCGATGCCCGCCAGCCGGCCGAGTTCCCCCTCGACGCTCACATCGTACTGGTGCGCGTGCTCGACGACCTGCCTGGTGAGCGTGATGTTCTCTTCGTAGGGAAGGTGGGAGCCGTCGATCATGACCGAGGAAAAGCCGAACTCGATGCAGGACTTGCACAGGTCGAACGAATCGCCATGGTCGAGATGCAGCGTGATCGGAATGTTGCTTCCCATCTCTCTGGCCATCCGGACCGCGCCCATGGCCATGTAGCGAAGCAGGGTCTGGTTTGCGTACTCCCGGGCGCCCCTGGAGACCTGAAGGATGACGGGGGACTTGCTTTCCGCACAGCCGATGATGATGGCCTGCAGTTGCTCCAGGTTATTGAAGTTGTACGCGGGGATGGCGTACCCGCCTTCCATGGCCTTCTTGAACACCTCCCGGGTGTTCACGACACCAAGTTCTTCGTACGGTCGCTTCATGTCCTTCTCCTTTCTCGCGGGAAAACTCCGGTCCCCCACATGGTTCGGGGGTTTGCCATCGGACTTCATACCGACGCCTCCGGCGACCTGGAACACTGGCAACCCGGCCGGTCAGCCCCACACCTACTATGTGACTGAATCGAATGGGTGACAATGCGAATTCCTCGCTCGTCCGCATCTCTTGATCCCCTTGTCGATCGCGTTGACTCCCTCCCAGTGGCGAGCGACCCCCACCGCCAACCCTTGCAGGGCGACGGTGAACCACAGTCGGCCGATGCAGGCCGGCTGAACGCAGAGGTCGCTGGTCCCCAGTGAGATTCCCGCATCGGCTCAGTAGCCCCGCAGCAGGCAGGCCAGCGTCCCGTAACCGGTGAATTCTTCGTCCACCACGTACTCCAGGAGAATGTCTCCGCGTGGTCGGAGCCCCGCTTCGAGCAGGGTCTTCACCGCCATGGCATGGACGCGAGGCCGCCCTTCATGTCGGCGGCACCTCGGCCGAAAATTTTGCCCTCGTGCACCGCGCCAGACAGGAGCCCATGGGTCCACGCCTGGATCGGCTCCAGCGGGGTAGTATCCACGTGGCCGTTGAACAGAAATGAATTTCCGCCGCCGCTCCCTCGGCAGATGCCGACCACGTTTGGTCGGCCTCGGAAATCAAGCCCCTCTACCGGGGAGTGTGCCGGGTGGTCTCGCAGAGCCGCTGGATCCGGCTCGAACCAGTCAACTGTCAATCCCATCCGTTTGAGTTCGCCCGCCATGTAGTCTTGTCCCGCACCCTCATGCCCGGTGACGCTCTCGATCTGGATCGGTCGCTGTGAGAACGTGATGATCTCATCCTGGCGTGCGTCCACCGCGCCCAGAATCCGGTCTCTCAACGCATCCGGAACCATTGTTTCTCTCCCATAGGCTCTAGAATGCCCTCGCGTCACCGCCGCAATAGAAGATTCGGGAGCCACACGACTAACGGTGAACAGAAGGTGATGATGGCGAGGACCACAATCAACACGAGGATCATAGGCGAGCATTCCCGTGTGAAGTCCTCGGTTGTGACCCCGGCGACGCTGCACACCACGTACATCACCATTCCTACCGGCGGAGTCAGCAGGCCGGTTTGTGGTATATGTGATGTCGTTCATCTGGGTGACTCCGCTGCTCACTGTGGCCCCAAATACCTGCACAGACTCCTAGACAGCTCACTGCGGGGTAATCCGGCGAGGGGCAGCCAGCCAGGCGCAAGAGGCGGCCAAGCAGACGCTGACAATCGCACCCAGGAAGGGAATTCGGTAGCTACCGGTCAGGTCGTGGGCGTACCCCGCCACCCAGATGGCAACTGCCGCCCCGCCCTGATAGAAGGTGTTCAACGTTCCGAGGATGACGCCGAAATTCCGGCCCACGAAGAAACGACCGGAAAGGATCGGATTCATGGAGGCTGCAACGGCATAGCCGAGGCCAAAGAGGATCGCGTACCCGTAGAGGCTCCAGATGGAAGAGGCCGAGCCGATCTGCAAGAGAATAAGGATGGCTGCGGCCACGCAGATGCTTCCAGCCAGATAAATCCACTCGAGCCATAGTCGATCTGACAAGAAACCCCACCCGATCTTCCCGGGAATGCTGAAGAGGCCGACCAGGCCGACGATCCCGGCCACGAGCATCTCGGACTGTCCGACCTGGGCCAGATGGGCAACTTGGTGGGTCTGCACCAACGCGATGGGTCCGTTGAGGAAGACATACGTGGCGGCGACCAGCCAGAACTCACGACTGAGAAACGCCGAAAGAAGCGTTGACTCGTGGGAGGTACAAGCGCCGCTCGCAGGGGCCGGAGTGGTAGTCATCCGGTGGCCTTCATCAGATGGGAGGCCGCTGCTCTCGTCCCTCAGCGCGAAAAACCCCACGGGGAGGATCACGAACGACGCGATAATGGCGAGGCCTCGATAGGCGACCCGCCAGCCCCAAAGACTAATGAGTGCCTGCGTCAGAGGCACGAGCACGAGGATGCCAATCCCGACGCCGGCTGAGGCAATGCCGAACGCAAGCCCTCGCTCCTTCTGGAATCGCCGCGTCAGGATAAGAGAGACGGGCACGTAGCTCGAGGCGGCGAGGCCGAGGGCTGTCAGAAGGCTGTGGGTCACGTACAGATGCCACAAGGCGTGCGCGGAACCACTGCCGAGCAGAGCCAGGGGCAAGAGGAGGCCTCCCCCCAAGATCACCGGACGAGGTCCGAAGCGATCCACGAGATGGCCGATCAGGATGCCCCAAGCGCCATAGAGGACTGTGAACAGGGAGAAAATGCTGGCCGTGGAGGCATAACTCCATCCGAATTCCTTGATGATGGCCACAAAAAAGACGGAGCCGGTGTACCAAGCGCCCGAGGACATGGCCATCAGGGCAGAGCACGCCGCTACCACGCCCCAGCGGTGGGCGGTTCTCTTGCTGAGTGACTTGTGGCTCAAGTTGTTGACGGCGGGTTCCATAGGATGCCGGGATCTCCAACATCGCTCACGGCAGCGATTGGGTCTAGCCGCAGCTCCGCCGCCACGGAGTCGCTCAGCGCCTTCTCGGGCGGGCGACGGTCTCGAGCGCGATGCGCCAGCCTGCGGCGGAGGTGTGCTCGCGCCGGACCTCCACCACCGCCTTGACCCCGTCCTGCACGGGGCCATTGCCCCCGAGCTTCAGCCTCCTGCTGCAGGATTGAGCCGCCGCGACCCGCTCCCCGATGGCGTCGAGGATGCCCCCATCCAACACGTTTCCCCTGGGAAACACGCGGACAGCCGGATGGTTAACATGCCGGCAAAAGAGCAACTCGGTGTGCGCGCTTCCCCCTGACAACTCATGACACCAGCCGATACACCCGAGCGGCGGTGTCGTGGAACAGGGCGGCGCGCTCTGTCGGAGAGAAGTTCTTGGTCATACGCTTAAAAGCGTTCCACAGGACGTCATACGAGAACGATACTTTATCGACTGGAAAATTGCTTTCGAACATGCACCGGTTCGGCCCGAACTCCTCGATACAGGAGAGATAATACGGCGCCGTTGCGTCGATGAGTTCAGTTGAGTTCGGCGGGGCGGGTCTCGTGTGCCAGTCAAATCCGCAGCGCACCATTCCCAGCCCGCCAAGCTTCACGACCACATTGGGACAGGTCGCCACTTCTGCGATGCCACGCTTCCAGATCTGGAAGACCTCGTCCCGTTT
>Ga0082335_1001480_pt1 | contig 49402 bp, 36 predicted proteins | sample Subgrocontami58m_FD_72375 | JGI IMG/M metagenome (GOLD analysis project Ga0082335, IMG submission 72375) | Subsurface groundwater microbial communities from S. Glens Falls, New York, USA - GMW37 contaminated, 5.8 m (SPADES assembly) (version 2) ... | reverse complement strand
CCACTAAAACAAAATGAAACTCGATTGTCCAGCAAAGGCTTTAACTCACCGGCTCCCAGCCCTTTGCTGGGGAGGTACAAACCACCCTGGCGTATCTGATATCCCCAACCTGACGGTGTCATTTTCCCATGGGGCAATCGGGACGGCAATTTTCAAGCTCGTTGATTTACGGCAGGAAAAGCAAACCCACCTGTGCTAACGGTCACTGCTGGAATTAACCCAGCCCTTTCAGCAGAAAAGGCCCGCGGGGTCATGTCGAAGTTGATTTTGCCTCCGACGCCCAAGCATGCTGTATCACGACGGAAAATATGCAGGTCCTCATTATTGAAGACGAACCCCAACTCGCCCGGCACATCACGCGTGCGTTAATGCGGCACGGGCATGGCGCCACGGCGCAACATGACGGCGTTGAGGGGCTCAAGGCGGCGTTAGAACAACCGCCCGACCTTGTTGTCCTCGACCTGAACCTGCCGAGCCTCGATGGCTTCTCCGTTCTTGGCAAGCTCCGTGAGGCCAAATCCTCCGCGCGTGTGCTGATCCTCACGGCGCGCGGCGAGGTGGAACACCGGGTCAAGGGGTTGAAAGCAGGGGCGGATGACTACTTGGCCAAGCCATTTTCCATGGAAGAACTGGTCGCGCGCGTCGAAGCGCTCGGGCGCAGAGCAGCCACTCCTACCGCGACGGACCTGCTCGATGTCGCGGACCTCCATCTGGATGTCCACCAGCGTCGCGTCACCCGCGCGGGCAAGACCATCCCATTGTCCCCCCGCGAATTCGATCTGCTGCAGGTGCTGATGCAAGAACCGGGACGGGTCTTCTCCCGGACCGAACTGTGCGAGCGGGTCTGGCAGCGCGATCATGAATACGACACCCGTACTGTCGAAATCTTCATCACGCGTCTTCGAAAAAAGGTCGATGCCGGGTTTGCTGACTCGCTCATTCAAACGATCCGCAGCGTCGGCTACACCATTCGTCCACCGCAATAAAAGGGCCTTTCGACGGGTCCCATGCCCGCTAACCTGATTTTCTCATGATCCATTTCCTTTTGTGCTCGATGTTCGTGGCGCTCCTCGCTTGGTTGCCTTTGCCCGCCCATGGCCAAGCGATCATCCAAGGCCGCGTGGAATTGCCCAAAGGCCGTTCCGCTCCTGTCATGAACAAACGCTATGAGATCGTGACAAGAGGCGGCGTTATTGCCCCGAGCCCTCCCGTCGCCGTCGTTTACCTCGAGGGCGCCTTTCCGAAAACCGCGGCCCCGCCAGTCGCGGAGATGTCACAAAAAGATCTTCTGTTCGTCCCCGCGCTCTTGCCGGTGCAAGTCGGCACGAGAGTAACGTTCCCCAACCTGGACAATACCTACCACAACATTTTCTCATACTCACCGGCCAAGCGCTTCGATTTGGGCCGCTACCGCTCGGACGAAAAGCCAATTCCCTCGCAGGTCTTCGACACGCCGGGGATGGTCACGCTCCGATGCGACATCCATGAGCATATGCGCGGGCTAATCCTCGTCCTCGACACACCGCACTTCGGGACGACGGACACGGAAGGACGTTTCCGGCTGACGGGTCTGCCCGCGGGGAAATTTAAGCTGAAAGCGTGGCTGAACAGCAAAACCACGCTTGAAGTCCCGGTGGATTTGAAAACTAATTCGGTCCTTCAGATTAATTTACCGTGACCTCCTCGATCGAGCCCCGGAAATCCGGGCGGATTGGTTTCCGCGCGAAGCTGCTGGTCGCGATGATGGTCGTGGTTTTCGCGATTACCGCCGTCGGCCTGTATGTCGAGCAGCGCAACCTAACGGCCGAGGTCGCCCGGGATTTGCAAAGCCGATTCCAACGCGAGCTCGCCTGGTTGCACAGCGTTCAGGAAATCCGCCACGCCGCGCTCGCGGAACGCTGCCGGGCGCTGGTGCGCAAACCTCGCATCCACGCCGCGCTCGAAGACAACGCCCTGGATCTGTTGTATCCAAGCGCCAAAGACGAATTGCACGACATGATGGACGAACTCGAGCCGGCGCCCGATCCCGCCGCACAGGCGCTGCACGCAAAGTTTTACCGGTTCTTAGACGTTCATGGAGCCGTAATCTCGCCGCCGAAAACCGAGGACGTTGGCCAGCTCCGGCGAGACGAGGAATCTCAACTCGCGCTCAGCACCGTCCCCCGTGAACAGCAACTCGGCTACGTCGTTCATAAAGGCACTCCCGACCGCGAGGTGGTCACCGAGGTCATCGCCGTTCCGATCATTTCCACCGAAACAGATGATGCGATCGCCGCGCTCGTGCTCGGGTTTAAGCCGGTCGACGTTGGCGGGAAACGAGGAGGCAAAGCAATCAAGAGCGGCATCTGGGTCAATGGCCGGCTGCACCTTCCCTCAATCGCGAGCTCGTTGCAGACCGAGCTCGGCCAGCAGGTGGAACAGGCCGCGGCTGGATCAGGTCGTGCGGAGAATCGGATCAAAGTCCGGATCGATGGCATGCCGCATTTCCTTTTTTACAACCGGCTCAATCCCGGCTCCCTTTATCCCCCAGCTTACGAGGTCTGCCTTTTTCCCCTGACCGATTTGCAAGTCCGCCAGCAGCAACTCCGCTGGCAAGCAATCGGAGCGGGCGCGCTGATGCTGCTGCTCGGGTTCGCCGCCAGCCACTATCTTTCAGCGCGCCTTTCTGCGCCGGTGGAAAAACTCGCGGTTGTTTCCGAGCTCAACCGCACCCAGCGTGAACTGGCCGAGAGCGCCCTCGAACAAACCAACGTCGAGTTGCAGCGGTCCGTGCGCTTCTCTGCCGACGCCTCACATCAACTCAAGACGCCGGTAACGGTCCTGCGCGCGGGGCTCGAAGAACTCCTGGCCAGGGAAAATCTCGCACCCGATTTGCGCGAAGAAATCTCGGACTTGCTTCACCAAACCTCCCGTCTCACCGGCGTGATCGAGGACCTCCTTCTCCTCTCTCGGATGGACGCCGGAAAGCTGCGGCTGGAATTCTGCCCGGTCGATCTCTCCCAGGTGATCGCAGCTGAGTTGGACGACTTGGCCGCTCAGTCGGACACGCTCGACCTCGCGATCGAATCGGAATTGCCAGCGCTGCTCCTGGTGGCCGGAGAAAAGCGTTACACCACCTTGATCGTCCGGAACCTCCTCGAGAACGCCCGCAAGTACAATCGCCCGGGCGGTCGTATCTCCGTAAAAGCGCGGCAATCCCCTGACGAAGTTTTCCTCAACATCGGCAACACCGGACGGCCAATTCCGCTGGAGGCGCAGGAGCACATTTTCGAACGCTTCCACCGCGGCGCGGTGGGCGAGAACGTCCCTGGCCATGGCCTTGGATTGAACTTAGCCCGCGAACTTGCCCGGCTTCACGGCGGCGACGTGCGGTTGCTGCGATCGGATGGGACCTGGACCGAGTTTGAAGTTAGCTTTCGCTTGGCAAAATCAGCTCACCTGCCGGCGCCCGAGCTCAGATGAAGACTCTCCTCGCCCTCACCGTTTGCTGCGTGTCTGTCACCGCCGGGCCAGTCAACGCAGATGAATTGCTCGATCGAGTTGACGAAGCTCTCACCGTGGCGGCTCTGAACGACAACGTTCGCGCCCGACTCAGCGGACTGTTCGACCTCGAAGAATATTTCTTTCAGCAGCCCGCGCCCGGCCTCCTCGATGCGTCCGGACAGAGTTTGTTCAACCCGCGACTCACGTTGTTTCTCGACGGGCAGCTCGGACCTTATCTTTATGTTTTCACTCAGGCTCGCCTTGACCGCGGCTTCGACCCAAGCGACGGCGGCGCCCAGGCGCGTTTCGACGAATACGCTCTCCGCCTCACGCCGTGGGAAGACGGGCGGTTCAACGTGCAAGTGGGCAAGTTCGCCACCGTTGTCGGCAATTGGGTCCAGCGGCATCTCTCCTGGGACAATCCATTCATCACTGGGCCGTTGCCTTATGAAAACACCACCGCGATCTATGACATTGAACCACCCGGATCCGCGCAGGAGTTCCTCGAATTCCACCCCGACGCGAAATACGAATATAGCCCAGTCATCTGGGGCCCGAGCTACGCAACCGGCGCGGCGGTGTCCGGCCGGATTGGCGTGTGCGATTACGCCGCTGAAGTCAAGAACGCCTCGCTCTCTTCCCGTCCCTCTTCGTGGAATGCCACTGAAATCGGCTTCGATCACCCGACCGTGAGCGGGCGGCTCGGTTTTCGGCCAAACGAAATGTGGAACTTCGGGCTGTCCGCAAGCGACGGGGCTTACCTGCGTCCACAGGCCGAACCCTTGCTGCCCGCGCACCATGACCTCGGTGATTTTCAGGAATCTGTGATCGGGCAAGACGTCAGTTTCGCTTGGCACCACCTTCAACTCTGGGCCGAATTTTTCGAGGCTCGCTTCGACGTTCCACATGTGGGCAACGCCGATTCTCTCTCGTGGTACTTCGAAGCGAAGTACAAAATCAACCCGCAGTTCTTCGCCGCACTTCGATGGAATCAGCAGTTTTTCGCCACCGTCCCGAACGGCGAAGGCGGCGATGCGCCTTGGGGCCGGGAGATCTGGCGCAGCGATGCGGCACTCGGTTATCGTTTCACCGCGCACACGCAGCTCAAGCTGCAGGGCAGTCTTCAACATGAACAGTCCGCGGCTCGCGAGTTGACGCATCTCATCGCCGCACAACTCACCGTTCGCTTTTGATCCTCGAGATTGGTTTCGAGGACGTGGCGCCAAGCTGGCTTCGTTCCGCGTTCGCTCATCGCTCGCCTCAAATGTAACGATCCCGTTACGGTAAACTTTTTGCCCCGCATTCGCTGAGACCGCACATTCGCGGCACTTAAGACGGCGAAGGTCCGTCAGAAAAACAAACACTAATTAAATTTTTATGAACACCACATCGATGAGCCTATTTTCACCCACCAAGCACCCGCCGTCCGGCCGCGCCGCTCCATCCGGCCAAGCGATCCGCACTGGATACAGACTCTGGCACACCTTAGCTGCCGCAGTTTCGTTGGTCCTGGCAGCTTTGCCAGGATTCGCTCAGCAATATCACTCGAACGATCTGACACCCGCAGGCAGCAGTGCCGGCCGTTTGAATGGCGCGGCGGCTGGTAAGCAAGTGGGCGCAGCCCAACTCAGCAACGGCTATTCGCATGCGGTAATCCTGAACGGGAATGCTCTGACCGCGGTCGATTTGCATCCGGCCAATTACTGGTACTCGATGGCGATGTGCGCGGATGATCTCCAGCAAGGGGGCTGGGCTTACTCGACCTTGGGCGGAATCCACGCCATCGTTTGGAACGGTTCAGCCTCTTCCTACGCCGATTTGAATCCCAGCGGCTACAACTTCTCCTATTGCCTCGGCGTCCATAACGGTGAACAGGTCGGTTACGCGCAGAACCAAAGTTACTTTGTTACCGCCTCACACGCCATGCTTTGGTACGGCTCAGCCGCCAGCGCAGTCGATTTGCATCCCAGCACGACTTATCCTTACTCGCGCGCCTTGGGCGTGCACAACGGGGAGGAAGTCGGGTACGTTTCCCTCTACGCTTATCCGGACGGCGATTCCGCCGGGTACCACACCACCAGCCGAGCGGTGCGTTGGGCCGGCTCGGCCGCCAGCGCCGTCGATTTGCATCCGCTGGGTTACGACGCTTCCGAGGCGACTTGCACCTCCGGCACGCAACAAGGCGGCTGGGGTTATATCGCCGCGGGAACATCGCATCAGCACGCGCTCTTGTGGTCGGGCGATGCGGCAACTGTCGTCGACTTGCACCCAGTGAACTTTACCGATTCCAAATTGACCTCTCTGACTTCGACCCAGCAGGTGGGCGAAGCGTGGATCGGCCCAGCCAACAGTTACGGCTCTATCCGTCATGCGGTCGTCTGGTCGGGCACAGCCGACAGCGCGCTCGACCTCAACCAATATCTTCCAGCCGGATATACGAACGCCGTGGCCACCGGCATTGACGCTAACGGCAACGTGGTCGGTTATGCCTATAACGGGTATGCATCCGGACTTTCCATTCCACCGGGCGCTGTCGCCGTCGTCTTTGCGCCCGGCGCCGCTCCCGCTGTCGGTCTGGCTTCGGTCGCACTTTCGCCCTCCAATGTTGCTCCCGGCGATAGCGTTCAAGTTTCAGTTTCGCTTGGAGCGGCTGCGCCAGCGGGGGGCCTCAATATTGATTTCCTCAGCACCGCGCCAACTATTGTTCAAACCCCGCCCTCGGTCATTATTCCAGAAGGCGAAAGCAATGTAGTCTTCACCGTCGCCGTTGGCGGGACAACCTTGACTGCGCCGGCTGGTTTGAAGATTTATGCCACAGACGGGTCAGTGAGCAGCGCTTCCGCGTTGACGGTGACTCCAGTGGTCAAACTGTCCGCCGTTTCTGCAAACCCGGTCGAGGGCGGCTTCTCGACCTACGGTGCTGTCACACTCAATATTCCCGCGCAGTTTGGCGGAGCGGTCGTTTCGCTCGCCAGCGGTGATACCAGTTTAGTTGCGGTTCCTCCGTCCATCACACTCCCGCAGGGTTACAGCTCCATGAACTTCGCTGTCAACACAGCTCCCGTCGCTACGGCGACTGCGGTCCCGATTAGCGCGAGCTTCAACGGGCAAACCATCTCCGGCACGGTTTCGCTCAGCCCCGCGCCGGTGATCTCGCTGTCCGGCATAAGCGCACCGGAACTTGTCGGCGGCCAACCTGTGATCGTCACAGTGACGTTGAACAACTTCCCGCGTTCAGCTAGCGGCGCGACGATTTCCTTGACGAGTGGTGACACGGCCACGCTGCAAGTGCCAGCCAGCGTAACCGTGCCACAGGGGTCTTACAGCACGACGTTCACTGGCGCCTCGACCATCGTGAGCGGGCGAAAGGGTGTTTCGTTGAAAGCGGTTTACAACGGCGGGACCGTGACGACCACGGTTTTCGTCAACCCGATTCCAACGGTATCGATTACGCAAGCGGATTACCTCACCGACACTCACATGTTCAAGGTGGCCGCGACCACGACGTTTACCAACGCGGTGCTGACTTACGGCGGCAGTCCTGACGCTGCTCCGTTGGGAACGATGCAATTCGAACAAGGGGTTTTTAAAGGATCAATGATCCTCGATACCGCGCCAATGCAAGCGACAGTTTGGAACTCTTTGGGTGGCCAAGCCACAGTTGCTGTTACCCTGAAGGTCAGCAGCAGCGCCACAGGCGGCGGCGGCGGTGGCGGTGGCGGCGGCGGCGGCTCTACCAGCACCACTCCGAGTTACAAGCTCTCGATCAGCACAAACGGAAAGGGTTCCGTGACGACCAATCCGACCGGCACGTCGTTCCCCTCTGGAACCGTCGTCACGCTTACGGCCACACCAGCGGTAGGTTCGCCCTGGATCGGTTGGTCAGGCGCAATCACCGGCACCGCGAATCCAACAACGGTGACGATCACTAAAGACACATCGATCACGGCAAACTTCCGATAAACTACAGCTCGAGTCCGATCACGAACGGAGCATGGACCAAGGGTTCATGCTCCTTTTGCATTCCGGACATGCCACTGCTCCGACCCCACGCCGTGAAGGGCGAAACGGGGTAGAATCACTTTGACAAACCTCGCATGGCCACTAAATTTCAGGGCGCTTCTTGTTGGATGGGGTCGTAGCTCAGTTGGTAGAGCACCACAATGGCATTGTGGGGGTCAGGGGTTCGAGCCCCCTCGGCTCCACCATCCTTCGCTCTGAACCCGAGCGCCGCGAGGATTCAGAGCGAAGGATGGTGTCCTCCGTAGCGTCTGCGCGAAGGAGGACGAAAACGCCAAAGGGGTTCAGAGCTTCGGATGGCAGGCCACTTCCATGTTCTACGCGTACATCCTCCAAAGCAGCGATCATCCCTCCAAGTGGTACCACGGCCACAGCGCCGATCTCAAACAACGCCTCGCCGACCACAATGCCGGGAAGTGCCCTCACACCGCCCGATTCTTACCGTGGAAACTCAAGTTCTACGCAGCATTCGAAACCCTCGAACAAGCCCAGCATTTCGAATCCTATCTCAAGACTGGCTCCGGTCATGCCTTTGCAAAACGACATCTCATCTGAACCCGAGCGCCGCGAGGATTCAGAGCGAAGGATGGTGTCCTCCGTAGCGTCTGCGCGAAGGAGGACGGAAACGCCAAAGGGGTTCAGAGCTTCGGATGGCAGGCCACTTCCATGTTCTACGCGTACAGCCATGTTGAGCGTTACCGCCGCTGCGCGGATCTTCCTCGCTCTCGAGCCGGTGGACATGCGGCAGAGCTTCAACGGTCTTCGCATATCTTGTGTTTGTCGGTTTGCTCGGGCGATTTGTGGCCGGCTCATTTTTTCGCAACGACCTCTTTGGCTACTCCGACGGGCGCTCCCAAACGTCTCCGTAAAGAACATTGTCGGTCAGCTCCGCAAGCTTCGGCGAAAAGTTCCTGATTGCGCGTTGAGAGGGGCGAAGCCCAGAGGGAGATGCGTTCGTGGTCGAAGCTGATGCGCGGACTGCCAGATATTGTGAATCATTGACCTTCTCCATCCACTCAACAGATTGTCCGTCGAGTGTCTCGACGATGGCGATATGCGCCATCGAACTGCTTGTCGCGGCTCCGTGCCAGTGTTTCTGGCCCGCAGGAAATTCGTCTGCGCGAAAATAGAGCTGACTAATGAAAGCGAAATCACCGTTGCCGCGAGAAATTTCATCTGCGTCCTTTAGTTCCGGTGAAAATCGGCTTAATCCCTCGTGAGCTAATAGGGCTGGCTTCCAGTGTTGCAGCATCGTTCGAAAGCGACTGTCTATCACGCCATTCTCCAGGCGAGATCCCTTCCCAAATCTGAAATGCGCGAAAGAACGAATTAGCGTCTTCAAAACCCAGCAAGAAGGCGGTTTCGTTAAGCTCAACAGCCCGTTGCTTTAAAAAATGGTGGGCAAGCTCACGGCGGGTGTCTTCAACGAGCTGTTGAAAGGTGAGGCTCGCGTCGGTAAGCCGGCGTTGGAGAGTGCGCGCGCCCAAGCCAAGTTGTTTGGCGACGTCTTCCAACGTCGGACGCTTCCCGGCCATGGATCGACTAAGAGTTTGCTTCACCTGTTCGCCGATATTTGCGCTCGCATTCTTGGCTTTGAGTTCCGACTCGAGATGCGTGCCGACCACCTCCAGCATTTCTTCGTTGTGGGTGACAAATGGGATGTCTAGGTCAGAGCTCCTAAAAATGAGCGCATTGCGGTCCGCTTTGAAACGCACCCGGCAGCCAAAATGCCTTTCAAAAAGCGCGCGATGCTTCGCCGGCCGAGTGAGATCGACCCGGAGCGGTGTGATTTGGCTCTCAGTGCCGTGACGGCCAACGCTTAAAATCCATGACAGCACCATGTCGGCCAGCAGGTCGGGTTGGGGTTCTTCAGCCTCGACGTAGCACAACTCCACGGACGCTTCCTGCGACTTCCTCTCGACGCGAATCTCCTCCGGGCAGGTCAGTTGTTTGTAGCGGGCGAGCCGTTGCAAAGCATCCTCAAATGTCCGGCTGCAGAGGACAGCGATGCCAGCCGGGTGGGAACGCGCTAATCGAGTTTCACCTCCGAGTTTTAAGCCAATGGCAGGATCTGAATTCATCTCGCCAACGCTCCGCCACAGCGCGAACAGTTGAGCAGTTGTGAGGTATACTTTTTCTTGTTCGAAAAGCCCCACAGGTAATCCTGCGCGACGAAGCAGTGCGGGAACAGCTATCTTCTGGTCTGCGAAGCGCTTTCCCCAGGTATTTGAGATGCGTAATCGATCGCTCATTCGTTCGTTGAGTTTGGGGTTATCGTCCGAAGCCTGGGTTGATTGTCTTCCCTTGGGACTTTCCCTCAAGTTGGTCGGCGACGGCGTCTTGGGATGGAGATATAGATAAAAGTTTTGGCCCGGCCCGAGTATGCCATCGAGATCCGTCAGCCAGGCGGTCAAAGCCATGTAACGAGCGAAGTTTTCGATGTCGAGGTAGTCGCCGAGTTTTGCGGCGAAATCACTTGCATCTAGGAGCGCGGGCAGCCTGCCCGCCGCTTGCATTGTTTCGGGTTAACGTTCTTTGCGCGGACAAGCTGTCCGCGCTCCTATGCTTGAACGCGATAATACGGTGCTTTTGTTCGTCGGAGGGTTCTCCTTTTGGATCGTACGTTTGGTTGTAATTCTTCCAATCGTCCCCGAGGTCGGAAAACAGGTTTGGCGTGACGGGTTTGAAGAGCGCTCCTTTTTTGGTCCCGAATCGATCCTCGGCAAAGGCGCTTCCGACATCTTCAATCAGATCATGAAGGTGAATGGTCCAAATATTGGTTGCCTGAAAAATGTCGGCTGGCCGCAGATGGTTTCCCGGCTCGCCTTCATGCGTCTGCCTTGTCTCGGCTGCGGTTGATAGCAGAGGAAAAAGAGCGACCGCTAGAGCGCATAGTTTTGGAATCATCTTTGTTATTTGGCTTTGATGTCGTAGCAGAAGAGCGTGTCCTGATCGCGTATGTAGAGCTTGCCGTTCGCGATCACTGGATGCGCCCACGCCGGCTTATCCGTTCGATCCGGCTGGTTGAATCGACCGCGCTCGAGGTATTCTTTGCGATTTGGTTCGATCAATACAATCGGGCCTTCCTCTGTCCGATAGTAAATGCGGCCATCCGCGAATGCGACCGAACCTTTAGTCAAGCGGCGCTTGTCTGAATCCCGTTCGTTCCACAGGACTTCACCCGTTTTGAAATCAAGACAAGCCAGATACCCGCCGCCGTTGCCGCCGTTCGCGCCGAACAAGGCGCCGTCGTGGAGGATCACGCCGCCATGATGATTTTCCATCGATTTTGAGAACCAAACTTCCTCCGCCGCCAACTCGGCGTTCGCGTTTTTGGTCAGCCGCGCCAGCCCACCGCCCGCTCCGTAGGCCGATGAGGCGAACACATGGCCGTCATGATAGATCGGCGTGGAGACATTGATCCGCATCCCGTTGGCCGGTTTGTCATATCGCCAGAGTAATTTGCCGTCTGCAGCGGAGACTCCCGCCACCGTCATTGCCAGAAGCTGGACGTATTGACGCTGGCCGCCAAAGTCGATGGCGATGGGTGACGAATAAGCCGCACCGGTGTTTCGCGGACCCATATATTTCATGCCGACTTCTTCTTCCGTCAGCTTGCCATCGTGATTGACATCCAGCTTTTGCAAAGCCGCGACAGAGATTCTTAATCTCCGCCTCTTCAATCGTGCCATTCTCGTCAGCATCGAGAGCGGAGAGAGCTTTCATCATTCGCATGAGGCCGAGACCTCTGCGCGGACGCGGCCGGTTTTGGCCGTCTGCCCTTTGCGGACTTACCTCATCCTCGGAAAGCTTCCCATCCTTGTTCTTGTCCAATTCGAGAAGGACAGTCGCCGTCCACGAGCGGGGACTCCCGATAACTCCACATAGGCATTCTTCCGCCGAAGTCCGCCATCAGATTTCGTTGCCAAACCACTTTGCCGTCGGCCGCCTGCAAACAGACCACGTTTCCCGCGAGACCCATGACATAAAGGCGGTCCCCATCCACAGACGGCGTGGCGCTCGGCCCTTCCTTTGATTGCGGCCAGCTCTGGGTGTGAGCGGGCGCAATTCGCACGGCCCAGATTTCCTTGCCGTCTTTCTCGGAAAGTGCCCACACCATCTCATCGCCCGCGCGATGGCTCATCCCGTATACCCGCCCGGCAGCCACGGATGGTGTGCTGTCGCCGCCACCAAGACCTTTGATCTTCCAGGCAAGAGGCGGGCCATTCTTGGGCCAGTCCTTCAGTAAGCCTGTCTCTTTGGAATGGGCCGTCCTATCGGGCCCTTGCCATTGAGGCCAATCGAACTGTCCGCAAAAGGCGTGCGGTGTGACACTAATGACGGTGAAAGCGAGTGCGATGGATCTCAACATAGACGTAAGGGCTTCGAATTTGGTCGCTGACATGTTTCAACGTAACCCAAACGAGAAGCACGTCACTAGCAGAACGCGTCAATCTACTTGCCAAACCCGCCAAACGGTTGGCGCCTGGGTGGTCCTACGCGTACATCCTCCAGAGCATCGATCATCCCTTGGAGTGGTACCATGGCCACAGCGCCGATCTCAAACAACGCCTCGCCACCACCATGCAGGGAAGTGCCCTCACACCGCCCAATTCTTCCGCAGTGAGTAATGCCGACTTAAAGGTCGAGTTTGAAAACGGGATTTCCCATCGCTGACGCATAAAGGACGCGGCTCTGAGGGTCCCACGCGTAACAACCAAACCAGTTTGGCGTAAAAAGGAAACCTGCTTCCTTCGGCTTCAGACCGGCGACTCGCGTCCAGGACTGGGCTCGGTTCTTGGTCATGAAGATGCCTTCCTTGCCGACCACCGCCATTTGTTTTTCGTCTCGACCGAAGAACGGGCCCAGCCAGATATCGACAGGCGCCCCCTGCGCCTGCCACGTCGCCCCCTTATCCTTGCTGACGAGCAGCCCAGTGGCTGTCCCCAAATAATTGAGTCCCTGAAATAGCATAGGAATCCGCGTCTGCGGATTCTCCGAGGAAACGAGGTTCCAGGTGGCCCCGGTATCGATGCTGCGATAAATCCCATCGCCATTGCTATAAATGAGCGTTGCTGCATCCAAGGCGCCCACCATGGAAATACGGTCGCGGTTTGCGTTGACGTGAATGCTCAACTGTTTCCAGCTGACCCCTCCATCGGTTGTCACGTAAACCTCGCCGGGCGGATTGGTTTCGTGTTTGGCGGCGATGATCGTTTTGGGGACGGGAGCGGCCCAATCCACCGAGCCAAAATCCCAATTGCGGCCCAGGCTGCTGAACCGGTTCCAATGCACTCCATCGGTTGTCCAGCCGGCAGCGCCATCGAGGGAGAAGCTGGCTAGGCGCGTCGGCGCGTTCTGATCCACGCTAGTGGCCCAGCCGGTTTCATCCCTCCCGGATATCGTTTCGTTGTCGATCTGTTGCCAGCTTTTACCTTGGTCAGTGCTTCGCCACAACCCGCCGCCAACTACTTTAATCGTCACCTCGCCGGTCAGCCGATTGACCACGACGCCTGAACAACCGCCTGGCCAAGGCCGTTGAATCCCGCGTTGGTTCAAGCGCTCGATCAAAAGGGACGAGACATCCGTCCAGGTATCCGCGGCCTGGCTCGGGATTGGAAGCAAGAGAATCACGCAAAAAAAGAGACACAAAGCATTGCGTATCCCGTTCGAGCGCCGTCTCGGTGAAGCGTGCATGAACAGAGTTATGACACGGCCGACCTAGCCACGCGATTCGTTTTTCGCGCGGGCTGTTTTTGTTCGAGATTCCTTGAGGCGGAAACTGGGAAAATGGTATAGAGCAAAAGTTGACCCGCATGGTGCGACTTTTGAAACTCAAGGAATCTAGCCAAAGGAATTTGAAATTCGGAATGAGTATCTTTAAATCCGACTTTCGGGTTCGATTGATTTAAGAAGCTGAGAGGTTTTTCGGCGAAAACTTCTAAAGAAGAATTTATCATCAAGATCATGGGCATTCTTCTTCTCTTTGTGCTGCTGGCAAGTTCGTGGGCATGCCAGCTGTCAGCGGCGCCCGCGCATCCTCACCCTTATCTCATGCCGCCGGCCGAGAAGGAGCGATTGCTCGAACGCGTTCGATCAACCGAAACGGTCCGCAAACAATACGAGGCGATCAAAGCACGCGCTCACGATGGCAAGTTCGCCGAAGCGGCTTTGGTGTTCGCGCTCGATGGGGACCAAAAGTCGTTCGAGACGGCACGCCGGCATTTACTCGAGTTGGTGCGTTATCGTGGTCCTCGCCTGGACGAGGACATCGCGGCTGGGGGCCATCGTGAAGGCAACATGGAATTTTATTGGGACACCGCTGACATCCGAGCCTACGATCTGATCTATCCTGCCCTTGCCTCCGCGGAACGGACAACGATTGAGACTTTCTATCGCAAACTCGGCCGTTATTGGAAAGACAGCTTGAGCCGGTGGACGACGACACCCAATTTAGTTTTTCCGATTCATTACCACGCCGCGGTGATTGGGTTTTGTCTCGATGACGCGGAATTAATCGAATGGGGACTCCGCGACCAAGGAGGAAAGTTCGGGCCGAGCAGAGGCGGCCTCTTTCCGGTCCTCGATGCGATGCTTCGTGACGGGTCGATTTGGGATGAAGCGACTATTTACGCTGCTGCCAACGTTCTGCAACCGATGATCCAGCTGGCCATCCTGCACCGGCTTTACGACGGAAAGGATCTCTTCACTTTCGAATCCGCTCGAGGTGGCAGCATCAAGAAGCTCGTGGACGGTTACATCGCCTTGGCCTACCCGCGGGAAAGGACTGGGGTTGGTCCCGGGTCATTCCACATCGCCACTTACGGCGATGGAAGCACGGAGAATCCCTACAGCAAACATCACAACACCGATTCCATCTATCTTGTAAATCTGCCGTGGGTGCGCGGCAATTATCGATACGAGATTATCGATTCGATCGAACAGGCGCATTACCTCAGCCGCGATCCCAAGTACGCCTGGTTCCTGTCGCACTCGGTTGAACGCGAGCCATCGTTCCTGTATGGCGGAGATTTTCCGTTCGGCTCGGTTGCCCCGCCAGCCGCGCCCAGTTCAGTTTTTCCTGAAGCAGGTATCGCCATGTTGCGAGCGGATGAATCGCCCGCTTACTGGACCAACGGTTCGATTGCGGTGTTGCAGATGATGGCCCGCGGCTACGGCCATGATCATCGAGACAAAATGATGATTGTGATGCACGCCGGCGGCCGGCTGCTTTACCCGGACCTCAACTGCATCCAATACGAGCCGCCGAGCATCAATTGGACGGCCAGCAGCGTGGCCCATAACACCCTCGTAGTGGATCGCGGGAAAACCGCCAGCGCGCCTTTCACACAACGGCACGAGTTCACGCCTGAGGTCAAGTTCCTGGCCACCACCGCGAGTTGTTATCCGGGCGTGCTGCAGACGCGCGCGCTGGCACTCACGCGCGACTATCTCTTGGACCTGTTCTGGGCCGACAGCGAACTGCCGCACACCTACGACTGGGTTTTGCACGCCATCGGCAAACTGCAGCTCGAAAATCCCGCCAGCTACGAACCGAGCTCTGATCTCCTTCGAGACTATTGGTGGGTCGAAAATGAACTTCGCCGCCAAACCGCTCAATCCTGGCGCGCCGATTTTACCCAAACGAATGGACTCGCCATTCGCGGCATGGGCCGGCAAACGGATGAATGGTTCAATGACCGCGCTGCCGTCCGGGTCACGATGATTGGCGAACCGGGCACGACCGTCTACGGCGCCGAAGGGCCCACCGGCGGTCCGCCCGTCGATCCGATCATGAATCCGGAGGGCAATTCGCCGTTGCTGCTCGTGCGCCGTCAATGCCGCCGAACGGTCTTCGCTGCGCTGCATGAACCTTACAAGTTTAATTCCCCGGCCATCACCAGCGTGCGAAAAGCCGCGGCCTCGGACGATGCCTATGTCGCGGAAGTGTCCGCACCCAATTACTCCGACCGTATCGCGCTCGGCTTTGGCGAACCGAAGAACAGCGCAGTTCACGCACTTCGGAGCGAGCGCGACCGGGCAGAGGTCTTTGTTTTTTCCGATTACGCGTATCTGCGCGAGACGACTCCAACTCGAGGCGGCCCCGCGCGTTTCGTTGCGCGTGGCAGTTGGACTGGGTTCCGCGTGCGCTGTGCGAAATTGCCCGAGAGGGATGCGCTGATCGTAAACGGAACGAATGCCCCATACCGTAAAGAAGGTGATTACCTCGTGTTTGGTGACGTTTCGCAAAGCCCTAAAAACGGCCAACCGAACTTGGAGACCACTTCCACCTCCGAGGGTACGCGGGGGTACGAGAATCGATCGGCAGATCCGATCGTCTCATCTCAACCTCTGGTAATCATCACCCCGAAAGATCCAGTTCGACTCGCGGTTCGCGGCTCGCGAGAGGTCACGCTCGAATTGAGAAATGGATCGCCCATTCCGCAAAGCGCGCGCGTTCGACTTCATTTGCCTCGTGGAATTCTTGTTGAATGCTCCAACGGCAGCGCCGTGACCCGTGACGAGCGGACCGACGGCAGCAACAGTTTCTCCTGGGAGGCGCCACCGATCGCGGCGCACCAGAACTTGAGCCTTCCGTTGCGATTCTCAAGCGATGGAAGCGCCAAAGCCGGCCTGCACCCCGCGACGGCGCAGGTCACCGGCGCCCAAGCGGAGAACTGGAGCCTTCCGGTCGCGCTCCTGATCACGATCGGCCCGGTGCTGGCCGAGGACAATTCGTTCCCCACATTTGGAGAATATGTTATTTATGCGCCGCGCTACACAGTGCGCTTGAGCAAACGCTACGGCACGTCCCGTTTCCTTCGCGACGACGCCAATCGGCCGCGTTACGAAGCCACTTTCTGGGATCGGCGCCCGACCGCTGCAACAACTCCTGAGGCAGTGCCGCGCTTGCGGATCGACAACCAAGATGCCCTCGCCTGGGGCAAGCCCGCCGATTTTCTCTGGCCCAACACCGCGCCCGCCTCGGTGACTGTCGGCGCAGGCCGGAGCCGGTTGGCCTGGAGTTTTGAAGAGGACGCGGTTCGCATCGAACCGGTCGCGCTGTGGTCAGCCGAAGCTCCACATGAATTCATTTTTCCCGGGGACGGCTGGACCGCGTGGGGCGGTCAGTCGCATTGGCTGCAAATCATTGCTCTCGACGAACGCGGCCAACAGCAAACGCTGACCGAACCGCCGAAAGAAGGCCGGAAGATTCTCGCCGCCTCCTTGCACAACCCCGGTTACGAGGAAGCGATTTGTTTCGCGGTCGATCGGCCTCAGATGGCGCATTTCGATGGCGCCAGCTTGCGAATCACTTTGAATCCAGGCGAGCCTCTCTGGTTTGGCTTGGCCCGCCCTGAGCAATTTCAGAACTGGTCCCAATCTCGCAAAAAGAAATAGCGCCGGACTCTGCTTTCAAAGTCCGTCGTGTCGTCGCGATCAATGCTGTTTGCCGCCACTGCCAGGGTCAACTCCTCCACTTTCGGTCAGCCGCCTTTCGGTTTCCAGGACCGGACGTATTCAATGCTAAAGGTCGAGGGCAAATCGGAATCGTCCGGCATGCCGAACCATTCGGGCATGGTTTCGCTGTCGAAAATCAAATAAAGCGGTTGATGCCAATGCGTGTTCTCGACCGTGTGCACCAGCACGCCATCCACATACCAACGCAGTTCACGTTTTCCCCAGTCGAATCCATAAACGTGGTAATCCTCCGCGAAACGAACGGGCGCTTCCCAGAACGCGCCAACTTGCCAATGACGCTTCTCTTGCGGGGTGCGGGTAACATGGAGCGTCATGTAATAACGCCTGTCGTGCTTGGCTGATTTGCCACACAACTCGAAAACGTCCACCTCCGTCGCCCAATCCGGGTAACTCGTTCGGTCTTCCTGCTGAAACCAGAAGGAACTCGATCCGCCGGAATTCATCGGCCGCGCCTTAACTTCATAGTAACCTTCGCCCGATCGCTCGAGCGTGTGAAGAGCAGCGGAAGTGTAGTCATGGTAGCCATGCTGTTGCAGTGCCTCCGGCACAGGCTCCTTGCGCATCGTCAGCTGAAGTTTTCCTTCGCCCACAAAAACATTGGTCGGATTGAACCAAGCAGGCTGCCGCCCGCGCCACCACGACATTCCCACCGTCCACTTGTTAGTATCGAGAGTGGCCCCTTCGAATTCATCCCACATCAGCTCGAACTTTTTCCAGCCGCCACGGTTCTGCTGATCTGAGAGCGGCAACTCTTCGCTGATCCGTCTGGGCAAATCGCCTAACGGCCCCTGCCGAGTCCATTGCCTGATTTTCTTTTCATCGAACCGATTCGAATGCGTTCCGCTCTCACCCGACACAGGCGCGGGCGCAGTCCAATCGACGTGCGGCCCAATCTGCAACCGTTCCGAACCGGCGGCGAGCTTGGCGCCGAGAATTTCTACATTGTCGAAAGTGACGCGGCGCACGTCGTGTGTTTCGTCCGTCCCGCTCATCTGAATCCGGTAAGCGCCCGCCTTTCCGGTGAGGGCAACATTGCGAAAACGCACATTGCGGATATAGCCCGGCACTTTGTTGCGCATGTACTGGTTGACGGCCGGTTTCAGACGGATCAACTCGTTCTGACCTTCACCATGGATGCGTATATCTTCGACCGTGACGTCTTCGAGACGCATCTCTTCCCCTGGCTCGAAAAGAAATGGCGTCATGGAAAAGTGAATAATGTCTAGATCCCGCAAGGTAATCCCGCGCATGAAAGGCGCCCGGCTCTCATGGCCTAGCAGAAAGATCCGAGCCCGATCGCACCAGAGGATGCAGTGTTCAACCGTAATTCGTTCGACATTGCTGTTCGGCGCCGAGAAGTCCAGGCCCTTCAACGCCACGCAATCGTCATCGGTCCGGATAAAGCAGTCGGTGATGAGCACGTCCTGCGAGTTGCACGGATTGATGCCGTCGTCGTTCTGCACCCGTGAGCCGCAGATCTTCACCCCGCGCACGGTGACATTGCGGCTGCCACGCGGGACAATCGTCCAATGCGACGCCCCCCGAATCGTAATGCCGCTCACCTCGATATTCGTGCCGCGGATCGAGAGCACAACAGGCGTCGGCCCCTTCCGCCATTCCCAATCCGAGCCGTCGAGAATCCCGCGTCCGGTGATGCGAATGTTCTCACCTTGCGCCAGCACACCGCCTTTCACTACTGCGCCGCCAGCCAGATACAGTGTTTGATTGTTTGTGACGACGATGCTTCCCGGCTTGTGTATCCCTGGGCCGAAATAGATCACGCCGGGGGCATCGGGTCTGGGCGGGTTTTCCTCGATCGGATTGGCGAACAATAGCAGCGGGCCATTCTTACCATCCGGTTCGATGCTCAGCTTGCACGGGCCGGGCAGTGATAGAACCAGCGTGTGGTCGTCTTTCAGACGCGTGGTTACGTCCGGGCGCGCAGGGCGAACCACCGTATTGCGCAACGACCGCGCGGAAGTGATGCGCACTTCCAGCGGACCGGAAACATCAAAGTTAGCGAATGAATAAGGGCCTCCATAGTTCCATTCCTTTCCTGCAAAAGGCGGGTCGAGCACGCGGGCGGCATAAATATCGACCGGTTTTTCGCCAATCCGAACTTCATACTCGGAAGACAGAGGTTCAGCTCGCGGTGCAGAATATGTGACCACTGCAGGGCGGGCTGTGAGCGCGCTGAGTCCCAAAAGCAACATGACTAAGTTTTTTTCCATAATGGTATTTACGCGTTGCAAAAAGTCAGGAACACCCCTCTCCCCGCGCTGGCGCATCGATCAGCTTAAATAGCGCGGGGAGAGGGATGCGGGGTGAGGGGGCTTGCACGATGAACGTGCCCATATGTGTGCAACAATCTATAGCATCAATTCAATAACTCCCATCGGATCAGCGGGGCAGCTGTTCTGTTCCCGCGTTTCTTCAGGACAATCGCCAAGAATTGGGTTCGAGATCCATTCCGGGGATGATGTTCATCAAGTTTCTCCAGTTCTCCAAACTCAATCGCTGACAGCGATCGGAGGGAATGATTGAATCCGAGGTTGGCGATCGCACCGTTATGGCGCTCGCGGGCGGAAGCGTCATCGGCGATGTTTACGCCATTTATTGGGTTTGGGACCGGATCCGCGTTCAAGGCGGGCTCTCCCGGATCCAAGCCCGGAGAAGGCCGGCTCTGGAAATCCGGCTCAGCCCGGCCTGGGGCCGACGCGGCAGTGATGGATCGAGCCCGGAAGAGATGCGCAACGCTCTGCGGTATGGCCTCAATTGGGTTTCCGGGTCGGCTGTTCTCGATTTGGCGCCTTGGAGTTCCGAACCCGAACGTGCCGCCAATGAAACCAATCGGCAACGGGCACGCGAATTAATTCGATATGCCCATGCGTTGCACTTGAACTTCTTCAGCTTCGCCAACGAATTCACTTATCACCCGTCGCTCCTCCGAGAATTTGGCGGTGCGCTCTCGCCGGACGATCCAAAATTCTGGGATGCCATTCAAGCCAAGTTCAGGCGTCTCTTCGAAGCCTTGCCGGAATTGGACGGGATTGAATTGTGCACCGACGATCTCTCCGGGTTCTGGGACGAATACCGCGCCTTTGACGTGATGCGGGGCGCGCCGGAGTGCGAATGGCCGCTGGAAAAACGATACCGCACGTTTGTCCAGAAAGTGCATCAGGTCGTGGCGGGTGAATTTCACAAGAGCTATTTTCATTTCACCTGGAGTCTCAATTCCTACCAACAGCACAACCAGCCAGAGGTTTTTCGGAAGATTTTCACCTCGCAGATTCCAACCAACAACCTGGTTTTGATTCCCAAAATCACGGCGGCGGATCGTTGGTGGTTTCAACCTTACAACTCCACCTTCAATTTGACCCCGCACCGGACGCTCGTCGCGTTCGAGACCATGAATTATTACGAAACCTCGGAGGCCCATCTCTTCCCGACGTTCGCCGGGGCCTATGAACAGGCGGGGCTGCAGTTTTTCCTTCGCGCGCCGGCCGGCAACGTTTGCGGCGCTGCTTATCGCGCGGCGCTCAACCCGGACGACTGGGACACGGAAAGCGTGACAGCTTATGTTTTGTGGAGGCTGTCTTGGGACCCAAACGACGATCTTGACCAGGTGCTGCATGATTTTTGCGCGATCCATTTTGGCGCTGCGGCGGCGGATGGAATGGCGCGCATTCACCGGCTTTCGGCGCTGGCCTACAAATATGGGCTCCACCTCGAACCAGTCTCGTACGGGCAATTCAATTCACTGCTCCAGATCCGGGTCGGCTCTTTTCCTGCGGAAGGTCTGCCCGAACTGGATGGAGGAAAGGAACACCTCGATTTTCTGAAAGAGATTTATCTCCGTTGCAAACCATGGGAGGAAGAAACTTTTCTGTATCTCGATCACGGGTTGGCCAAGGCTCGGGAGATGGAACAAGGCTTTGCGAGTGTCCGCCCGAAGATTTCGGACCCGGCGTTGGCCACGGCAATTGAAAATCGGTTGCGCATGACCCGATGCCTGATCGAGGTCAACAACTTTTACGCGAGGACCGCATTCGCCTATTTCGATTTTGCGGCGGATCGAAGCGCCCTGAACCGCGCTCGGCTTCGTGAATCTTGCCGGATGCTTTCGGATTCGCGCGCGGCGTTCGTGCGCGTGCCTGGATTTGGTTACCAGCTTTTCGGGGTCGATCAGCTTATCGCCAACACCAAAGAGATGCTGGAGGACCCTGAGCGAGCGGAAGCCAAGCTGGCCCGCGCGCCAAGCCGATCTGTCATCGCCAGATCGATTGAAGGGGCTCAAGAAAAATATCGGGAACTGCTCAGGGGCCACGCCGCCGAAGCCGTCAAGTTCCTTCATTTCGATGGAGCGATTGATGGCCGCGACATCCTGGTCGTGCGCGGAAATGAATGGAGCATCCAGCATCTGCGGTGGGACGGGCCGGAGGTGAAGCGCTGCCAGATCCTCGTGCCGTTGCCGAAAGCGGCCGTGACGGTTCTGCCCCGAGACATTCAATCCCGCCCGCTGCACCAATTCATTCTTCAACAGCCTTCGCTGGAGAACGGTTATCGCGTTGAGGTTTATCTGGACGATGCGCCCCCAGGAAAAGGAGTGAACCAGTTTGACCTTTATTACCTTCCTCAGCGCCCGGACGAGCTAGGCCTCTCGTCCCCAGTTCCAAAATAGCTCTGGACGGCGGGCCTTCCGAGTGGGTCGATTTTCGCGAGTCAACGCTCAACGTTCAACGCTCAACGTTCAACGCTCAACGTTCAACGTTCAACGCTCAACGCTCAACACTCAACTGATTTCAAAGTTAAGCGTTGGGACTTGGACGTTGACCTCCATCGTCCTCACTCGAACTCCGAAGAACTCCAGAGCTTCGGCGAATTCACGAAATCCTCCAGAGCCCGTTCGCGCGGTTTTTCAAGGAAAACCTGGTACTTCACTGGTGCTCCCGGCTTTGGACGCTGCCGGATAACGAAAGCCTTGATACCATGTTCGCGACAGAAAGTCCCCACCCCCAATGCGAATCTCGGAAAATCAATTTTCTCTGGCGGGAATTCCAAGAGGGCGAGCTTCCCGCTGCGAACGCCCCATCGAAGGTGGCTTTCTGTGGCGCGTTCTCCAACCTGGTAAAACTTCACCGCGATCCTGCTCAAGCCGGCACGTCGGCAAAATTCCCCTAACCGAAAATAAATTTTGGCGTTCCTTCCGGGCAGCGTGAACGGCCCGGAATCCTTGAGCCAACGAAAAACAAAAACAAACACCGTTGCGCTCACCAGGGCTGCGACGATCCAACGTATAAGCCAGGTTTTCATTCATCCCTGACACGGTCCGATCAAAACCCCTTTCAAACATTCAGCGTCTTGAGATACGCGACACTCTGCTTGGTAAGTTCCCAGGTTTGCTCGACAAAATAGTTTTTGACGCCGCCAACCTTGGCCGCGCTGAAGGTCTTCGCCCAATCAATGCTGCCTTGGCCGAGCGCCACTTGCGGATATCGGCCGCCACGCCGCCGTGAAGCGGGGCCGTCCGTCGAGGGGGCCGCGGCCTTCATGTCCACATCCTGCAGATGCATCGAGTTGAACCGGCCAGGGTGCTTCGTGAAATAATCCGCCCCGACGAACCCATCTGTAATCGTCGACATTTGGAATTGGAATTTAACCAGCTTCGGGTCCAGCAACTCGAACAGCCGATCGTAGGTTCGTTTGCCATCGACAATCGAGATTTCAAACCCTTCATTGTGCAAGCCTTGCTGCATGCCAGCGCTGGCGGCCACCGCGGCAATCCGATTGTATTCATCCGCCGCCTTTTTTATCTGGTCGAGCGTCGGGCTATTGCCGCCGTTTCCGTCACCCAAACTTGCCGTGATCATCTGCGTAATGCCGATCTGTTTCGCCCACTCAATGCTCTTCCCTTGGCTCTTCCGCAGTTCGCCCATCGTGAAATGCGAACTCTCAGCCTTCAGGCCATGATCAGCCAGGATGCGGGCGACTTCTTTCCCATTGGCCAGCGACGAAAACTCGGCGCCGTACCCGATGGGCGAACATAGTTCGACCCTTGTCACGCCGATCGCCGCGATCATCTTCACGAAAGCGGGGAAATCCTTGAGCATCGACCGGAGCGGCCACACTTGGCTTCCAATGGGCAAGCCCAGCGGATTTGCTGCAACCTTCGCTGCACTTTCAAACAGCAAGCCGGCCGCGCCCGAGTGAACCGCCGTTTTTTTGATAAAGGTGCGTCTCGAGATTGGAGTCATAAGAGGAAGACTATGGCGAGAAGATGCCGCCGTAGCAACTGGCAAGGGTGGTCGCCGTTCTTTGATTTTCCAACAGAACCCGATATTAATCGTGCAGTCATGAAACCCACACTCTTTTTGGCCGCCTGGTTTGCTCTGATGATTTGGCCGCCAGTGATCGCGGCTGAGCAACTCGAAACGTTGCCCGACACCAAACCGTTGCTCTGGCCAGAAGCTGATCTGTCGTCTCGTATGATGGACGGCGCCCATCGCTTCATCGAAAGGCAAATTGCTGAATCCGTCGCGAAGCGGAGTCGATTCTGGTCTCGCGATTTTTCGTCCGCGACAGCGTACGAACAATCGGTCCAGCCGAATCGCGCGCACTTTCAAAAGATCATCGGCGTGGTCGATCCACAGTCGCCCGTGAGGATGGAACGATTCGGCGACGACGCCAACCCTGCCTTGGTCGCGGAAACTTCGCGTTATCGAATTTACCAAGTGCGTTGGCCGGTATTGGATGGCTTGTTTGGCCATGGCCTGTTCGTCGAACCAAAACAGCAACCTGTCGCTTCTGCCGTAGTGTTGCCGGACGCCGACCAAACTCCGGAGCAATTGTTGGGGCTCACCCCAGGCATCGAACGTGAATCCCAGGCGGCGCGGCTTTTGGCTGAAAACGGATTCGAACTGGTCTTGCCAACATTGGTGAGCCGCGAAAAATTGAAAACGGAAGACCCGCAGCTTCGCAGTTCGGATCAGACCCACCGCGAATGGATTTATCGGCAGGCTTTCCACATGGGCCGCCATGTGATCGGTTACGAAGCACAGACCGTATCAGCGGCGGTGGATTGGCTGCGCCAGCAGCACGGCCAAAATAAGAAGATCGGCCTCTGTGGTTATGGCGAAGGCGGATTGATTGCGTTCTACGCAGCGGCTGTGAACCCACAAATCGACGTCGCGTTGGTCAGCGGTTATTTCGATTCGCGGGAGAAAGTTTGGGCCGAACCGATTTATCGGAATGTTTGGAGCCTTCTGCGCGAGTTTGGCGACGCCGAAATCGCTTCACTGATTCTCCCGCGCCAACTCCTTATCGAGCACAGCCCTGCGCCGACAATCATGAATCAAAAGGGCGAATGGCAGACGCCCGAGTTCGCCAGCGTCAGGGCGGAGCTCGACCGGATTCGGTCAACCCCAACCTTTCCGAAACCACTGCTCGTGCACGCCGAGAATGGAAAGCCTACAGGCCCATTCTCCAGCCAAGCGATGGCGGCGTTGGCCAAGGCGCTCGGAACTCGTGAACTCGCCGCTTTGTCCGACGAACTGCCGATCGATAAACGCACCGCGTTCGACCCGGCGGTGCGCCAGCAGCAACTCGTCCGCGAAATGGAGAATCACGTTCAGACGCTGGTGCGTGAATCGGAAAAGGTCCGGGACAAATCGTTTCTCTACGCGATTATGCCGGAGTTAGCCGATCGACAATGGAGCACTGCCAGGAGACATCCCACGCATCCGCCGGAGAAATTCGTCGAAGGGGCGAAACCATTGCGTCGCCAATTTTGGGAGGAAGCGATGGGACGGTTTGACGAGCGGATGTTGCCGTTCAATGCGCGGACGCGAAAGGTGGCCGAGAACCCGAAATGGATCGCTTACGATGTCGTGTTGGATGTGTTTCCCGATTTGTTCGCTTGGGGCGTTCTGGTGTTGCCCAAGGATCTCAAACCAGGCGAACGCCGGCCTGTGGTCGTTTGCCAGCATGGCCGGAATGGGCTGCCCCGCGATACCCTCGATGCTAATAACACCGCCTACAACAATTTCGCTGGAGCGCTGGCCGAACGCGGGTTCATTACCTTCGCGCCGCACAATTTATATCGCGGGGAAGACCGTTACCGATGGCTCAGCCGCAAGGCTAATACGGTCAAGGGAACGCTCTTTTCTTTCATCATTGCGCAGCACGATCAGATCCTGCGATGGCTAGCAACGCTGCCGAATGTCGATGCCGATCGCATCGCATTTTATGGACTGAGCTACGGCGGCGAAACGGCGGTGCGCGTGCCCGCCATCCTAGAGAAATATTGTTTGTCGATTTGTTCCGGCGATTTCAATCAGTGGACCCGCAAGGTGGCTGCCACAGACGAACCGTTTAGCTTCATGCGCAGCATCGAATGGGAAATGCCGTACTGGAATCTCGGGCCGACTTTCGATTATGCGGAGATGACTTACCTCATGGTGCCCCGGCCGTTCATGGTCGAGCGGGGCCATCTCGACCGCGTCGGAGTTGATTCCTGGGTCAGCTACGAATACGCGAAGACGCGCTGGCTCTATGCGCAACTGGGATTGGCCGACCGAACCGAGCTCGAATTCTTTCAAGGCGGCCACAGCATTAACGGCGAGGGCACATTCAAGTTTTTAGAGAAACATCTGAACTGGCCTGCGAAAACGCCGGCAACTCCATAGGCAGTCTGGTTTAGCCCCTGGCACACACATTGGGTAAAACTCAGGTGGGGCGAGCGGACTCGCGATCCGCGCGAACAGGATTCACAAAAGAATTTGCATTGACGGCTCGCGATTACGTTTGCCCCCCCAACGGGCTCGTCAAACCTGGCTTTGCGAGGCTTGCGTTGCTTCTGGTCGAGGCGTTAGATCGAACATCAATATGAGATCGAACTTCTCCGCACGGCTCTTCCTCCTGGTCAGCGTTTTAAGCGCGGGGTCTGCCACTCTCCGGTCAGCTCAAGAATCGTCGCCCAGCCCGGCAATCACATTGCACTTCCCGCAGCCTTATCCTTCCGTCGCTTGCACCCCTGAGGAATTGGCACGGCTGCGCGAAGCGTATCGAAGCAGTAGAGCTACCCACGACATTGTGGCCAGACGCGTCACGGAAGCCAGTGACGCTTTGAAACGCGATTTGATCTTTCCGCCCGAAGGTGGCCAGCACAACCAGTGGTATCAATGCGATCAGTGCCAACTCGCCCTGGACACGATCGACGCCACACATCACCGGTGCCCGAAATGCCGCCGGGTTTACAGCGGGTATCCCTACGACAACGTGATTTATAGCCAAACCCATCACCGGTTGACGCGCGACCTCTGGGTTTGCGCGTGGGCTTACGCGCTGACGAGCGATGAAACGTACGCCCGGCGTGCGCGTGAAATCCTGATCGGATACGCGCAACGCTACTCGCGGTATCCGTACCACAGCGCGAACATGGGAAAAATGTCGGACCGGCCGAGCAGTTCCGGCGGGCATGTGTTCGAGCAGACGCTGAACGAGGCGAGCTGGATGGAAGAAGTCTGCGAAGCCTACGACCTGGTCCGGATGTCACAGGCACTCACACCGGAGGATCATCGAACCATCCGGGAAGATCTGTTGCTTCGAGTCTATGAAAATTTGGCCAAACACAAAGCGGGAAAGAGCAATTGGCAAACGTATCATAATGCGGCATTCATGATGATAGGAGGCGTCCTTAACCGAACTGACCTGGTCCGGCAAGCCATCGAGGATAAGGAGAACGGGTTCAACTATCAGATGCACGCTTCCGTGCTGCCCGGTGGCATGTGGCACGAGAATTCTTGGGGCTATCATTTTTACACCCTCCACGCGGTCGAGCGGATCGTCGAAAGCGCCCGCCGGCTTGGCCCCGATCTTTATTCTGTGCCCCAAGTGAAGGAGATGTTCACAGTAGCCCTCGATTATCGAATGGCCGATGGAACCTTGCCGCGCTTCGGCGATGCCACCACCACGCGAATACCTGGCGCACTCTACGAAGCGGCTTATCGTCACTGGCGCGATCCGAGCTTTCTGCCGCTCCTGCCGCAAGCTCCCACCTGGGACTCGGTGCTTTACGGTCGGACCGAGAAAACCGCCAACGAACCGAGCCCCTCCCAGAGCGCGCTGAAACGTGGCGCAGGCCACGCCATTCTCCGCGCCGGGGGATCGACAGCCTCGTTTACGTTTGGCCCGTTCGGCGGGTTTCACGGACATTTCGACAAGCTTTCGTTCGTATACTTCAGCCAGGGCAAAGAACTGGCCTACGATCCTGGCCGGGCTCGCAGTCAGGCTTACCGTTTGCCCGTGCACAAGAACTGGTATCGGGCCACAACCAGCCACAACACGGTGCTCGTGGATCGGGTCTCGCAGCAGGGCACGGAAGGTGAACCCGAATTATTTGTGAGCGCACCGGACTTGGGGGCGGCGGCCGCGCACACGGATCGCGCATATCCTGGCGTGTTGCATCGACGATTGCTCGTGCTGCGACCCCAGTTTCTGGTAGTAGCTGATGTCTTGACCGCAGCCGATGGCAAGACGCATACCTTCGACTGGCTTTATCACAACCGCGGCAATGCGATTTCGTCTGTGTCTGCTCTGCAGGAAAGCGACCCGCCGCAAGGCCAGGGTTTTGAATATCTACAAGCGGTGCGGAAGGGAGAACTCAGTGGCCCAATCCGCGCCAGCGTGGAGATGGGCCCGGCTCGAGTCGAAGTCAGCGTTAACCGCGCACCCAATAGCGAACTCCTCGTCGGCACCGGCGTGGGCGACTCCGTGCTGGACCGAGTGCCCGTGCTGGTCGTGACTCGACGAGGCCAAAACGCCCGTTTTGCAGCAGCCCTCGAGCTGACGACAAAAGACCGGACCGCGGAGATCGAGAGTGTAGAAATTGAGGATCAAAAGACCAGCGGGTACCTCATCCGGGTGCAGATGCGAAACAAGGCCGAGGAACTCTATGCCTACGATCCTGCAGGCGCGACGCGAACCGTGGCGGGAATCCAGACCGATTCGAAGCTGCTGTGCTTGCGCAGCGAAAACGGTCAAACATTCCGGGTCCTATCCGAGGCGAAACAATTACCCACAGAGTAATCCTCAATGTTGCATAAAAATCAGCTCGGATGCATGGAACAGGCCCATGCCCATTACAGAAAATGCAGATTCGCGGTACAGTTGCATCTTCGCTTTGAGTGAGCCCCTCTCCTGTCTCTCCCCGTGGTGGTGCAAATTCTGCGATCCACAGCACGGGAGAGGAATGAAAGATGAGGGGTCATCCAACTTTTATGTAACAATAGCTTAACGACTGGCCAGAGTCGGCCAGAGAATCAGCGACATGGCAAACAAGCGACAAATATCTGGGCTTCCGGCTCTCAAGTTCCGCCATGCCGTTAAGGCTTGTTCCGCCCGGATGATCGCATTCAAGGCGTCTTTGCGTGAAAAAGAAACGGCCAAATCGTAGTCGGCAGTGTGACGCTCGTCCTGTAAATCAATGAAGGTCTGTGCGATCAATCGAGCTTGTTGGCTGTTAGCGATGCCCAAGTTTTGCCAGAATAGCTGAAGCAGCAAATGGACCTGCTGGTGATTTGGCTTAACAAATTCGGCGCAGGCTGACCTCATTTTACCGTGAATAAAGGCCCTCGCCGCAAGTTGACGAAAAGCTTCGTCCCTTTGCCCGGCTCCAAAAAGCAAGGCGGTGCTTTCTTCAATCAGGAAATGAAATAGGCCATAGTACGCCGTGGAAATCGCCCGGCGTAATGTCGCTTGCTTGGGACGCCGCCGCTCGCAATGAGTGAGCATCCGCGCTTGGGCGACGAGGTCGCGGCCAATGCGGGCCATCAGGCCAACCCTCCGGCTAACTCTCTTTCACGTTTCACCTTCACATACGGCCAAAGCCGGGCGCCAGTTTCAGTCCAAATCAGATTTCGAACCCAGGAGACCATTGGTTCGATTTTGTCCCAAGCGAATGCCCCCTCTGGCGTTCTGTCCGGAAAAACAAGATAAACATACAACGCGTCTTCGCCTGTGCTGTCGGGGCTCCGGGAAAGCCGGACATCCTTTGGACGAGGAAACCCGTGGTTAGCCAACGAGTCGGGGTTAATGCGGTCGCGAAGACTATTCAACCAATCGGGAGATCTTGGGAAGTCGTTAAGCTTTAACTCGCCCGCCGAAGATCCGACTTCCTCGGGTACTGCTGGCGGCCAACCTGAGCGCTGAGTCGATCCAGCAATCGCGCCTCTTAACCTCAGCCACTTTTCAATCTCCTCGGATTCGATTGTCCATTCTGTAAACGGTAGCTTGGACAAACGCTCATCCGCAAATGCCCGAGCGAGTGGATTTGCGTATTTGCGCCCGGTGCAGTTGGCCAATAGCGCCTCAGCGAGATGAATGGCTCCACGGGAGGCTGGTTGACTCCCCCAATCGAACGGCACATTCCTGCGTGGGTCGGATGGGAATAAGCCAACAAGCGGTCGTCCATCGACGGTAACTGTCTTTTGACCGCCTAAACGTGTGCCCTTATAAACTTTCATTTGGCTGTCGAAAAATAAACCTTGTCAGGGTAAGTGACAATCCCGCAAATCTCGCAGGGTCGTTCGACACCAGCCCTGCCCGGTCTCTGTTTGTTGGCCCGCGCGCTTGACGCTCGGGAATCGTCTCTCCAATGTTCACCCATTACCCAAGACATTATGCGTGACCTGCACCTTCTCTTCTCCCGTTTCGCCCTGGCTTTAATATTTCTCGCATCACACGAAGCCGCTGCCCAGGAGGTTTCCACACGCACAATGCGGCCTGTCATTCGCGGCCGGTACCAAGCGGTCACCTCGATGAAGCCCGAGGCGACTTGGGCAGCGGGAGGCGCACGCTGGCCACTCCATCGAAGGACCAACCATCAAAACGGGATGGCAACGATGCCCAACTCAGCTCCGGGCGTCCGGCTGGCAGGGCCAAAGGCAAAGGTGCTCTCGCCGGCACTTCCCGGGTCTACTCCGCGCTTGCCGCACACGCGCCCCGTGGTCTAACTTTCGTCCCATCATGAGCACAGTTGAGGAAATCGAGCGCGCCGTAGAGCGGCTAGCGCCCGCGGATTTCGCCCGGCTGGCCGCCTGGATCGACGCCAGACGCCATGCGCAATGGACTCGGCAGATGGACCAGGATGCGGCAGCCGGCCGCCTCGGCTTTTTGTTCGACGAGGCGGATGCCGAGCGCACGGCGGGTCAACTCCACGACTGGCCGCCGGCCGAGTGATGACATCGAGGGCAAGCCGCCGCTTCTGGAAGCTTTACTCGGACCTGCCCGAGGCCGTGCAACGGCTCGCGGTGAAGAACTATCACTTGTGGCGGGAGAATCCGAACCATCCCTCGCTCGATTTCAAGAAGCTCGGCGGCTCAAAGGATCGCTTCTCCGTCCGGGTGGGTGATCACTACCGCGCCCTGGGCCGGCTCGTGCCGGGTGGCGTGGAATGGGTCTGGATCGATTGGAACACGGACTTCATGGCAACATTAAACGCCTGCACGAAGCCGAAGCCATGTATCGCCTGCGCATGGGCGATTATCGAAAAGACGTTTATGATTAAAGCCGTTCAACAAACTGTTATCCGCTCCATCTCCAAGAAGCGCGAGCAAATTGCCACGCTTCGCAAAGAGCTGGAGGACTTGAACGATTATCTCGATTTGACAGAAGCCCGCGTGCGTGACGAGGGCAAGCCGCGTCTCACCCACGCTGAAGTGAAAAAACGCTACCGTGTAAAATAATTTCCCCACTAGCGCTATCTCCTCTTCTCATTTGCGACGCGAGCGGTGAAAACTTAGCTGTTGGCAAAGGGACAGACCCTCGGATTCTTTGTTGTGGAACCGCGTGTGCCACGGCTGGAAGTGATGAAATATCAAGCACGCCTCTACCCGTCGAGTGGCAGGCGGTCACGAACGACCAAATATGAAAACGCAGGATTTCGAAGGCACTCAGAGGAACGCCAACCTCGCGCCAGCAGGATTAAAGGTGAAAGCTGTATGTTCTGGTCAGGTGCAGGGAGGATGTCTATGCGACTCTGCCACGCAAACCGAACAGCGGCAGCGCAGCTGGCTGCTTTGGAATCGGGCTGTGCAACTGCGCTGTGCGTTCGGCAGCACCCCGACTCTCGCATTCATGCTTCTCTTTCTAAATTGCTCAGTTTCGTTTGCACAGCAGCCAGGCACGAAGCTCTGGCAGTTTCCAGTCAAAGGAGAGAGCATCTATTCGCCAGCAGTGGCTTCGGACGGCACGATTTACGTCGGCTCCTTTAGTCCACCTCCATCCTCGGAAGCCATTCTCTTTGCCATTACACCCACCGGCGTGGAGAAATGGAGCGTTGATCTCGGTTTTGCAACTGAGAATGGGATCACGGCTGCAGTTGGCGGCGATGGCATGATCTACGCAGGCGGCTACGGGTTTGTATGTGCGGTGACGCCCGAAGGATTGAAACGCTGGAGTTCCAACTGGGCATGTCCAAACTGGACCTATCCCACGATAGGTAGTGATGGAACTATCTACGCGTCCCGCGGAATCTGCGGTTGCTTTGCTTTTCTTCCTGATGGAGCCAACAAGTGGTCTCGCGGGATTTGGGGAATTCCGTCAATCGGATGGGATGGGAGACTCTACGGCAACGGCGTTTCGCTCAATCGTGACGGTAGTACGAACCAGCTTTTTAGCTCACTTGGATCGGCCCCAACTCTTGGGTTGAACGGCAGTATTTACAGCGTTATCGGAACGAACCTTTTCAGTTTGAGTCTGGGCGGCACGACGAATTGGGTGTTTCATTCTTCGCGGGACATCACGAGTTCTCCCTCGCTGGCGGCTGACCAGACGATCTACGTAGGCATTGACTCGAATCTGGTGGCACTAGACGCTTCCGGTGCTCAGAAATGGGCTTTCGAAACCAGAGGGGTGGTTCGTTCATCTCCTGCTGTGTCTGCTGACGGAACGATTTACTTTGGATCTGAGGACAATAACCTCTATGCGGTTGCTGCAGACGGAACAAAACGCTGGGAATTTGCGACCGCGGGTGCCATGAGATCTCCGCCTGCTATCGGCGCGGATGGCACCGTCTATAGCGTCTCGGCAGATGGCAATCTGTATGCGATCAAAGAGACGGCCGGCTTGGCAATCAGTCCTTGGCCGAAGTTTCGCGGAAATGCACGGAACACCGGAAATGCGGCCGACAACCTGGATGCACCCTCTAGCGGAACGTCGGCGAGCGTAGCCAACGTGCGCGGCAGCCAACGCCCCGGCACGACTCTAGTGGACTTGTTCTACGACTTGAGCGGCCCGGGTTCGAGTTACTCGGTCTCGGTGGCCGTGTCCTCCGACGGCGGTGCTACTTTCGTCGTACCCGCGACGCACTTCAGTGGCGACGGCGTGACGAGTCCGACCGCCCCGGGCGCGAACCGGCACATCGTCTGGGACGCGGGCGCGGATTTTCCCGGCCAATTCTCAACCCGGGTTCGGTTTCGGGTGACGGTCACCGAATCTCTCGTCCCTCCGGGCATGGCGCTCATTCCCGCTGGCAGCTTTACGATGGGCAACTGCATGGATGCAAATGAAGGTTTGAGCGATGAACTCCCTTTGCACACGGTCTATGTTTCGGCGTTTTGTATGGACAAGTATGAGGTGACGAAGGCGCTTTGGGATGAAGTATACCAGTGGGCCACCAACCACAGTTACATTTTTGACAATACCGGCTCCGGCAAGGCGGCGAATCATCCGGTGCAAAGCATTAGTTGGTATGACGCGGTGAAGTGGTGCAATGCGCGAAGTGAGCAGGAGGGGCGGGTGCCGGCGTATTACACCAGCGCGGCGCAGACGGCGGTGTACCGCACAGGGCGAATCGATGTGCAGAACGATTGGGTGAAATGGAACGTGGGGTATCGGTTGCCGACGGAGGCGGAGTGGGAGAAGGCGGCGCGCGGCGGAGCCAGCGGGCACCGTTTCCCGTGGTCGGACGTGGACACCATCACGCACAGCAAGGCGAACTATTATAGTTCTTTGTCCCGCGGTTACGACATTAGCCCCACGCGCGGCTATCATCCGGCGTTCAACGACCGCGTTTATCCCTACACCAGTCCAGTCGGGTATTTCGCGGCAAACGGGTATGGGCTGTATGACATGGCGGGGAACGTGTGGGAGTGGTGTTGGGATTGGTATGGTGACTCGTACTACAGCAATTCGCCGGGTACTGATCCGAGAGGGCCTGCATCCGGCTCGTACCGTGTGTTTCGCGGCGGAGGTTGGTACCACGACGACAACATCTTCACCGGCGACTGTCGAACTGCGCTCCGCTCCGCCGGCGCCTACCCGACGGATGGGGGCATCTACGGTCTGGGCTTCCGTTCTGTCCTGCCCTCTAATCCACCCCCTGGCGGCAACGCGGCCGAAGCGGTTTCGGCCATCTTCACGCTGGACACGCGCGCCGTCCCGACCGGCACGCTCACTGGCGTGGTGCAAGCAGGCGGCGCCCCGGTCGCCAAAGCCCAGGCCCGGATTGACGGCACCGGCTTCGCCACGACCACTGGAGCGGATGGCCGATTCACCCTGGCCAACATCCCATCGGGTTCCGGCTACGTGTTGAAGGTGAGCGCGGCGGGCTATGGCTCCAAGCAAGTGTCCGGCCTTACTGTCACCAGCGGCGCGCGGGACGTGGGCACCATCTCACTCTCGACTTTGTCCGGACCGTATCGCCTGGTCCCGCTGCAGCCGGATGTGAACCCGCCCGTGACACAGATCGAAAACGGCGGCGTCGGCTATCGCTACTACCGTGTGCTGTCGGCGGATGGCCGAACGCCCGCCGGTGGCGTGAACGTGGCGTTGCGTGTCGCGGGCGGCAGCACGATTTCACAGTCGGGAGACATTTCCGATTCTTGGGCGGGTCGCGTGGCGGGCGTGTCGGACGACGATGGGATCGTGCGCTTGCGCGTGCCAGCGGCGGAACTCAGCGGCGGCACGCAGACGTTCGAGGTGATCGAGTCAGGAACGGTGAAGCAGCAGTTTCAGGCATCAGTCGTGAGGCGCTGGCATGACAAAGTGTGGAAGCATCGTGTCGAGGCGGAAGCCAGCACCGGCAAAGCGATCTTAAAGCTTGGCGGTTCGGGCGCGCTCGAAACGGAAGTTCGGGATCGCTATGCCGACACGCTGGTGTTGGACGAGACGATCCAGCGCACCCGCGAGTTGGATGCTCGCCTGGGTGCGGAATTCGATTTCACCGGGCCAGCCCTGGGCGGCGTACAAGTGGGGGCGAACGGTGTGGGCGGTTTCAAGGTGATCGACATGTATGGTTTCCCCCCCGACACGACGATGGATTTGCTGAACCTGGAGAAGGTCTATATGGCGCTTGGCGACGAGATGTCGGTGGTGCTCGGACCGGCGCCGCAGATTTACGATCAACTGCGAAAGTTGTATGCGCCGGATTTGTACGCGGCCATCCTGCGATCCACCGCCGGAGAAATTCATGCGGGCGGGGAGTTCAACGCCAGCGCGGAGTTGGGAGTGGGCGCCGAGGGAAGCCAGAGCTTGCGGTTTGGGACTGACTTGGAAGGGAGCATCATCGGCTACTTCCAAGCGGAGAACCAATACCAGGTGGGCCAACTCGTCGAGCGCACGCGCGAGTTGGGCTTGCGAGCCGGACTTAGCGCGAGCCTGAATGGAGGCGGCAACAATGTTTCGTCGAAAACGCTCAAGGAACTTGGCTTCAGCGGCAACGTGTCCCAGAACGCCACAATCGCGGGCAAGGTGTGGTTCGATCCGGCTACGAGCGAACCATTGAGCGTCGGCGCTGAGTTTGAAAGCGAAGTAAACGCGGGCATGGACCTGAGTGCGCTGGGCTGGCAAGGCGTAGGCGGCTCGCTGGGGCCGGGTTGGACGATGTCGGCCAAGGAATCGTTGCACTACGATCTGCCGTCCGCCGCGGCTTACGGACACATCCAGGCATTGAGTCCGGTGTGGAATTACCTCGTCGGCAGTTTCAACGCTGCATGGCGGCTCACCGGACAAGCGGGCAGCGGCTTGTTACCAGCCATTTTGGTCGCTTCGGAACAAGACGGAGTGCCGCTCAACTACGAGCGCTCGGTATATCGCGGCGTGAGAACCGATGCGGCGTCGAAAGCCGATTTGGACAAAGTGCTGGATGGGCTAGGCTTAACGCTCGATTTGTCGATGGAGCGCGGCGCGGAGGCAGTCGTCGAGCAAGGCGTGATCTGGCAGCGAGAGCGGTTGCCGCTCAAATGGCGTCCTGACGACACAGCCTCACTGGTTCCGTCGGAGAACATTTTGAGCAAGGAAGCGCAGTGGGTTGGCTATGCCGCGCCGATGCTTAAAAGTGCTTGGAACATAGTGAAACATGCAGTGTCCCTGGTGGGTGACACGTTCATTCAAGTCGGCGCCGGTGCGAGGCAGGCGGTGCTTCAGATTGGCCAAGGGGTTATGGGCGCTGGATCGTCGGTCGTTTCTAAATTCGTTGGTGGTCCGTCGGGAAGCGGCCTCTTGATGGCGAACTACGGACCTTGGGGGCACCAGCCGAAAAATTCCAGCCTGCCGAATCTTAGCTATGGCATCGGCGGCATTTATCGGTTCGAGAGCACAAACAGCTTCAACGGGACCGCCACCCTGACGATTGCCTATAATCCCACCGAAGTCGCCGGCTTCAACCCGGCGGACTTGCGGATGTACTATCTGCCTGACGGCACGAATCGCTGGCAGTTGGTGGGCGGCACGGTGAATGTGGCGTCGAACACCGTCACTGCAGTCATCAGCCGATTGGGCACATATGCCGTGGCCCCGCCGCTGCCGACGGGCGACCTGCAACTGACGCCGAGCACGACCACACTGGCGGCGGATGGAATGTCGCAGATGACGGTCATGGTCACGAATATGTTGCTGAACAATGGCGCCACGGCTTCAGAGCACTGGTTGTTCACGGCCACGGCGGCAGGCGTGACCCTCCTCAACCCGGACTTGGATCCGGCGACGCCCGGCGTGCAAGTGCTGAGCACGAATGGCGCGGTCTCGCTGTTCCTGCGTGCGCCGGTCGGCGGGACCGTGGGGCACGTGAGCCTCGCGTCGGTCGTGGGTGATGCCTTCGGCAGCACGGCGATCAATCTTCTGGACAACTCAGCCCCTGCGTCGCCAGCGGGAATGAGCGTCACGGCGGGGCAAAGCCGCATCTCGGTTTCGTGGCAGGCGAACAGTGAACCGGACCTCGCAGGCTACCGAGTCTATTACAAAAGCGGCGCGAGCGGTCCGCCCTGGGACGGCACCGCGGCGGTCGAGGGCAGGCCATCGCCCGTGATGGTGACGGACACGAATTGCTTGCTGCACGGGCTCGCGGTGGGGACGAATTACTTCGTTGCCGTGAGTTCGGTAGACACGACCGGCAACGAAAGTCCTCTGTCCGCGGCCATCCAGGTGACGACGACGGCAGGCGCCCCGATGCCGCCCACGAGTGTGACGGTACGCTTTGGCGTGGACGGCACGAATATCCTGATGTGGGCGCTATCGGAGGACGACGGCTACAATGACCGGGACGTGGTGCATTACGAGATTTGGCGGGCCGTGCTGCCGGGCGGGAGTTATGTGAAAGCGGGGGAAGTGGCGGCGGGCGGCGGTGTGTTCAGCGACACCAAGGTGGTGATCCAAGCGGGCCAATATGTCAGCTACGCAATTACGTCGGTGGCCAGCGGCGGGGCGAGTTCGCCGCCGACCTCAGCGATGAGCTTAGTTTCACCGCCGTTCTTCAACGCGGCCGCGGTGCTGCCGGACGGATCGGTGCAGTTGCGCGTTACCGGGATCGCGGGTCTGAGTTACACGGTGCAAGCCTCGACCAACCTATTGGACTGGACGCCTGTGACAACGCTCGTGAACACCGACGGAACGATGACGGTGGTGGACATGGCCGCGACGAATCTCAACTACCGTTTCTATCGGGCGGTGTCGCCATGAACGCCGTGGCGCATTTCGATTCATCAGTGCCGCGCGCGCTTGACGGTCGGGAAATCACTGGCCAATCTTCAGATCTCACCTAAAAAACATCGGGCCCATTATGCGACACCTACGCTCAATCCTATTCCGTTTCGCTCTGGCTTTTGTATTTCTGGCCGCACATGAAACCCTGGCCCAGGAGGTTTCCACACGCACAATGCGGCCTGTCATCCGCGGGCGCTATCAAGCTGTCACCTCGATGAAACCCGAGGCGACCTGGGCCGCGGAAAGAATCCTCCTCGCCGGCGGGAATGCCTTCGATGCAATTGTCGCGGGCCAAGCTGCGCTGGGCGTGGCTGACGCCGCGGCGAATGGGATCGGCAGCGATGCGGTCATTCTCCTCTACGATGCGAAAGCGAAAAAAGTTTGGTCGCTAAATGCCGAAGGCACCGCTCCGCGTCTGGCGTCGATCGAATGGTACCAGCAGCACAACAACGGAAAACTTCCGGTGGATGATGGCTTATTGGCCGCCACCGTCCCTGGCGTCGTCGATGCCTGGTTCACCATACTGGACAAATGGGGAACGATGACGTTCGCGCAAGTCCTGGCGCCGGCCATTGATCTGGCGGAAAACGGTTTTCCCATTAGCTCCGGACTCGCGCGCGGAATCGCCGGCTCGAAGAAACTCAAAAAATATCCTTCGAGCCTCAGGGTTTATTTTCCGAACGGCGAAGCGCCGCGGATCGGTGAAATTTTTCGCAATCCGGACCTGGCTCGGACGATGAAGAAATTGGTCGAGGCAGAAAAACAAAACCGTGGGAAAGGCCGACATAAAGCGCTGCAAGCCGCTCGCGACCGCTTTTACAAGGGCGACATTGCGCGCACGATGGCAAAGTTTTCGGAAGAGAACGGCGGACTATTTCGCTATGAAGACTTCGCGAGTTACACGGTGAAACTCGAGGAACCCATCTCCACGGATTACCGGGGCTATCAAGTTTACAAAAATCCATCTGCGAGCCAAGGGCCTGCCGAATTGTTCACGCTGAATTTGCTACGAGGTTATGACCTGAAAAAACTCGGCCATAACACCGCCGATTATATTCACACGTCGATCGAGGCGCTGAAGTTGGGCTTTGCCGATCGTGAAAAATATCTAGGCGACATGGATTTCATCCGGATTCCCTACCCCGAATTGCTCTCCGAAGAATATGCGGTCGAGCGGCGCAAATTGATCGATCCAAATCACGCCTCGCTGGAATTGCGGCCAGGCACGCCTGAGCCACTCCGAAAAACTGAGCACGCCCGCGAACGAAAAGTCTCCATCAATCTCTCGGGCGATGCCGATCACGAAGGCGACACGAGTTACATTGCCGTGGTGGATAAGGATCGGAATATGGTCAGCTTCGAACCGAGCCTCCACAGCGGTTTTGGCGCCGGTGTGGTGATGGCGGACCTTGGTTTCATTTTCAATTGCCGCGGCGATTACTTTTCGTTGGTCCCTGGCGAAGCCAATGCCTTGGCTCCGGGGAAACGGCCGCGCAGCACGCTGCAAAGCACGCTCGTCATGAAAGACGGCAAACCGCACATGGTCCTGGGCAGCCCCGGTGGCGATGACCAAATCATGCGCACGATGCAGACATTCCTCAACATGGTCGAATTTGGAATGAATGTTCAGCAGGCTATCGAAGCGCCCCGCTGGTCGACCCGGAGTTTTCCCGCCTCTCCATTTCCCCACACGATGTATCCCGGTGACGCCACCGTCGAATCCCGCATTCCCGAAGCCGTCCGACAGGAACTCATTTCCCGCGGCCACAAATTGAAAACGGCGGACGCGTGGTCAATGGGGAACAACGCCGCCATTGTGATTGATCTGAAGACTGGCTTGCTCAGCGCCGGAGCTGACCCGCGCGTCGACGCGTACGATTGGGCGTGGTGAGGCTATGAACATCAGGGAGACCATCGGCCGGGACCGGTCGCGCCAAGGACAAGGCCCGCGTGCTCCAGTTTATAGAAAACGGGACACTCGACGCGGCGCGCTTTGAGGCCATTATTTCCCGGCACGGATTACAGGAGGCGTGGAAACGCTTTGAAAAACAATTCCTTGGTGACACCCCATGACCTTCGACCTTGCGAAAATCCTGCAAAGCAAGCGCGAGTTCCGGCAACGCCTCGCCACTCGTCCGATTGCGGAAAAGCTGGCCATGCTGGATGCCCTGCGTGAACGCGCGCTGGCCATTCGTCCGAAACGGCCCGCGTCGGAAGAGGGCGTTCTCCGTGAACAGCCGTTCTACCCGGTGAAGGAGAAGAAGAATGAATGAAAACTTAATTCTACTACTTCTTAACCCGAGTACGCTTCCCGTAAGTTTCCTTCGCTTCGGCTGGCTTAGGTTCTGGCGTCGGCTCGAACTTAGCCAAGACTTCCACGGCAAAGTCGCGTTGCTCGGGTGGCAAGGCATCGAGCAACGTGCGGTCTTTGCCTTCGAGAACGCTGCACACTGGTTCAAGGAAGCGCACCGCTTCCGCCACCTCCGGCTTGAGCTGCGCGATAAGACTTTTCCAAACACTCGGCCAGGCTTTTTTCATCTCAGGCATAGCCAAGGCGTTGAGGAAATGAAGCACAACCTCGCGGGCTTGTTCGTTCGATAGAGATTCGAGGGCTGTCGAGAGCGTTCGCAGAACGTGTTCAGTTCGGGGCTCGATATCGCCAGCAGGCTCTAGGGAAATAGCGGCTGCGGCCGCATCGGACATGAGATTGTCTGTCGTAATTCCAGAACTGATGACCGCCATCAAATCGCTAAGAGCCGCCGTGGTCGAGTCAGTCGCAAGGTATGACATGCCGCGGTTGAACAAAGCCTTGGCGATTCCTTCCATTGGCGCACCGTCGAGTTCGATGACGGCGGTGTAATCCGCCATCGCACCCTGCGCGTCACCAAGTTGATGCTTGTTAACGCCACGGTTGATTAAAGCCCTGGCGATTCTTTCCTTGGGCACGCCTTCGAGTCCGATGATGGCAGTGTAGTCGGCCATCGCACCCTGTACGTCGCCAAGCCAACCTTTGGCAAAGCCGCGGTTGAATAAAGCGTTGGCGACTTGTTCCTTAGGCGCTCCCTCCAATTCGATGACGGCGGTGTAGTCGCCCATCTCTCCCGTTGTGTCCCCAAGCCGCCCTTTGGTAAGGCCGCGGTTGATTAAAGCCCAGGTGACTTGTTCCTTGGGCGCTCCCTCCAATTCGATGACGGCGGTGAAGTCGGCAATCGCAGCCTGCGCATCGCCAAGCCGACCTTTGGTAACGCCGCGGTTGAGTAAAGCCCAGGCGACTCGTTCCTTCGACGCTCCATCCAATTCGATGACGGCGGTGAAGTCGGCAATCGCAGCCTGCGCATCGCCAAGCCGACCTTTGGTAACGCCGCGATTGAGTAGAGCCCGCGTGCGTTGCTCCATCGTGCAACCCGATTTTGAAATAGCCTGATCGAGCGCCTTGATTACGTTCCCAAAATCACGGTGATCGGCCAGCCAGTCAGCCAGACCCAGGTCAGCCGCGTGTTCAGCCATTGGAGCGCTTGCACCGAGTTCCCTCGAAAGATCTGCATAGGCCAGAGCTGCTTCGTGGAGGTCAGTGGCGAGCCACTGACTGACGCACATTTCAGTTGCCGCCCGTGCGTGCGCGCTACCTTTCAAGGATGCAGCCAGGTATTCGGCAGTCGTGGCAGAGTCGCGGAGTGCCTGTGGGCTCGCGTCGATTCGATGACGCGCCAGCTTCCGCAAGGTATCAATTCTCTCATCCGCTTCGAACCAAACACGGAGAACTTCCACGAACAATTCGATGCGCCGGCGGTTCTGGCCCAGATAACGCATCTGATACCAGAGGGAGAAGAGCTTGTCCGGAACCGTGTAATTCGCCGCGCGCCCTTTGCCGCCGCCGCGCACATCTACAATCTGCGCCTCCTTCAAGCGTTTTAGTTGAGTCGTGATTGCGTTGAGCGGCAGCCGCGTTGGACCGGTCAAGTCGCTTGGCTGGGCTGTGCCGCCATGTTCCATGAGCGCGTGAATGATTTTTCGCTGTTGCGGCGGCAGATTTTCCATCTCGTCCTTGAGCACCGGGGTGAGCTCATCCACCAACCGCTTCAGTTGTTGAACGATGGTGGTGACCTGTTGCAAGCTTAGGAGCTCATAAAGCATGAGCACAAAACGCGGATTGCCCCCCGTCAGGTGGACCAGCGTTTTAACCTTGGCCTGTTGTTTGGGCAGTTCTCTCAAAAACCGATCGTTCCGATCATACTCCGCGCGCTTTCGCAGCAGCTCCGAAACCTGTTCCGCATTCAAACGATCGAGGGGGACTTGCCCGAAATAATTGAAGAACGCCTCGTCGTAGTTCTTCAGGGCATCAAAGATGTGGACGGTGCTGCCAATGATCATCATGAACGCATCGCTCATGAGCAATCGCCGGAGTGTGCCTTTCATTTTGTCGTCGAGGTAGTCGTTCAGCAGCTGATCCAAATTTTCGATGAATAGAATGAGCCGTTTGCCCGTTTGCCGCGTGATGACGCGAATTCCGGTTATAGCCAGTTGTTCGCTTTGTTCCTCGTCGGGTTCAGCCTCGGCCTTCTTTAGCCATTCCTCCGCCCCCGAGATGTTTTGCATGGCGAGCCTGTGCAGCGTCGCCGCGAGCATGTCCCGCAGCGACGTCATGTTGAATTGTTCCTCCGGGAACATCACCGGAATCCAAGCAGCGCTGAGTGCTGCATCCTGGCGAATGCGCAAGTCAACCATTTGGATGATTGTTGATTTGCCAGCCCCGCGCGGCCCAGTGATGACGTAGCTGGAAAGGGTCCCCGAGCGCATCTGATCTCGCAGCGCTTTGACGAGGTAATCGACAATGTGTTCACGAGCGGCGAACGTCGATTCCAGTTCGTGGTCCGACATCTCGGCTGGAGTATATTTGTGAGCAACCAGGCTCATGATCGCTTGGGGGTGGAGGTTTTCGCTTTCGCCGCGGGAGGCGGATACCAACGTCGCCACCAATCTTGCATGACTTTGAGCCGGAAATAGAATTCGTTCGTGTCAGGATCCAAGCGTAGATACCAATCGTACTCGAGGTCCGCCATCAGCTCGTCGAACTCCTGATCGTTTGCGCCCTTGCCGCGTGCATTGTGATAAATGTCATGGAGCACTGGGCGCGAGATTCTCTGCTGTCCTGCGACTGCTCGAAGGATTGCCAGAGCGGCTCTTTCGCCGGTCTTCCCGTAACGTTTCAACCGGCTGCTGTAGTGATTGAAATAATGCCGGCAAGTTGGTCCGAGCACGCGTTCGCGATAAACTTGTTCCAACTCGCCAGCACTTAGTTTTTCTCTTTTGCCGAGCGGGGCTTGGCCCAGTTGTGAAAAGAAAATGTGAATGAAATAGGGGACCGGCGCTCCGATCAGTTCAAACAACTTGGACGAAAGTGGCAGGAAATCCGCGTGAGGTTTGAGCAGGATGTGACGCATCACGCCGCTCTTGCCAAAGCGCCGGGGTGCAAGCAACAACACATTGTTTCCTTCGAGCAATTTCCAAAGATGATCAATAAAGTCATCCCGTCCATACAGCTCGTCTGGCTCGGGAATTTGACCAACCAAACTACGGGTTCTACGGGATTGTGAGGTGCCATCGATCATAACAACAAAATTGTTGCTTCCATGTTCTAGCGAGAAGGCAACAGCAAAGCAACGATTTTGTTGTTACTTTTTATATCGTGATAAAGGTTTTGTAATTAATCGATTGTAATTCCCACATGCCACAAATTGAAAACTGCGGACGCATGGTCGATGGGCAATAACGCAGCCATTGTGATTGACCTGAAGACTGGCTTGCTCAGTGCCGGAGCTGACCCGCGGGTCGACGCGTACGCCTGGGCGTGGTGATGAAAGACGCTCTCTCCCGGGCGCGGCGGAAAGGGCGGACTGACCTGAAAGGAAAGTCGTTGTTCGGAGGATGAGTCCGGCCTATAAGGAATCGATTGTTTGGCCTCATGTTTCCCAAGGCGAACCGAGAACGATTATGCTGCGGCGAAGGTTCATCGCGGGATTTACGTTAATCGAATTGCTCGTCGTTATCGCGGTCATTTCGATTTTGGCTGGGTTGTTACTTTCTGCCTTGGCTCGAGCCAAAGCGAAGGCCCAAACCATCGCATGCGGCAACAACCTCCGCCAACAGGGCATCGGAATGGTGCTCTACGTAAACGAAAGCTCCGCGTATCCAAAAGCCAACGCCTGGCCCTACGTGCTCGACCCGTACATCTCGTCAGCCCTTCGCACGAGCAACAATTTCGAACGCCGCCGATTTGATGCAATGGAATTGTGATAATAAATCGCATTACGAATACCTGCAGTGACACCCCATTCTGAGCGTGTCGCCCCTCAGGGGCAGATCTTCCTCGTCACTCCGCGCTTCGTTTCTCCTGAAGGGAATCAAGCCTGGGCCGTCCAACACATTATGCGTAATCCGCTCCTCAACTTCCAACTGGCTTCCGCCTTGAACATCAGCAGATCGCGAAGGTTATTCGGCGGGGCGGTTTGTTTGTCGATTGCAGCGTTGCTTTCCGCTGCCGCCGCCGGGCAGGCCCCGCTCACGGTCACGCACAGGCAGAATAGCCGCGCCATTCCGCGTTACGAAGTGTTTGAGATCACCTTCCACCACGACGGGCAATATGCTAGCCCGTTTTTCGACGTAGGGATCGATGTGACATTCACCGCGCCCAGCGGAACGGGTTATAAAGTCGGAGGCTTTCATTATGGTTCGGCGGCGGGGCCTCGGATGAGCTTACAAGACACCCAGCCTGATCGCGACACAGCAGATCGCGGAAGTAATTCCCACGGAATCAGACCGACCACAGATTCTTTCCAATCCCAATCCTCGTCCGGCCTGAATCTGCGGGGGGACATCTCCTCAACAAAACCAACCCACACGAACAATCTCTGGAAAGCGCGATTCGCTCCGGGTGAACTAGGTCAGTGGACCTACGCCTACACGTTCACTAACCTCCACGGCGCGAAAGCCAGCGGCACCGGCGTGTTCGTGTGCGTCGCCGGGCGCGCACCGCGACACGGTTTTGTGCGCCAAAACCCGGCCAATCCGTTTCGCTGGGTCTTTGATGACGGCACGCCATACTTCCCCATCGGAATCCAGGAGTGCATCGATGACCACTTAGGTGTGGGGTCGGTTCTCGCCGCGCTTTCGATGGAAGGCCCGTTCCGATTGGATCGGCGGAACCGTCCGCCACCGCCCCCAGGCGCCATATTTCAACCAGGACCAGCCATGAACCCCGTCAACGGCGATGTCTACTTCCGCAATTACGCCCGCGCCGGGTTCAACCTCTTTCGCTTCTCGCAAAAGAACTGTTCGCTCGCGTTGTATAGCGACCTCGATCATTACTCCGTTCACGAAGGAGTCATGGTTGATGAATTACTCTTGTGCGCCCGCAAATACCGCTTCCAAATCTTCTATGGCTTGTTCGGCTACCAACCGGTCTTCAATGATTACTCCGACAACGCCGAGGGGATGGCCAAGCTCCAGCGTTTCGTAAGATACAGCGTCAATCGCTGGGGCGCTTACGTCGATTTCTGGGAGTTCCTCAACGAGCAAAAGGCGGACGCGCGCTGGTACGAAGTGATGACGCCGTACTTGCGCTCACTCGATCCGTACCAGCATCCGATCACGACGAGTTGGGAACGGCCTGAGCTCGCCGGCATCGAAATCAACGCGCCCCATTGGTATTCCAGCATCAAAACCGAGTTCACTTGCGATCAAGACACCGCTGCGCACGCGCGTAATTGGAAAAAGTTCAACAAACCAGTCATCGTCGGCGAGCAGGGCAACACCGCTTCCAAGGAAGAAATGCAGACGGCGGACATCGGCGGCGCGTGGGATATTAAGTCGTCGCTGCGGATGCGAATTCGAAACTGGACCGCGCTATTCAATGAGATCGCGTTTGTGTTCTGGAACACGAGCTACGCCAAGGACGGCCATTACATGAACATCTGGCTCGGACCGCAGGAACGGCAATACGTGCACGCAATGCAAGACTTCGCCGGCCGGCTCGATAACGACGTTCGGCCGCTGACACTCACGATCTCGGATCCGAAGGCAGTGCGTGGCTGGGCGCTAGCGTCGAAAACGCGCGCCGCCGTGTACGTCCACCACTTCGCAGATCACACAAACTCCGTGACGAACCTCTCGGTCAGCCTGGAAGTGCCGCAGGCCGCGCGGGGCTATTGGTATTCCCCGGAAAACGCTGCGATCCTCCAACGCATCGATGCACCCGCTGGAAAACAGACCTTCAAAGTGCCACCGTTCACGGTGGACCTCGCCTTGCTGATCACGCCTGACGGCCCGCCCGACATCGATCACGACGGCATTCCAAACGACTTGGATCCCGACGATGACAACGACGGTGTGCCCGATGCGACAGATGCCTTCCCGCTCGATCCCGAAGAATGGGCCGACAAAGACGGCGACTTGATCGGCGACAACATGGATGCGGATATTGCCGCCAACGGCATCGGCGACGACAAGAACAAGAATGGCATTCCCGATTACAAAGAGATGGACTTTGATGCTGATGGTGTGCTGAAGGCCAGCGCGATTCCGTGGGACGCGTTCCCGAATGACCCGAAGGAATGGCGAGACACGGACGGCGATGGCATTGGTGATAATGCCGACACAGACAAAGACGGCGATGGCTGGAGCGACGACGATGAGCGCAAGGCCGGGACGGATCCGCTGAACCCGCTGAGTTTCCCGGAATAATCTTTCGGAACCCATTGTGCTTGTCCCCGAGTTCGAACGAGCGTTATCGTGCTCGGGACCCAACCCTGTTTATGCTTGCCGGAAGCCACCACCGTCGCAGTTTTGGATTCACCTTGATCGAACTTCTCGTGGTGATCGCAATCATCGCTATTCTCGCGGGAATGCTGTTGCCTGCCCTCTCCAAAGCCAAAGCCAAGGCGAAAAAGACCAGTTGCTACAACAATCTAAAGCAAATGGGACTCGCCATGATCATGTACGCCGACGACAACGGCGGGCTCATTCCGCGGGGCAACGAACCGTACTGGTGGCAGGTCTACATTCCTTACCTCGGCGGCAGAGTGGCCGCGCGGGACCAATATGGACGGATCAAGGTTTATACCTGCCCGAGTTATCCAGATAAACGTCAACTGATCTGCTACGTCGTGAACGCTTGGCAATTCAGCAGTCCCAAGGATATGACCGGCATTGACCTGAACGGCCTGTATAAAGTGACGCGCATTCAACAGCCGACCGAAACGATTTACTTCGCCGACAACGAAAACGGATCGTGGCGTCCTATTTTCACCGCCACCAACGTTATTGGCAGCAGTGACCTGAATGATGTCTGGGCTCCCACACATCTGCCCTACGCCTCGACTTCGCCCACAGCTCGCTTGAGCGGCGAACGGCGGGTCGCGGCCACGCGGCATGGACAAGGGCCTAACCTCATGTTCTTTGACGGCCATGCCGGATGGAAGAATGCCCGCCGGCTGACGGTGGACGATTGGCGGGAACAGAAATACTGAGCTGTTAACGGCCAGAGAATCAGCCCAGCGCAACGCCCATGGGCTCCTTTTTGCCACCGAAAACGCAATCAGAGTTCGGTTGCCGCAACGAAGGATGGATTGGCGGAGTTGAATTGCTTCTGGCATGTTCTCCGTTATGAAGACGGTCACGTTGAACAAACTCAGAACGAGTCTCGATTCGGTGCTTCGCCTCGTGGCGGAAGGCGAGGAGGTTCAAATCGTCGAGAAGCGGAAGACTGTGGCGCGGCTCATTCCTCCACCCCCTGAAAAGGCGGATTGGTCAGAAACATTTGAAAAACTGAATGAAATCTGGGGGCGGAAACCGCTTCCCGGCAAACCGGGGAGCGAAATCGTCGTTGCTGGGCGACGATGAACTCTTTTGATCTCATGCACGTGGCGATCGCAATCGTGAGCGACCTATCAGGATTCGCCACTCTTGACGGGAGCCAAGCAGAGTTGGCCCGAGCCGCGCAATTGACAGTGGTTGATCTGCCTCACTGACGCTTGGGATTTGTTAGCCAACGGTAACAAGTAGGAATTTTAACTCTCCGAGGAGGTAATATCTCATCGCAGGTTAGGAGAGTCAGCGGGGGTCTTTTTTGACAAACCACGATTTGGCCAGCGGATCAGTGGTAACGAAATTCAACAGCAGTTCGGCAACTTTCTGCCGGCCCGAATCACTCGGATGAACCCCGTCGCCGGCGAAATCCTTCGGTTCCCAAATCAGCGAATCGTATTTCCGCCCTTTCGTTCCTTCCGCCCAAAGGTACGGCCCCCAAAGCAGCAGTGGAGATCGATCGAGGCCCAACTCTTGATCGCCTTTCATCTGCCGCTGGATGAGCCAGCGCGCGGCAAAAGCGCTTTCGTAGGCATAAGGCTCAGGGTTCAATCCACCCTTCGCGTTGCCCCCGTAAATGCGGCTCCCAAGATACGCGATCCGCAGATTCGGAAACTGCGCCTTGGCATTTTGCAGAACGGCAAGCGTGTCCCGCTCGAGTTTGCGGCCATGCTCCTGCAGTGAACCGGTAGGACCTTTGTTCGCCAGCTTGATCCACGCGGTCTGGACTTGGCGCGGTGAAACCTTCGCGGCGGCCAGGCGGCGTTTCGCTTCCTGCCACGGCAATGCGTTGGTTGGCGCCCACTCGGCCATCGCTTCACCGCCCTGCGCACAGTCGACAATGATAACTTTGGGCGACTTGAGCGGTGATTTATCAGCGAGTTGTTTGAACCGCGAAAACTCCTGAGTCGCGTTCGACATGCTGATCGCCACGAAACCAATCACGCCGTTTTCATCCGGTTCGCCCTCCGGGTTGAGCGGACGAATTTTCGCCAGCTCAATCTCAGCGGCCCGGCGAAGCTCCTCCGGCGGGCTGTTGCGACCGCTCCCGTAGAGGCCGCCATCCTCACCTTCGTAACGCTCCGTCATGTCCGTGAGCGGCGTGAGGCGGTCGGGCGGTTGGCGTTGGTTCCAAGGACGCGAACGGCCGCCGCGTTCGGCGTTACGCGCCGCCAGCGCGCGCTGAAGATAAGCACGTTCATCGCTGTTGAGCGTCTCACCACGCTCCCGCCGTTCCAGGAGCTGGCGGGCTTTGTTAAAGTCGATGCCATCGCGGGTGGGCTGGCTGTGGAGCGAAACGAAACCGAGAAGAAAGAGGAGAATGATGCGTTTCATCGCGCGATGAGGTTTAGCAGCGGTTTGTTGTCCCGGCAAGCTAACAGCCAAGCGGTCCGAACACTTAGTAAATAGGATCGATTAACTCCATACGGATGCAGACCGGACCGGGATTGTTTAAGGACAGACAAGCTCCCTCGATTCAGAACGGATCAGGATTAGACGGCCCACCAATGACCGGATCATTTTCTTAGGGCTGTCTGCCACTGCTGATATTCCTGGAGCACTTCATCCCGTGAGCAGCGTTCGCGATAAACCATGCGCGCGTGATAGCCGTACTCATGAGCCACTTCGTAATCTGGAATGATGAACTGCCAATCCCACGCTGTCTCGGTCGCTGACGGAGGCCCTCCCCCGCTCGGGGAATGCGAAAAACGGATTCCTTCTGTGCGGTCAAACATCAGGATGTATTGGTGCAAATCGAACAATCCATAATAGAGCGGATCGGTGAAGCGCAGGGGCGAAAAGCTTTTATAGAGCATCGGCCGCGTGTTCTGAGTGAACTCGAGCTGGGTTTTGTCCCTGATGTGCAGGATAGTGCTCTCGTCGTAGTGCGCCTGCGTGCAGAATTGCACCCAGCCTTTGTCATCGCGAAAGTAGATCGACTTGTTCTCCGGTGCGTCAATATACGTCGCCCAGAATAACCCAATGTACCCATGAGCAAACACGTGCTGGTGCGGTTTGCAACGAAACGTCAGGTCAATGTAGTGCGGAGCGACAAGCTTCAATCGGGTCCAGCTCTCGAGATGAAATGTCGGCGTCGGCGGTTGGTGCAATTCCGCTTCGCTCGCGGAAATCTTCGTGAACGTCATCGGGGCGTTGCGCGGCTCGAATGTGACCGTGCGATCGCCTCGCAAGTCTTGATCGCCATCGAAAATGTGTTCCAAGTTTAATCCTGCGACGGTGAAGAGCGGCTTGGGATTGGTCCGGTGCGTCAGCCGGTGCACGCCATTGTAACCCGCGCGGTGGCCTTCATAACCCTCGTTGTCGCCAATCACCGCGGTGAGATCGCCAATCTGAAATGTTTCATGAGCCATAAAAGAATCGTTGCACTGAACTCGAGTCAGCTTATGCCGGGCCGCGCCAGAAAATCAAAACCCAATCCCTCGCCACGAACCGGAGCCAGGGTTGTTCTAAAGTCATGGGCTGGGTCCGGCTGCCAGGCTGATGACGTGGTTGAGGCGGCGGCTCATCTTGTCACGGAAGGTCGGGAAGGTTCGATCTCTTTTGCGAGGCTGCCCGC
>Ga0082335_1001479_pt1 | contig 49422 bp, 24 predicted proteins | sample Subgrocontami58m_FD_72375 | JGI IMG/M metagenome (GOLD analysis project Ga0082335, IMG submission 72375) | Subsurface groundwater microbial communities from S. Glens Falls, New York, USA - GMW37 contaminated, 5.8 m (SPADES assembly) (version 2) ... | reverse complement strand
CCTATCACCGACTCCTCAAGGAGCACTTCGTGGATCATGCTGCATTCCAAGCCGCCTGCCACAAGGTCTTCAAATTCCTGCATGTTGAACGCGATGCCGCCGCCAGTCCCGCCTAAAGTAAAGCTGGGCCGTATGACGATAGGCAAACCAAGGGTCGCGACAGCCTTTCTTGCCTGAGCTTTTGATTTTACGTTGATACTGCGCGGCAGGTCTAAGCCTATCTTAAGCATGGCCTTCTTAAACAGGTTCCTGTCTTCAGCCTTTTCTATTGTCCTGCGGTCAGCGCCTATCATCTCAACGCCATATTTCTTTAAAACGCCTTTTTTGGCAACGGCGACAGCTACATTTAAACCTGTCTGGCCGCCAAGAGTCGGAAGAAGCGCGTCAGGCCTTTCTTTAGCAATGATCTTCGCGACTACTTCAGGCGTCACAGGCTCAATATAAGTAGCATCGGCGAACTGCGGGTCGGTCATTATGGTCGCCGGATTAGAATTGACCAGAACGACTTTATAGCCCTCTTCCTTAAGAGCTTTGCATGCCTGAGTGCCTGAATAATCAAACTCGCAGGCCTGCGAAATAATTATAGGCCCCGAGCCTATTATCATTATTTTTTTAATGTCTTTTCTTTTTGGCATGACTCCTCATCATATCCGTAAAGCGGCCGAATAAATAACCCGCGTCATGCGGGCCAGGCCCTGCTTCCGGATGATACTGGACGCAAAAGAGCGGCAGTTTCTTATGCCTGAACCCCTCTGTCGTCTTATCATATAGATTTATGTGTGTAAGTTTAACAGACTTGTCCTTAATGGAATCCATATCCACGCAGAAGCCGTGGTTCTGAGCTGTGATCTCCACCTTTTTGGTCTCAAGATCCATTACAGGATGGTTTCCGCCGTGATGGCCGTATTTCAATTTATAAGTCTTACCGCCAAGAGCGCAAGCCAATAGCTGATGCCCCAGACAGATGCCAAACAAAGGCACGCGTCCTACAAGGCCCTTTATCTCGTCTACCACATAAGACAATGCCGCAGGGTCGCCTGGCCCGTTAGAAAGAAAAACACCATCTGGTTTAAGAGCAAGGGCATCTTTGGCTGTTGTGGTAGCAGGCACAACCTTAACGCGGCAGCCAGATAGGTCCAACGATCTTAAACTGTTGTATTTTATGCCGAAGTCAAAAGCAACGACAGAGAATTCTTTCTTGCCAGCCCCCCATTCGTAAGGCCGCGAACAAGTAACCTCCTTTATCAAATCCCTGCCTATCATACCTGGCGATGCGAGACATTTAGCCAATAGGCTCTCTTTGTTAAGGTCAATTGTGGATACAATGCCGCGCATAGCGCCCGAAAGACGCAGCCTGCGTGTAAGCGCCCGCGTATCAACACCCTCAATTGCTACGATCTTGTGCTTAGCCAAATAATCCGCAAGAGGCATCGAGCCCCGCCAATTTGAATACACGCGGGATTTCTCTTTAACAACAAAACCTTCAGCCCAAGGCCTGGCTGATTCCAGGTCTTCATCGTTCACTCCATAATTACCTATAAGCGGGTAGGTCATGGTCACGATCTGGCCCTTATAAGATGGGTCAGTCAATATCTCCTGATACCCTGTCATTGAGGTATTAAAAACCACCTCACCTAAGGCCTCACCTTCAGAGCCAAAGCTAGCGCCTTCAAGCATGAATCCATCTTCTAGTAGCAATATGGCTTTTTTCATATAATTACCTGTATTTTTTGAATAAATACTCCACTTTTTATATTATTTTACCTATTAATGTGGCTAAATACTCCACTTAATCCGTATTACTTCCTGGCAAATATACGTCTTTTTCAAGCTCAACCTCACCAGTATTGGGCCTTACGAACTTATAACGTAATGTCCCAAAGAGCTTCTTGTCTACCCCCTTAGCCATTAGGGCAGTTATATCAAATTCCTTCTCCTCATCCAATGCAAGGTCACCTAGCACATAAGGCTCATTCCCTACTCTTTCATCATTTATAAATGTATCCAAAGCAAGGGATGGTATAGCCGTATCACCGGAATTCTTTACCCGCAAAACAAGGATCGATTGCTTGGATGATATCTTCTTAAAATAAATATCTATGAGCTTAAAATCCGTGATTTTTGGCGCTTGAGACATATCAACAAAACCTTCTGTTATATAAGTCTGGCAATCTATGTTCACGTTATCCCTGCTTTCATCAGCATCCAGCTTAACTATATCCTCATAAGAACCGGTATAATCTCCTTTGGAGCCAAAACCAAACAGGACATCATCTCCTTTTATTTTCTTTTTCTCAATAGGAGGCCCAACAATATCCCAATCGGCAAATACCTTATAAGCCCCTTCCCTGACATTCTCTATATTATAATGAACAAGCGATGAAGTTATGGCGTCAGGCTCTATTTTTTGATAAGGCAACCCAGGAGTTATGGCAAAGTTTCCGTCTATATTTATTGCCAGATATACATAGAGTGGGCCTTTATATGTTGCTATCTCTTCCGGTAATTTCACGAACCCGGAAATGCTGCCTTTACCTATGCTTGCCACATTGAACACAGGCAGTCCGTCTGCCGCATCCGGCTCAGGAAGCGTACGGTCGCTTCTCTTGATAAGCCCTTTGATATACTCTGCCTGGTCTTTATTAATATCTACGGCTAAAGGCTTAGGCTCAATAAGGACCGCCTTGGCATCCCATGGCCTGGAAACGCTGGCCTGCGGAAATGCCGTAGGATAAAATTTAGTCTCGTTAGAATACTCCTCATCAGTCTCTACCTTATTGATATCTTCAAGATAGATCGTCGTTTTGACAGCATCACTATCCTCTCCGGCCTTCAGCACAAGGAATTGTTCATTTTTCTCTACAACGCGCCCCTTCATGACACTTCCGTTCTTTAAATAGACCGCGTCAGCAAAGGCTAATGAAGCCAGGTTAAAAATTATGATAAAAAAAACTATGCGCCTGGACAGAATCGAACTGTCACCACTAGCTCCGGAGGCTAGTGCGCTATCCGTTGCGCTACAGGCGCGAGATCTCAAAATAGGCTCATCTGCTGCTCGTCGGCTCTCTTGCATTCTTCCTCTCCGAAAATAGAAACTTTACCGTATTCACCGTCATAGCCCGGTTCGACTTTTACCCGCCCTTCGCGCACGCGCTCTATCCCGGATGCGATCTTCGGGTTAATAGCGCGCTTGAGTTCTTCCACCGGAACCTTTGACAAAATATCAAGTTCCGTGCCAAAGCGCGCAAGGATCTGGCGGTATTCTTTCTCAACGCTTACAGACCCCTTACCAACCTGCTTGGCATCGGCTATTATCTCATCTAAAGGAACAAGGCTTTTAAAAGGTATGGCACTTTCCGGCACAAAGCCTTCTTTTCTATCGGCAAGTTGATAAACCCTGTTTAAAACGCCTACGGTCAGAGGTTTTTTACACTTAGGGCAGCGGTTCGCGTTTTTTCTGGATTCTTCGGGAGAAAAACTTATACCGCAAAGCCTGTGCCCGTCAAAGTGATACTTGCCTTCTTCCGGAAAAAATTCTATCGTATATAAAAATCTCTTCTTATCTTTTGAGCGCAGGACTTCGCGAATAACGCCGTAATCCAAGTCGCAATCAAATATATTGGCCTCACGGCCTATCTTTGACGGAGAATGAGAATCAGAGTTTGAGACAAGGGAGAACCTGTCTAAAGCGCTCAGCCGCCAGTTCATGGCAGGGTCGCTAGATAACCCGGTTTCCAACGCGAATATCTTCGGCGTGCTCTTTTCAAAACAATCCTCTATCCTGTCAAACCCCGACATTGAACCAAAAAGCGAAAACCACGGGGTCCAGATATGCGCAGGTATCAACATGCAATTCTCGTCTATGTCAAAAACGATGCGCGCCAATTCCGCCGCATCCAAGCCCAAAATAGGCCTGCCGTCCGAAGACAGATTACCAACTGCTCCAAGCACGCGGTTAATAGCATCCACTGTCTTAAAAGAAGGCGCTAATATAAGATTATGTATGCGGTATGTCCGGTTATTCTTGGAATATATGCTTGAGACCTCGGCAGAAAGAATAAAATGTATGCCGTTATGCGCAAAAAGGCCTTTACCCGTAGGCTCTAGCTTGGACTTTAATTCCTCAAGCCACAAATGGTGCGTAAAATCGCCCGTGCCCATGAGCGTAATACCTTTTAACTTCGCCCATTCGGCGATATGGACTATATCCATATCACGGCTTGTGGCACGCGAATATTTAGAGTGTATGTGTAGATCAGCTACAAATTCCATGTTCTACCCAATAGAGTATGCTATCTTGCCGGCGCAAACCGTATACTCAACCACGCCTTTTAGGGTGCGGCCCAGAAATGCGGAGTTCTTTGATTTTGAGACAAAATTATCTTTTGTTACAACCCATTCTTTTTGAGGATCAACGATCACAATGTCAGCGTCGCTGCCTGCGGCTATCCTGCCTTTATTAAGGCCTAATATCCTGGCTGGGTTGAGAGACATCTTTTCAACCAATCCCGGCCAATCAAGTATGCCTTTATCCACCAATTCGGTAATGGCAACACTCAACTCTGTTTCAATGCCCACTACTCCGAAAGCCGCGCGGTCAAACTCTATCTCTTTTTCATTCTCCGTATGCGGGGCATGGTCAGAGGCTATGCAATCAATGGTTTTATCTTTTAATCCATCCTTAATGGCTAAAACATCTTCCGGACGGCGCAGAGGCGGATTTATTTTTAAGTTAGTATCATAGCCCATCAACGCGTCTTCATCCAAAGAAAAATAGTGTGGAGCTGTCTCTGCTGTAACTGCTAAACCGCTCTTCTTAGCTTGCCTTACAAGCTCAACTGACTCCTTGCAGCTAACGTGGGCAATATGCGCGCGAGCGCCTGCCTCTTTTGCAAGCCGCAGGTCTCTTTCAACGCGTTTATATTCTGATTCTCTTGATATGCCGCGCAGGCCCAATTGTGTAGAAACAAAACCCAGGTTAATAACACCCGCGGCTGAAAGTTTTTTGTCTTCACAATGGCATATCACCAGGACATCGGCATCTTTGGCTTTCTTAAATGCCTCTGACATAACACCTTCATCATCGACCGAATCTCCGTCGTCGGTTATGGCAACAGCCCCCAGGCTTTTCAACGCGGCGATATCCACAAGCTCTTTGCCCAGGCGGCCTATAGTAATAGAGCCACAGATACAGACTTTAGCTAAAGCGGTCTTCTGGACAATGCCCGCAAGTAAACGCAAATGATCAGGCGTATCAATGGCGGGTGTAGTATTTGGCATAGCCAGAACACTTGTTACGCCGCCTTTTAACGCGGCCTTTGTGCCGCTGGCCACGGTCTCTTTATCTTCGCGGCCGGGTTCTCTTAAATGAACGTGCATATCAATAAGGCCGGGCAGAACAAGCTTACCTGAAGCGTCTATCACCGTATCAACCTGGTCTTTAATATCCTTAGACACTTTAGATATGGACTCGCCCTCTATCAGGACATCCATTGCATCCAAGATACCTGTAACAGCGTCTACGACGCGTCCGTTCTTAATTAATATCTTCATGTTGTTTTGGTTGAGAAGCCACTTTCTTTTTTATATATTCATTTGCCTGGGCGCACAAAAATAAAGCCGCCATGCGTATCGCAATTCCGTTAGTCACCTGCTCTAAAATAACGGAGTTTAAGCCGTCAGCCACAGCGCTCTCTATCTCAATACCGCGGTTTATCGGGCCCGGGTGCATGATGATTATATTCTTTTTGGCCTTTGCCAACCTATCAGTCGTTATACCGAAATTCTTAAAATACTCCAATTGCGCTGGAAAAACGCTATCCGTATCGCGCTCGAACTGCATGCGCAAGACATTGACCGCGTCGGCGCCTTTAAGCGCTTCGTCAATATCGTTTGTCACGCGCACGCCAGTCTCTTCTATGCCAGGCGGTATCAAAATGGAAGGCGCGCACACCGTAACCTGGGCCCCCAATTTCGTCAATCCCCAAATATTGGAACGGGCAACTCGGGAATGAGCGATATCGCCTACGATGCTGACCTTCAATCCTTCTATTTTGCCTAACTTTTCTTTAAGCGTAAAAATATCCAAAAGCGCTTGCGTAGGGTGTTCATGCCATCCATCTCCGGCATTGATGACGCTTGCGCGTAATTGGCGCGCAAGCATTACGGCGGCCCCTGAGCAATTGTGGCGCACAACGATGATGTCTACTTTCAGGGCCTCTATGTTCTTGCCTGTATCAACCAGTGTTTCGCCTTTGCGTACACTTGATGATTCGGTCGCTATATTAATAACATCCGCGGATAATCTTTTAGCGGCTATTTCAAAAGATACGCGCGTCCTTGTAGACGGTTCATAAAAGAGATTGACCACGGTCTTACCACGCAGGGTAGGCACTTTCTTGATCTCGCGGCTAATGACCTCCTTAAAAGAATCAGCAGTCGCTAAAAGAAGCTCTATCTCTTCTTTGCTTAGCTCCTGCAGCCCCAAAAGGTCTTTTCTTACCCAGCCGCCTTTTTTCATTCGTGGTTCTCCATAACAGCTACTTCATCCGAACCTTCAGATTCTTCAAGCCTGACCTGGACGGTCTCTTTGGGAGACGTAGGTATGTTTTTGCCCACGTAATCAGCCCTGATAGGAAGCTCCCTATGCCCACGGTCTACTAAAACAGCAAGCTGAATAAAAAGCGGCCTGCCAAAATCTATCAACTCATCCAATGCCGCCCTGACTGTGCGCCCTGTGTAGAGCACGTCATCCACCAGGATGACTTTCTTGTCCTGGATGTCAAAATCTATCTCTGTCTTATGCACCACAGGCTGCTGGGCAATAGAGCTTAAGTCATCCCGGTAAAGAGTGATGTCTAAAACGCCTACAGGCGGCTTATGCCCGTCTATTTTCTCCATTAACTCCGCCAGCCTGAAAGCCAGATGCGCTCCACGCGTGCGTATACCCACTATTACAAGGTCTTTTGTGCCTTTGTTCTTTTCTAAGATCTCATGCGCCATCCTGGTCAACGTGCGCATAAGGCCATTCTTGTCCATAATGCGTGCTTTTTCTTTCATTGGCATGAAACTTCCTCCGATGTGACGCTTCCTACTACACCCCGCGCTAAGTGGAATTGCGCGGGTGTGCCGCTTTCTGCGGCAAAAAATAACCCGCACGTTGTGTGCGGGTTCAATGTTCGTAATAGAATAGTTTTCGGCTTCATGATCTACTTTCCTTGCCGGTTTCTCTGAACCAGCTTAAAGGCACTTTGAGAAATATATCACACAGCCTTTATTTTGTCAAGGTTAAAATCTCGAACATCTTTCCGAGGTCCGACCTCGCCTCGGCATAGCCTAACCGCTCAAGATCAGAGATTATGGGCAGTGTATCCTCAAAAATAATGACTTGCGGCTTATATATATTGACAAATACGCCTAACTTGTTGTTATTCAATGCGTTATAAGATGGCAATATGACTGTTGGCCTATCCAGATACACGCCACCGATAATATACTCCGAAACAGCTATAAGATCCTGATCCGAGGTATTTTCCTTGACCCAGCGAGCCAGAGCTGTCAATTCTCCTACCTTTATACCTGCCCTAGCCTCCTGCCAATATACCTCAAGGACCAAGGCAGACTGATACAGGTTTGACAAAAATACGATGGCCAGGATAGTATGAAAAAGCAGCTTCTTGGTCCTTGGAAAGAATCGTAAACAAAAGCTTTTTAGCTCAGCCATAGACAATAGCAACAGGCACACGGCCGGCAGTAAAAGAAACCTTGTCCACTGGAACTCGCCTATGCGCATATAGGGGTAAAATAATATGGTGGCCGCTATCTGTAAAACAGCAAGCCACAATAGTAGCGCCTCCCTGCCACCGCTCACAACTTTTGCCTTTAAAACCTTGTATGCTCGCAACAACGCGAAAACGATCAAGACACGCAGGATACAAAAAAGCACTTTTGACATTTCAGCTAAATTCACCAGCGTAAAAGATCCATTGCCACCGAAAGTCGCGAGATAATAATTCTTAAAAGCGGCCGGATATTGCGGATAGATCGAATGGAATTTAAGGTATACCCCTGCCTCATATAACGCTAACGCGCACAAAGGCAGCAAAACATATGGAAGCGCTTGCAAAAATTTATATTTGGGCATGGCCTTCGAGTTACGGTTACCTTGGCACTGGGCAGGCGGCCATAGGGCTGCCAGAAAAAACGCAAAAGGATAAATAACAGAAGAGGAACGGATAAATATCCCTATGGCCAACAATAGGCCGATGATTACAGTTTTCCGTCGTGATAGAACTTCGTCAGCTACAAAAATATATACCGCAAAAAGAGTTAACAAAAGGCTTACCTGCTCTGTTAAAAGGCGCAAAGTCGTTATCTCTGTTGAAACGCTTGAGGCAATTATAAGGGCTGCCCAGACGCCCAGCATTTCATCTTTGTATAACTTTTTTGCGATAAGAAAAATAAGCCAAAGGTTAATAAAAACGATCGGGATATTGAAAAGGATAAGCGAAGTGATAGAGGGGCTTAACGCGTATAAAAACGCCAGGATGTAGGAAAACCCAGTATGGACAAAGGCCGTGGCAGGATAAAAGATGCCTGTCCAATATTGATACACGTTAAAAGACACAACAGGCCCGCGCCCGGCAAGGATATTTTTCGCGATATCTAAATACAAGAAGGTATCTGAAGAATTATTGTAAGCAGTATAGTCTAACCGCAGGATTGTAAAAAAGAGAGGCAAAAGCGGCAGCGCAAATAGAAAACTAAAGAACAGCCCCTTACGTATTTCTTTAGAAGATAACAACGAACTCACCCCTGGGCTTTGAGGCCTTGAACTTCGCTGTCAGAGTTTTGATATCACCTCTTAAGACTTCCTCAAACTTCTTAGTCACCTCGCGGCCTATAGCGATCTCTCTATTGCCAAGGCATTCAAGCATGTCTTCTAATGTTCTCAATATCCTGTGGGGCGACTCATAAAATACAACTGTCTGTTTGAGGCTTTTTAGCTCATTTAGCCTTTTTTGCCTGGCGCCGCTTTTAACAGGTAAAAAACCTTCAAAAACAAATTTGTTCGTAGGATATCCACTGATAGAAAGCGCGGCTATAAGGGCGGTTGGCCCCGGTATTGATACCACCTTGATACCTGCATCAAGTGCCGCGCGTATCAGGCTAAAACCCGGGTCGCTTATGCCCGGTGTGCCGGCGTCTGAGACCAAGGCGATCTGCTTACCATCTTTCAAAAGTTTTAAAAGGTGCTCGCCTTTAACGACCTTATTGTATTCATAGTAACTGCTAAGGGGTACCTTTATGCCATAGTGCTGGCAAAGGATACTTGTGTGGCGGGTATCTTCGCAGGCGATAAGATCAACTGACTTTAAGACCTCAACAGCCCTGTAGGTAATGTCGCCTAGGTTGCCTATGGGAGTGGAAACTATGTGGAGCATGGGTGAACCGAAAACCTGTTTTTATTCTACGGTGACGGATTTCGCGAGATTACGAGGCTGGTCTACGTTACAGCCGCGCGCTACAGCTATGTAATAGGCAAGCATCTGTAACGGCAGCGCGACCAGTAACGGCGAGAAGAACTCTTCGCACTTAGGGATACTTATGATCTCGCGAGCGTGATTTTTTATAGTAGTGTCTCTCTCTGTAGCTATAACTATAAGTTTGCCGCTACGCGCCTTTATCTCCTGGATATTAGAGATCATCTTATCGTAGATCTTAGACCGGACCGCGATACATACGACCGCGCGGTATTCGTCAATAAGGGCTATAGGGCCATGTTTCATTTCGCCTGCCGCGTAGCCTTCGGCGGGTATGTAGGAGATCTCCTTAAGCTTCAAAGCCCCTTCTAATGCCGACGGGAAATTCACATTCCTGCCCAAGAACAGGAAACTGCCGTAGTGGTGATGCTTCTGCGCTATCTTTTTAATAAGGCCGTTCGCCTTTAATATCTGAGACTGCAATGCCGGAATAGAGTTTAAAGCCTTTAAAGAATCACGATAAAACGCGCTGTTTACGCGCCCCAAAGACCTGGCAAGCTCTAAACCAAATAAATAGAAAACAGTGAGCTGCGCCGTATAGGCTTTTGTTGACGCTACCCCTATCTCAGGGCCTGCAAGCGTATAAAAAACCGCGTCAGATTCTCTCGTAAGGCTTGAGCCAACGACATTACAGATGGATATTATTTTAGCGCCTTTTCTTTTGGCCTCGCGCGCGGCAGCTAAAGTATCAGCAGTCTCGCCTGATTGGCTCACTGCGATAACAAGCGTATCTTTGGAGATAAGTGGATTACGATACCTGAATTCGCTAGACAGATCTACCCACACGGGTATACGCGCCAATGATTCAATGACGTATTTACCTACGAGTCCGGCGTGATAGGCTGTGCCGCAGGCAACTATGACAATATTACTTATTTTATGAGGAAAATGAAAATTCCTGATATTTTTTGCGCCGACTGACAAGAGCTTCTTTAAGACCGCGGGCTGCTCAAATATCTCTTTTAGCATGAAATGCTCAAATCCGCCCTTCTTGGCGCTTTCAGCATCCATCGTAACTTTGTCAAATTTTGGTAAGACCTTCCTGCCATCCAGGTCGAAGAGACTGATACTGTCTTTTTTCAGGACCGCGACTTGTTTATCCTCAAGATAAACCACGCGCTTGCAATGCTCTAAAATAGCCGGCACATCAGAAGCAATAAAATTCTCATTTTTGCCTATTCCTATAATTAAAGGGCTGCCTGAACGCGCTCCAATTAATTTATCCGGTTCATTTTTTGCAATAACTCCTATAGCAAAAGAGCCGATAAGCAATTTAAGTGCTTTACAGACAGCTTCCTGTAGAGAACTATGTCGATAATACTTTTCTATAAGATGGATGATGACTTCTGTATCCGTTTGACTCTTGAATTTATGGCCCTCTTCGATAAGCTGAAGTTTCAATCTTTCATAATTTTCTATGATCCCGTTATGCACCAGAACGATCGCATTGTTACAATCACAATGAGGATGGGCGTTGACCTTATTAGGCGCGCCGTGGGTGGCCCATCTGCTATTATGAGAAACAAAACCATTGGCAATAAAATTTGAGTGAGGATGGTCTACTTCCAGATCATAAAGATACTCATCTTGAGCCAAAACTGTTTTTATCTCCAAAATTGACTGAGGCTCCACATTTACATCGTTATATTTTGTGTGATCCTTAGCCTTTTTTTTCTCTGAGATCAAGGCACTAAGTTTATCTGATTTTACTCGTGATTGAAAACCTACTAAAGATCGGAATCTCTCTAAGAAGCGGTGTTTATTTATAAATAGACCATGAGAGTCGTTCCAATTTTTTATTTTTTTCTTTTCGGTATAAAATGAGGAAATTATCCCGCACCTTAAGAGCAAAAACTGAGAAATTTGTATAAGTTGTTTATCTGTGTTTCTAAGACTGACTTGTCCTGAACGCATATGAACGCAACCCTCAGCGTCAAAAAAACCTCTTAAAAATGCCGCTATTTCATCTATGGGCGATTGGCTGAGTTCGCTTATGAATTCATTCTTTCTAAAGATAATGTTTTGCTTCAACCATTGGCAAAGGTAAAAGCTATTTACTTCCAGAAGCCACGCTTTAGTATCATTCATGGTGGCTATCCGCCCTTTTATGTTGAAAACTTTTTTAGCCAGATCCCTATAATCTTCTAACAGCCCTTTGTCCAAGTCTTTGAATCTCACGCATCTTTCTTTAACCGTCCCATCCCCCAATAAATAACCTATGAGCTGCATAAGTTCAGCCGAGCTTTCGGATGGTAAATTTATAAATTTCCCATGTATTGTGTTTTGAGGCATAAATTCATTTTCGTTAAAACTGACCGATAAAGGCGGTAATAATTTTGCTATCTCATCTTCCCTAAAATTCCGGTCATTTCGAAAAATATGATCAATATAACTGCGGCTCATTCCTACCAGCGAAGCACACGCTACTTTAGTTAAATTCAATTCCCGGATCCTGCTTGTAATTAAGCTATGTGCGTTTTGGGAAATTTTATAGTATCTTTTTACGAATATGGGCTGAAATTTTATTTTCTTTCCTTTTATAGGGATATCTTTCGGTACGATTAGCAAATCTCTCTTTCTTATATCAGCCGCCTTTTTTTCTATAATTTTTCCAGCACACATTACAAACATTCTATGCTCCGGGGTGCATTTTATGGAACCAAAAGCAGTCCTTATTAAATATAATCGGCTGGGTGGGGCATGTCTTGTTACCTTAACCGTGGCAGGTTCTAATTTCCTGGTGTGGAGATTAAAAGATAAAACCGTATCTGCGTCTTTTATCTCTGAAATAGGAAGGATTTTACCATTGGCCAATAAAACTAGGGTATCTGGCGTCAGACAATGTCCTACACCTAAACAGCCTGAGATCGGTTTCTCTTTTAATAGCTGCTCCAAATCTCTAACTTTTCCGGGTAACTTGTGTGTTAAAAGCCTCTTCTTATCAGCCGAGAATACGGCTATACCTGCAGAATCATACCCGCGGTATTCAAGCCTCTTTAAGCCGGATATCAATATCGGCGCCGCTTCCTTGTTACCTATATATCCTACTATTCCGCACATCGATTTTGCCCCTTGTAGGTACTTATTCCTTACAAAATTAACTCCGCAGCCTGCGCAGTAAATTTAAGCGTAGTAGCTTAAATTTACAAGCGTTAAGGCAAGGAGTAAGTTCTATAAGATACACCCGTTCTGCGAATTAATGCATTTGATCCGCAATAGCTCCGCGAACTTATATAAATGTTTTTTCTCTTGTTCCATGATCGCAAGAAATGAAGACTTTTCTTTTTCACCTTTTGATTCGTCCATGCACGCCTCATAGAAAACAATTGAACGGCGCTCCATATTCATTGCCTCTTCCAGAGCAGTGTGCCTATGTTCCATCTGACTTAACTTGGCCTGCTTAAGAGAAGCATCAAAGACGCGAGATTTTATATAGTCAACGACATCATCCTCTTCGAATGCGTCGCCGGATTCTTCTTTCTCCCTAGAAAGCAATCCTTGAAAAATATTCAAATGGCTCTCTTCCTCTTTTATCAAAAAATCCAATTCTCTTCTGATATCCTGGTCTTTGACGTTCTCAAGCAAACCTTGATAAAATACTATGCCGTCTCTTTCCATCTTTACCGCGATCTTATACGCCTGCACAGGGCTGAAATCACTAATAGTTATCTTACCGGCTTTGTCTATGTTGATCTTCATAGCCCCCCCCCTGACTTTTATATCCGAGGTCCGACCTCGATATCACAATCCATCTATTTTTGCCGCCATGATAAAATCGTTCTCTGACAGGCCGCCTATTGCGTGGGTCGTAAGCGTTATCCTGACCTTATTATAACTGATAAAAATTGACGGGTGATGTCCTTCTTCTTCGGCAAGCCCTGCTACTTTATTGACAAAGCCCATTGCTGCCTTGAAATCTTTGAACTTAAACTCTTTCTTTATCTTCTTGTCTTCTTCAACCTGCCAGCCGGAAACGCCCTTAAGATACACGGATATGGCATCAGGCGAAAGAGGTAGAGTACCTCCCTCGCATGGCTTGCATTTCTTGCCTGATAGGTCACTTGGGCAGATATTTTCCATATGGATATATTATACTACAGGAATAAAAACCCCATTAGAGAAAAGTTTGACGGCTTTGTCTCAAACGGGGTTTTATCCTGCATAGGGTAGTTTAGGCTCATGCCCGGGAGCGCTTACTACAGCCCTCTTTACAGTGAGCTATAGCTCTTAAAAAATACTTCGGCCTTAGCATCATAGTACCCTCCTTGCGTAGTAAACGCAACACTGGCCCAATTCCTAATAAGGGCCAGGTGTCCTTATCTCTTCGTATCCATCATGTAGTTCAACACGCGGTTAGAGACGCCCTCTTTTTTCAAGATCTCTATCTCTTCCACGGACAAGTTGTAGACCGAACCTGTCTTTGCGATCTTGTCAATTATGGCGTCATCACCTATGCCGGATTTGGCAAGGACAATAACATCAGAAATACCAAGCTTCTCTCCGCTTGTTAAGATCTGCTCTTTGTTGCGCGCCTCTCTTGTATCTATCTTATCACCTATCACTGCCCCTGACAAAGCTCCAACGGTCCCGCCTATAAGAGCGCCCCCAACTCCATGGCCGCTCTGATGGCCGATAACGCCGCCAGCTATAGAACCCAACAGCGCTCCACCGATAGCCCCGCGCTTCGTGTTTTCGCCGGTAGACTCACAGCCTAAGGTAAATACCGTAATGGCCAAAACCAGGCACACGGCTGAAAAACTAATGTCTTTTTTAGACATACAACCCTCCTTAATCTTGCATATTATAGGTATCTTTACCTAACAAGGTTAATCCCGAAGCCTGCGTTAGTAAATTTTATAGCCCGGCATACCTGGGCATAAAATTTACAAGCGTTTAGGCAAGGGATAACTTTAACAGTATATCTCATACCAAGCCTTTTTTCAATATTTTAAAAGAGCCGGCTTGCTTCCCAACACGACCTATTTTGTAATACTATTAAACAAAGCCTCCATTGCCGCAAAGAAGTCATCAGCAGACTTTAAGGCCTTTTCTGCATCTTCCCGCGTAGAAAAAAAACTCAAGTTATACTGATCATTATGCCTGATTTCCCGGCTATGATCCAACAATTCTACCCATTTTTTATCCAGTTTACCGGTTTTAACATACTTCTCTTCAAGATACCTTGCCACACAGGCATGGCTTTTTTCCCGAAAGCCATCAAGAAACAAAATAGTTCTGGCCGCGTGAAACATTACCATATAAGAAGCCAAAATTGAAGAGTTGAATGCATCTCCTTTTAAGGAATTCTCCGCTTCCTTTAACCACTCCCGCGCCTTCTTTAAAGACTGTGTAGCCTTATCTTTTGAAGGCGGGATTTTTCTAAGCAGCCCTTCCCTCATGCAATCGCTATAATTAAATGGCATCTTTTTCTCCATAAAGAACAATTGAGCCGAATGACAATGAGTGGTAAAAAAGTTCATCGGCCTTTTTCATCTTTTCAATCTTCTCGGTAGTTAAAAATAACGGTTTAACATTTCTTATTTTCTTATTCATCAGGGTAGTCAAAGAAGCGGCTTTCTCATCACTTACATCCTTGACTTTTATCCATAGGTCTACATCGGATGCATACGTGTTTTCGCCTTTAGCGCAGCTACCATAGAGGCCGACAGACTCTACAAAATCAAATTTCTTAAAAATGCCTAGATCAATATCTATTATGTTTAATAGAATCTTGGCGCCTTTTGAGATAGAAGAATTAACTATAAGGTATTTGCCATTTGACTTCTTAGTAATGCCTTTTCTTAGCAAAACATCAAGATATTTAGAAACCAGCCCTTTGCTAACCTTAAGCCTGGCGGCAATAACATTAACGCTGATAGGCTGGTCGCTAAAAATCACGCCTTTTAGGATTTTTATTCGCTCTTTTGTTGAAAAGACACTTTCCATTCTTGCCTCCAAAACCAAGTGTTCACGCTATATGAACTATTAGTTCACATTTTATGAACATTTAAATGACTTGTCAAGCCTAATTTTATTTATTGTCATTGAGGCGGGTATTACTCTTCGGGTTTTTCCTTGAGGCGTTCTTCTATGTCCGATATGCCTGATTTCCTGTCTTCGTGGGCTGCGCGCCTTTCTCCTTGTTCAGGGGTGGGGCTTTGGCCGGGTTTTTCGCCAGGGCCTGCATAATCTTCACTAAGCTCAGCCAGGGATTTTATCTGCTTCTGCCAGATAATAAAGAAGACTATCCCCAGGAACCCTAGGAATACCACTATCGCTATGATGAGTTTCCAGGTAAGCATTGGCGCTATATTCTTAGCTTCAGCGACAAGCGTTTTTGCGGCGACAAGGTCTGACTTAACAGCTTCAAGAAGTTTTAAATTCTCACGATAATCAGAGATGTAGCCTCCGGGGCTGGGATTCTGGACACTCTGAGAATGCTCTATCTGATTAAGCTTGCTTTCAATAGAGTTCTTTAAAAAAGTCGCTCTCTCGTAATAGTCTGTATTAGCCAATACCTTGGCCGCCTTATTAGCTTCTCCCCGAAGCGATGATATCTCATTACCGGCTATCTTCCATACATCCTCAAGCTCTATCTCAATTGCGACTGTCTCCTTAGGATCAAGCTCATAATCCTTGAATACATAATACGCGCCCTCTTTAGGGTCAAAAGCTATATCCAGGTCGCCCATGTCAATGACGTTTTCAGGCTTTACCTCTTTGGGCAAATAAGACCGGAATGGCACCTTGCGTTTCTGCGAAGGCGAAGGATTAACGACCAGCGAACGCACGACGATATTAGCAAACGCTTCGCTGCAGCAGAAAAACAATAAAAGTGCGATCGCTATGATACTTTTCGATCTAGCTATTATTTTCATACTACCTCTCCATTACCTGAACTCAAACCACGTCTGGACTACAGGCTCTTCCTTAGCCGCGCCTTCTATCATCTGCTGACTTAGCAATAAGAGCGCTTTAAGTTCCTGGGTCTTGTTGCGTATATAATCAATATCCCTGGACTTGGCTTCACTTACTTCGTAGAGCTTCTCCATATCATACCCTACGGTGGCGCCCAGTTCATGTATCTTAGCGCTCATTTCCTTTAAATTAGCATATAGCGAGGTCATCTGATCCGCTGCTTCTGCTGCCTCGGCAGAACCTGCTTTGACAGTAGCCAGCGTCTCAGCAGCCCTTGAAATATTCTCTTCAATGACGTTAAAGGCCGCAGTGAACGCGTCGATCTTGGATTTGATATCGCGCACAGGAGTTACAGAGCCTAATACAGCGCTGACATCACTTGCAATGCTCTCAACGTCCGCTGTCTTTACCGTAATAGTAATAGCATCCATAGTACCATAGCTTGTCTCAGAGCAAACTATAGAATAATCTCCAATAGGCCACGTGGAACCAAAGGTCACGGCATATTCATAAATACCAGGCGAACCCTGGGCCATAGGCATAGAAGATACGCGCGCCACATTCAACGGATCATAAACGCTGATAATAGGCGAAGCATTCTCATAAGTGCGGTAGCGTATAACAATAGTGCTTCCGGCTAAAACAACATTCTCGCGGTTCAGGATCTCAGACTTAGCAGCTGTAGTCATTTGTGTCTGAACCGTCTTTAACTGCTCAGGCAGTGTTGTTTCTGTAGCGGTCAAGATCTTCTGAGTCTCTGTCTTGACCGTCCCTATCTGAGTGCCCAATGTCTGCGTGGCAGCTCCTACCTCAGACGCCACAGTAGTCTTTACACCAGCGACCTGCGCCTGGATGTCAGTCGACATCGTAGCTATTTGGCCTGTCACACCCGATATCTGGTTGGTAACGGCTGCCAAAGACTGGGCAAGAGTAATAGTGAACGTAGTGCCTGTCTCATATCCATAGCCGTTGCCCAAAAGGCCTCCGTAATTAATAATGCAGCGCGCGTAATATGTCCTGCCGCGCGTAAGCACTATCTGGCCTCCGGCCTGAGTAACATTCAATATATCAAGCCGATAAACGCCTGTATTGTAGTCATTCGTAGCAGGAGCAGGTATAGTCAAAGTATTAAGCCATGTCCCGCTTGTATCATCATATATTTGTACTGTAGCAGAGCCGAGTTTATTTATGGACCCTGAGGAATTGGTGACGAGCTTGCCCCTTCTTTCAAGCCACAGGCGCGAAGTCAACTGGTCGGATACATCGTCATAGACAAATGTGGACTTGACCTGATAATCCGCCGTAGCCTCTTCTAAGGACGTCATATAAATGATCCAGTTGATATTGTTGTCGTAGATCCCGTCAGTAGAGTAATCATCCGTCACGCCAGCGGTTTTTTCGCCGTTAAATTGTACGTATTTCTCCTTATCCAAAGAAACCGTATATACGCCGTATGGTAGAGTGAAATCAAACGGCGGGTTTGAAGTTGTGAATGTCTGTACTACGTTTGCGCCTTCAAGGACCTGCATAGCAACCTGTGGCAGATCTGAACTAGAAACTGAATCCTTGACAGTAACCCTGACATTATAGTTTGCAGCCACAACAATGGGCCCGAATTGCGTAGTCGGTGTAGATATACCAGGCGCTGTGCCTGTTATGTATACGCCCGCGGGATAATTGGCAGCCGTTACCGTGAAATTATTGAATGTGGCTTTACCATTGGAAGTCGCCACAGTACTGACGCACCCTGTGCCAAGATTGCCGCCGGTCAACCCAATAGTTACATCTGTAATAGAGCTTGAGGCTGTATTACCATAGGCGTCCGTGACGCTGATGACAAACGGCTTCCACGGAGCATTAGCAACAGTCGGCGTTATGGGGTCGGTATCCCAGAACAATTCGTCCGCTGTGCCGCCATTGACGACGATAGCGCGTGCGTTGGCGAGCGGAGTCCCGATAGCGGCGCCATAAGGCCCATTCTGCTCATAAGCGCGTATAGCCGCTATCTCGGCATTATACAAAGCAAGGACGACCTGAGCAGTGTTTACGCCTGCGGTGAACGGCACAATGATGGTCGGCGTGATGGCGCCATAGGTATCGGCAAAATTAACGGTCAAACCTGAAGTCACTGTGGGAACATTGCCTTTTGGCGAAGCCAGGGCGCCGCTGAAGACCAACGACCTGTCACCCGCGTAATTTTCGTCTATATTGAAATTGACATCAACCGCGTTCAAATTAAGCGTCGCTGTCCCGCCTGCGCTTATGGAGACCGGCGTATCCAGCAGCTTGAAATCAGTGGCGTCAACGTCGATAACCCCAGAATCAACAACCGCAACAGAGGCGGGGTTTACGCCTGAAGTTATGGTGTCTAATACCAGGTCACCGTCTAACACATCAAAGCTGAATTGCATTGTCTCATTATCTGCACCTACAGGAAGAGACGGATTAGAGCCGGCCGGCGACTTCAAAACAAGGTTTAAAATAAATGTCTTAGACGTGGCCTCAGTTACAGAATAGATGGTGCTTGAGCCTGAACCGAAATAAATACGGTTGCCTGTGATGTTGCTTGCCTGCAGGTCGCTTGAGCCGGCTGACACCAGGTAGGCCGAAGTTATAAATTGCGTCCAATCAGCCGTGGCACCTGGAGCAACAACAGGATTCTTTATTATTATCTGGCGGATGCTGGTCGGGGCGCCGTCTGTGCCTGCATCAGATATTGTAAAGCCCAGCACAGGCACTTTTGCGGCAGCAGTAGTTGCCAAAGACGAAATAGCATCAGGCTGCGCCACAGCCACAACACTTGCCTCGTTTGCCGTACTGAAAGCTATAGGAGCATAAATAGGTGTCAGGCCATATGCTGAAACCACTGCCTCCAGATAGATGGCTTCTGGATAGTCATAGCGTACGCCGGTAAAAGCTGCCTCGCCCTGTGTGAGGGTCTTAATTATGCCTGTAGGAGAAGTCAAGGCGCCATTGGGCGCAGTATAGGAACCGCTCGTCAGGCTCGCCCTCAGGGTAATATTAGCAGAGGCTGTTTTAACGGAGTTACCCCACTGGTCAGCCACTGCGACAGTAGGCTGCGGGGCAAGCGCCTGGGTCGTGATACAAGTGGCGGACGGCGTCTGGACAAACCTTAAATGATCTATTATGTCCTCATTGACTGTGACGGAGTTGGAGGCGACATTGACGCCTAACAAATTGGTCACAGAAGGCGTTATGGCCGTGTTCTGCGCGCGATAGAGCGTGGCTGATAACGGCGTTGTTGAGCGGCCGCTTGCAAACGCTACGTTTGTAACAAAGGTATCGGCTGCCCCTTCAGGGCCGTTTTCTACACCGCTAAGATCATAGGTAACAGTGCGGCCGGCATCGTTGTATACAGGCGCGCCAAAGGCGCCGTCGCAGATGTTATCATATATATCAACTGCGTCTATTGTCGTGTCGAAGTTAAATGCAACGCCTGCTGTGCGGCCCGAAGGCAGATTTCCTGCAAACTTCAAATGGTCAGGTGCCAAATTCCTGACTGTAAGAGAAATCGCCGAAGGATCAGGCGTTACCACGCTTCCTGCCCTGGCCTTTATCACCGCGGTTTCAGCCTTATAGAGCCGAATGTCTGCAGTAACCGCGCCGGATGAGAAATTCAGGATAACGCCACTGCCAAGCGGAGTGCCGTTTATGGTAGGCTGTTGAGCCGAAGGCGACGGCGACGGATTCACGGTTGAATCAGTGAACGTCATACTGATATCGCCTGAATAATCGGTCTTTATATTATTCTGCGTATCATAGGCCGTTATCGTAATGGTGCGTGTTGCGCCTGCGTCCATAGCCGAACCATCAACGGCTGAAACTCCAAAATGATCAATATCTGCAGGTATAATAGTGAACGGCATGGATGCTATGGCAGTAGCCAGTGTATCGCCGCTCTGGCGGTTGACCACGAGAGACGCAAGCCCGCTGACTGTGCTTGTCTGGATATCGCGGTAATAGAAATTAATGCCGCTTGTCGCATTGGCAACAGTTATGAGGTTGCCGGCGACAGGCGTGCCGGGATATACGAGATAGAACGTACCCTGGGTTGCCGGGTTATTTGAAAGGGTAAAGACGGTGTCCTGAGTGACTTCGCTTAAGTTGTCATATTGATCCTGGATAGAAATAGTAAATGCTGTTGAAAGATCCCCTGCCTTGACCGATGACGAGCCTGTGAATACAACCTTGTTAGGAAGCTGAGGTAAGGCATTGACCGTAAAATCAGCCCAGAAACTTGAAAAAGAAGCGCGCACATTATACACGCCCCTCTTATTACCTAAAGTCAATATGGTCTGCGCCTGGCCGGAAGAATTAGTTGCGGCAGATGCAGCAGACAAACCTTCGCCGCTTGTGCCGGAAGGCACACTGTTAAACGCGAAATTCACCGTGACACCCGGTATAGGCTCTCCGCCAGGCCCTAAGACAGACACGACAAACGGCGCGCAGGCTTCTGTAACGCGTTTTCCTGAAGGATTATTGCCGCTGACTATATTCATTGACGCGGGCGCCACAGCTGTTGCCGTAAACGTCACCGGCGAGCCTGTTAAGCCGACGCTGGACGCCTGGACAGTATATACTCCGGCAATGTTTCCAAATGTAAGGTTCGCGCCGGCCAAGCCCGTGGTGTTATCGCTGGCAATAGGAGAAGTCACGCTCTGGCCTGTTGCTCCGCCAGGAGTGCCTGTAATAGCGAATGTAACGCTTGTGCCGCCTACTGGGTTGCCATAGGTATCACCAATAAAAGCTGCTATAGGCTGTCCCACCACTGCATTGATAGCGCCTGTCTGGTTATTGCCGGTTGCAACAGCAATGGACGCTGCTGCAAGCGCTGCCACATCTACGCTTAAACCATGATTCTGATAGGACTGGCCCTGCTCTGCGGCAACCACCAAGCCTGTTTCTTTCTTAACTGCCCAGAGGGTGTCTGCCACCACACCTCCTGCGAAATTCATGCTCCTGACGTTGTTAAACCTCGTTGCTGTTGCATACACAGGGCCTACCTTAGGATAGTTGGACCCTATAGAACCAAGGCCTGAGAATACCATATTATGGAACCCTGCGTAGCCATTATCTATGTTCTTGTTGGCATCTGTAGCCTGTATCTTTATTCCAACGCTTGCGCCGGCGTTCATGGATACTGAGCTTGCGTCAGTAGACGTAACCGCCTCCAAGTGTGTCATAGCAACACTGATGGTCCCTGTGACAGGCGATACTTTACCCGAATCCGGTACTATCAGGCTCGAAAGGCCGGCGTCCGCAGAAACATTTGATTCATCAACATCAAATGTATAGGTCTGGCCCTCTATTGCAACCAATTTAGAAGACTTCATATAAATATTTACCGTGAACTCTTTTGAAGCGCCGTCTGTAACAGAGACAAGGCCTGCGCTGGAGTCGCTGTCAGGGGCAATGCCGAAGGTTATTAAATTATTAGTGATGTCTGCGCCTGTGGCGATATCCAGGGCAACGGACTCATCCCTTAACTCTGCCCAGGCAATATCAGTTGACGCATTGGCGCCTGTGCCGCCTATAGGTATCACAATACGGTCAATAAGAGTAGGTGTCAGGTCTGCGCCTGCATCCTGCACCCTGAACTTCAGGGCGGCGAATTTCTCTGCCTCTGTGTCATCCGTAGGAATAAGGTTGAAGTCTGCCACAGGCGCAGCAGATACCTCAACTGTCGTAGAAGCTGCTACGCTGAAAGCGACCGCAGTAGAATACGCCTCTGTAATTGCAGGGTTCCCAGGAGAGAAAGCATATAGGTAAATAGTTCCCAGATCGCTGTAGCGAACTGCGTCAAAAGCAGCCAGCCCTAAGCTTGCTGCAACAGGATTCTGCGTTGCGTTCAATGTGCCGGTCGCATCAGATGGGTTTCCTGTATTTATAGAAGAGTCCAGGAGTTGGATATTGACGCTATCCGGCGTGCCGTCGCCTGTCAGATCCTGGCTTGGGTTGCCGTAGACATCACGTATTGTAACAATTGGCTGCTGTATAAAGGGCACATTAATAGTGGCATCGGCTGAAGGCTGCTGCGTGTCAAAATCAAGGTGGTCTATTGCCTCAGGGTTTACCACAACAGCGCTGGATGCTACATCAGGCGTAATGGGTGCATCAGGCAGATCGCCTCCCTGCGCCAATTTTGAAGACGCTGTAATTGTCGTAGTCTGCGCCCTGTATAGAGCTGTGTCAAGTGTAGTGGTTGAAACGCCGTTTAAGAAATTGACCGCTGTTGTCCAAGCATCCGTTGCGCTCGCGTTCGGAGCGTTTACCGCGCCGCTTAAAGTATATGTGAGCGTCTTTACACCTGTATACGTCGGCGCGCCAAACTGATTATTCAAAATATTGCCGAATGCATCAACTGCCTGGATCACCGGCAGGTTAAATCCGACCCCGGCCTTCTGAGGCGTTGCGATATTCGCGCTGAACCTTAAGTGGTCAGATGCCGCGTGAGAGACGTTGATGGAATCCGTGGCTGAAGTCACGCCGGAGCGCGATACTGTAATATCATACGCTCCCATTAATTCATCATAATAGAAGAAGTCATTAGATGAGCTTGCGTCCGGGATATCTATAGTTGCAATGGATGGCCCGTTAGATGTAGCGCTGAACTTCTTGTTGGCGCCTGCTGACGTTGAGTCAAGAGTTACGGTTTCAGCGTCTTGCGTGCGCAGATTGTTATATGCGTCGCGGCGGGTAACCGTATATTGCGCCACAGTCGTGCCAGCGACCATATCCACAGGTGAGTTCAGCGAATACGCTGTCGTTACATTCGGATAGACGATCAGATCATCTGTGCCGCTTGTTATGCCGGAACGCGAAGCTGTTATAGTAAATGTCGGCAAGCTCGCCAGCTCGTCGTAATAGTAGAACTGCGCGCTTGAATTCCCTGCTGTTATGTCAACTGTCGTAATAGGCGCGCCGCCGTCTGTCAGGCTGAATTTCTTATTAGCTCCTGCTGATGTAGACGTCAAATCCACGGTTTCGGTATTAGTTGTTGAAAGATTGTCAAACGGGTCATAGCGCGTAACAGTGTAGAGTGCTGGTGTACTGCCAGCGGTAATGGATGCAACATCATTTAGAGCAAACCTGCTGGTTGTTGCTGGATTTATCGTAATTGAGCCTGTTGTTACGGAGCGCGGGCCTTCGGTCGCGGTAATGGCCATCGTCTCTGTTGTATTGTCGCGCACATAGATCGTGGCAACACCGCTTGCTAAAGTATAATTACGGCTAGCAAGGCCGCCGGTATCGCTATCCCTTGAGGCTGCGTCCGCGTAGAAACGCACATTGCCTGTGCCGGACATTGTGAATTGTGTCGTTGAATTATTAGTTGCAACGTTGTTATAGACATCAAAAGCAGTAACTGTCTCTGTCCAGCCAACGCCTGCGTTATGAGTAGGGTCGGTTGTTATCGTATAATGGTCTATTGAGTTAGGATCAACAACTACATTGTCAGTCGTAACAGATGTATACGCCGAGCCGCCACCTGCAACAACATAATTTAAGGTAATATCATCCAAAGAAGGTGTGACGGAAGTGTCTGCGGTTGCAAGATACGCTTTATACCTTATATAACGGTTATTGTCTAGGCTTGCCGGTATTGTTGTGCCGGAGAGCGTAAAATACGTCCCTGCTGTGTTGTCCGGGCCTTTGTAGTCACCTGCTACCCAGCCTGAGTCAGCGCTCTTTGCAGCGAGCTGGAGCTTGAGCGGCATAGGTTCAATCTCTCTACCTGCGCCTGCGTTATATAATGCCGTAATTTCAGCTTGGCCCAGCGCGCGATTAGCAATGAAAAGTTCATCTATAAAACCAGAGAAAGGATTGCCATTAGGATCTGTCTGTGCCCCCTTGCCAATCTGGGCTTGAATAGTAGTTGAGGTCAATGTCCCAGTTCTTGGCTGTGTCCCCTCCAAGACTCCATTAATATACATTCTTTCATTCGTCCCGTCCCAAGTTGCCACAACATGATACCAAGTGCCGGCAACAGCTGCGGTTGTACTCTGGACACGCGGCTCAACGCTGTAGCCATTATCGGATGCTTTCATGAAAAGTTGGAAAAAATGGCTTTCAAGACTGCCACCTTTCCGGAGCATGAATTGATTATTGTTAAATATGGTCTGGTCATTACTGGATGTCGCGTCACTTGTATTTACCCATGCCCCAACCGTCAAAGCAGTGCTGCTTACAGGAGGTTGGCTTGCAAGTATTGCACATTGGCCAGCCCCGCTAAAACTTCCGGCGTGAGAACCAAGCTTCGGGCTTGTTGTAAACGTTGCGCCGCTTGCTGTGCCGTTATTGTTATTGCCTGATGCGTCAGCCCAATCATTGTTCATGTGCCATAACCCTACCACACCCGTGGTATTAACACCGGCCGGCAATGTGGCATTCCAATTCAAGGTAGTATAATCCGGCGTTGCTCCTACACCCATATCAATTGTCGCGGATTCAAATGTGCCGGAGGAATTTTCGGCCATTAAGAACATTTTGTACAAATTAGCCGGATCGCCGCCTCTTAAGGCGTAGGCATAGCCACTCGGACCGTGGAATGTCAAACCCCCTCCAGTAAATCCTGCTGGAGTACTTGCCATATTTATCCAGGAATCACCTGAGATTGAATAGCGATAAAAATCAACACCACCATTACCCTGTGTCGCATAAAGATAATCTCCTGAGCCAGGATAGACAAGACGACAGCCTTCAGCAGTAACTCCAGGCGCATTAGTCATAGCTACCCAAGAATTGCCAGATATAGAATAACGCCAGAATGTCGCCTGTGCTCCTCGCAAACAATAAAGATAATCGCCTGAGCCAGGATAGATCAAAGCTCCACCCCAATCCGTGATCGTAGGACTCAAAGCCAGAGTTTCCCAAGAATTGCCAGAGATAGAGTAGCGCCAGAACCCTCTATTGCCGGCTCCGCCGCCGCAATTGTAATAAATATAGTTACCTCCGTCAGGAGCCAGGGTAGCGCCGGCATACGCATACGCAGGCAGAGCAGAAAGGCTTACCCAGGAATTACCTGAGATGGAATATCTGTACAAAGAAGAGGTGTCACCCGGTATAGCGTAAAGATAATCGCCTGAACCGGGATAGATTAACTGACCTCCGGGTCCGACAGACTCAAGAATGTCTGCCCGCGCATCCCAAACATTGCCCGAGACAGAATAACGCCAGAAAGTAACAGAACTATTCCCTCTCAAAGCATAAATATAATCGCCTGAACCGGAATAGACCAAAGAAGCTCCATAACCGGTAGATGCCGGAGCTGAAGCCAGCGATGTGTCCCAAGATCCTGGGGGCGTGACAACATCTGTTGCCAATATCACAGAGGCCGCACTCCCTGTCCCTGAAACCACAGCACTTGTAAGCGTACCTGTAAAATCAGCATCCGTAGTTTTTAAGATACCATGCGCGTAATCCGTTGCCAAAATGTTCATTGTCTCAGCCTTATTGTAGGAAAGGCCGGAGAATGCGGCTTCACCTGCGGTAACAGGTAAAGTCAAAGTCGTGCCTTGTAAGGCAGCTGTGCCTGTTACGCCGCGGGCTAAAGTTATCTGCGTTGCATTGTCTGATATTATCGTGTTGCCATAATTATCCTGTACGGCAAACACCGGCTGCTGGACGAAATTAACACCCGCTGTCGCAGTTGCTGACGGCTGGGTAATAACAACAAGTTTTGTCGGTGTGTTAGTGGAAACAGCTATGGTGTTGCTAGAAGTCCCTGTTACGCCTGAGGCTATAGGCATTAATTTTATGTTTTCAGCCCTGTCGTAGCTCAAGCCCGTGAATGTCGCAACGCCACTGGCAGCGTTGACGCTAAGATTGCCATTTAAGGTACCATTGCCGGGTAGTGTGTCATTTGAAGCCAACCTTGCTGAAAGCGTGACACCTAAACTTGAATTCGTACAAACGTTATTGTAAATATCATATAAGGTAACAACGGGCTGATCCGGGAAATCAACTCCGGCTGTCTGGCTTGACGTAGGCTGCGCCGTAAAAACCGCATGATCAGGCGTCGCAGCGTTGACTGTAACACTCTGCTCTCCTGTCTTTGTATCGCCTGTGGCTGTGACTGTGCGCGTGCCTATAGTCTTTAGCGTGACGCTGAAAGTATGCGCGCCGTTATCAGTTGCCGGCACAAATGTATAGTTTGTAGGCGTTAATACTGCCTGGCCATCAGTTGAAGTAAGCGTTACGTTACCTGCGTAATCGGTCTTTACGTTGTTATGCACGTCATAAGCAGTGACAACAACAGCTGCGTTGACTGTGCCTGCCGCAACAGGATCAGGTATGCCTGTAACTGTGAAGTGGTCAATGGCGTTAGGAGAAACAACAACGTCTGTTGATGTAGCTGTCGAGTAGGTCGCGCCAGTTGAAGAAGAATAGTTTAATGTGATGTCATCTAAGGACGGCGTAACTAAATTGTCAGAGGTCGTAAGGGTCGCCTTGTAGCGGACATAGCGGTTGTTATCTAAAGAAGCCGGGATGTCTCCTTTGCCTGCTGTGAGATTCTCTAAGTTAATGTAATCGCCGCTCACCCATCCTGAATCTGTGTTCTTTGCTGCAGCTTGGATGATTAATGTTGTGTTAGCAGGCTGGCTCGTAGGATTCCAGGTGAAGTTGCCGAATTGCTGGGCTGCGGTCAAGTCAATTGTCGCGGATTCGTAAGTGCCTGAGGAAACAAACTGATCCTGGCCAATGATGAATTTGTAAAAGCCGGTAGAGTTGTTGCTTTGCGTCAAGTATATGACGTTTTCACCTACGGCTCGGATCATGGCAATGCCTTCGTTGACTCCTCCAGGGATCGCTGTAAGTGTTGTCCAGGAATTGCCTGAGATGGAGTATTTGTAAAAACCGGTGCCAAAGCCTAACGTTGCGTATATGTCGTTGTCAGAGCCGTTGCGAATCATGGCACTATCACCCCAAACGCCACCCGGAAACGACATTAGTCCTGCCCAGGAATTACCTGAGATGGAATATTTGTAAAAACCAGAGCTTCCACCACCCTGAGTCACGTATATATCGTTATCAGAGCCGTTGCGAAGCATGGTGCCCTGAGCTGAGCTTAATGGACACACTGTCAGAGTTGTCCAGGAATTGCCTGAGATGGAGTATTTGTAAAAGCCGTTGCTATTGCCTTGCTTCGCGTATATGTCATTGTCAGAGCCATTTCTAATCATGGCCGCACCCTGACCGCATACTGCCGGAACCACTGCCAGTGTTGTCCAGGAATTTCCTGAAATGGAGTATTTGTAAAAGCCTGTACCGCCGCCTTGCATCACGTATATGTCATTGTCAGAGCCATTACGGATCATAGCGCTACCATCACCGACTCCTCCAGGGATCGCTGTCAGAGTTGTCCAGGAATTGCCTGAGATGGAGTATTTGTAAAAATTGGTGGATCCGGAGCCTCGCATAGCGTATATGTCATTATCAGCGCCATTGCGTATCATGGCGCTGCCATAACTGACTGCTCCCGGAACCGCTGTAAGTGTTGTCCAGGAATTGCCTGAGATGGAGTATTTATAAAAACCGGTGGCACCGTTGCCTTGCATCACATATATATCGTTGTCAGTTCCGTTTCGGATAGTAACGCCACCGTAACTGACTGCTGACGGAACCGGAGCCAAACTTGAAACACTTGACCCTACCCAGGAATTGCCTGAGATGGAATATTTGTAAAAACCGGTGGAGGAGCCACCTGGCATCACGTAGATGTCATTGTCAGCGCCGTTTCGGATCATGGCGCCGCCATTACCGACTGCTGCCGGAATTGCTGCAAGCGTGGTGCTCCAGGAATTGCCTGAGATGGAATATTTGTAAAAACCGGTGGAGCTATTGCCTCGCATCACGTAGATGTCATTATCAGCGCCATTGCGTATCATGGCGCTGCCATAACTGACTGCTCCCGGAACCGCTGTAAGTGTTGTCCAGGAATTGCCTGAGATGGAATATTTATAAAAGCCAGTTCCCCATCCTGGCATCACGTAGATGTCATTGTCAGCTGCGTTGCGGATCATGTCGCCGCCTAAGTAGACTATTGCAGGAACCGCTGTGAGCGTTGTCCAGGAATTGCCTGAGATGGAGTATTTGTAAAAGCCGGTAGTGTAATCACCTGGTATCACGTATATGTCATTGTCAGCGCCGTTTCTGATCAAGGCTCCGCCATTGCCGACTGCTGCCGGAACTGCTGTGAGCGTTGTCCAGGAATTGCCTGAGATTGAATATTTGTAGAAGCCGGTGGAGCTATTGCCTCGCATCACGTATATGTCATTGTCTGCGCTATTGCGGAGCATAGCGCTCCCATAGCTGACTGCTCCGGGAACCGCTAGTAACTGCGTATCCCAGGCGTTAACAGTCACAAAATTGTTTGTTAATTGCACCCTGGCTCCTGAACCTGTGCCCCAAACCGCTGCATTGGTTAAAGTGCCTGTAAAGTCTGTATTAGAGGTATATGAGCTCTGCGAATAATCCTGAGCCAAAATGTTCATTGTCTCAGCCTTGTTATAGGAAAGGCCGGAGAATGTGGCAACGCCATCAGTAGCGGTAATAGTCAAAGGCGTGCCTTGCAGGCTAGCAGTACCTGTTGCGCCGCGGGATAGAGTTATCTTAGTTGTATCGTCACTTTCAACAATATTATCATAGGCATCCTGCACTTTGACAATTGGCTGCTGGCCAAAAGTTGTGCCTGCTACTGCAATTGCGCTTGGTTGAGTAGTGAAGCTAAGTTTAGTTGCAGGACCGTGGCTTACAGCAACGCTATCTGTTGTAACTTGAGTATAGCCGCCGCCTGTTGCCGTCATATTCATAGTCTCAACCTTATTGTAGGAAAGGCCGGAGAATGTGGCAACGCCGTTTTGCACTTGCACAGTAAGAGCCGCGCCCTGTAGAGCAGCTGTGCCCTGTGAGCCGCGAGTAAGCGTGATCAACGTTGTATTGTCGGACTCTTTAATATTGCCGCCTGCATCCTGCACCGCGATCTGAGGCTGTTGATCGAAAACAACACCTGCGGTAGCAATGGCTGATGGCTGAGTTATAATACCAAGCTTCGTGGCAGGCCCGGCGTTGACAACAACATCATTTGATGTAACCGATGTATATGCCGCGCCGCCTGAGGAGGCGTAATTTAGGGCGATCTCATTTAAAGAAGATGTGGCTGAAGTATCAGTTGTGGCAAGGCTAGCCTTGTAACGGATGTAGCGGTTGCCATTAAAGCCTGAAAGACTGCCTCCATTAGCAACTGTTGCATAATTCCAAGTGGCATTGTCATTATTTGCCGCAACCTCAAGATCCAAAGTTGTATTGGCCGGCTGGCTTGACGGATTCCAGGATAGAGTAGTAAAGTTAGCCGCGGAAGTCATATCAATCGCCACGGATTCAAACGTGCCGGAAGAGGCATAAGTTATTGCTCCTAATGCTTCTGTCGTAGCTGCCGGACTAGTCATGCCTGTGATATTATCTGACTTCAAATAAATGCGGCCCTCCCCGCCTGCTCCAGCGGCAATACCACTTCCTCCAGAAGCGGTAACTAAACCACTTCCCAAATTCAACGAAAGGCTTGATAAATAAACAGAGCCGCCTGAACCTCCTCCGTAAAGAGCATTATAAGCGTTACCACTATTTGTTATATCACCGGTAATGGTTACGTAGCCTGCCTTAAGATATGTAATACCTCCAGCTGCGCCATTATTTAAGGCGTCCCATCCGGCTCCGCCGCTACCCAAAAATAGTTGGGCTAAGTTAGCAGAGCCATAAGTGTTTCCACCGGCTGCTGCGAAATTGCCTCCAGATGTTCCGTATCCGCCGCCACCACCACCGCCAGGGCTAGCGCCTCCACCACCCAGATTGGCTAATGATGAAGCAGAGCCTAGGCCATTATAGGATTCGCCTTGATATGCAGTCTCTCCGTTTCTATACCCTTTCCCGGTCATATCAATATGCCCCTGAACATCCACTGTGCCGTTGGCAAAGAACGCGAGAACCCCGCCTTTGGTTCCATCCCACGCATTAGCTGTTAAGAAACCATTAACACTGTCAGGCGGATTAGTGCCTGATGTCTCCTTATATGCTAATTGCCAATAGGTGCCATTGTTGTAATTATAATAAACCCTGTATTTGCCATTGGCCAAGGCAAGGATATGTGGTTCACCTGCCTGATTCGTAGATGTTGAGCCGGTATATAAAAGCTGCTGGCTGCCTAAATTTGAAGATGTTGGCAGATTAGTGTCTGTGGTCTCTTTGTAAGCTAATTGCCAGTTAGCACCTGAGCCGGATTGATAATAGATCCTGTATTTGCCATTGGCCAAGGCAAGGATCTCTGGGCCGGTTGCCTGATCCGCGCTTGATGAGCCGGTGTTCAAACCTTGGGCAGCCCATAAATTAGTAGGTTCAGGAGGATTGGTATCTGTTGTTTCTCTATAAACTAATTGCCAATAGGTACCGTTATAGAAACCATAATATATCCTATATTTATTGTCAGACATCCGGACAATAACTGGATGAGCCGCTATATCCGCGTCACTTGTGCCTACGCCTAAGCTGACTTCCGCGCCCAGATTAGAAGATTCTGGGATATTCGTATCCGTTGTTTCCCTGTAACATAACGTATAAGTCCTGTAACAAACTGTGTCATAACCAACGGGAACACAGGTATATTGCCAGTCCTTAGCGTAATAAACCCTATACTTGCCATTGGCCAAGGCAAGGATCTCTGGGCCTACTGCCTGATCTAACGCAGAGAAACCGATATTTAAAAGCTGTTGGCTGCCCAAATTCGCTGCTGTCGGCGGATTAGTGTCTGTGGTCTCTTTGTAGGCTAGTTGCCCATAGGTGCCATTGCTGTAAAGATAATAAACCCTGTATTTGCCATTGGCCAAGGCAAGGATCTCTGGGCCGGCTGCCTGGTCTACATTCCCAGAGCCTGTGGCTAAGAGCTGTTGACTGTTAAGGGAAGAAGCGACAATCGTCACATCCGTATACTGCGGCACACGCTGGAGAATAACTCTTTGGTTTGTCGTAGCAGTGCCGATATTGGTATCGTCGGACGCGCCGTTGCCGTAGTAATTGGCCTTGTTTCCGGTAAAAGTCACAACATCGGTTACAACTGATTGCACATCCAGGAATTCATAATTGCCGACGTTGGCCAAATTGGTGCCATCTGCCTGCAAGTTAATGAGCATAACTTTATCGCCTGCGCTCAAAGCTCCTGCAGCAGGCGCAGCTGAAAGTGTCGCTGTATTTGCTGTAAGGCCTACTACGCTATACGCGATACCATCAGGCTGTGTCCTTGAGCCGGAAATGATATCTGTGTTTATATTCTTAATCGACGAAACTGTTATCGCGCCATCAACTCCTGAACCAAAGGTCGTGGGAAGAAGCTTGACTGAATTGCCTGAAACTACTGTATTGGTTTTTGTGCCTGTAAAATCAGCATCCGTTGTCTTGAGCAAACCGTGCGAATAATCAGTCGCCAAAATATTCATTGTCTCAGCCATGTTGTAGGAAAGGCCGGAGAATGTAGCAACGCCTGCGGTGACAGGCAAGGTCAGCGTTGCGCCTTGCAAAGTATCTGTGCCTGTCGCGCCGCGCGATAAGGTGATTTGAGTTAAATTGTCTGTTGTAATAGTGTTACCAAAGGTGTCTGCCACTGCAACTTTAGGCTGATTGGGAACAAACGCAACACCAGCAGTAGCTGGGCTGGACGGCTGTTGAGTGAAGATAAGCTTATTTGACGCGGCGGTGTTAACTGTAATTCCGGATTGCTGGCCTGTCTTTGTATCGCCTGTTACGCTTACATACTTTGTGCCTGAAGTTTTTAGCGTGGCGCTAAATGTATGCGCGCCGTTATCAGTCGCAGGCACAAAGATGTAGTTTAAGGGCAGGGTTGCCTGAGTATCGTCAGATGAAAAGGTAATTGTTCCCGCGTAATTTGTGATCGTGTTGTTGTACTGGTCAAGGGCTGCAACTATGACAGCATTAGCTGGCGTGCCTGCTGTTATCGGGCTTGGTATGCCTGATACTGTGAAGTGGTCAATGACAGAAGTGTTGACTGTAATGCTGGACTGCTGGCCGGTCTTGAGATTACCTGCGCTTGTTACCCTTACGTATTTTGTGCCTGAGGACTTTAAAGTAACGCTAAATGTATGAATACCATAATCACCTGCTACGAAAGTATAATCAGCCGGCATTATTGCCTGGCCATCGTCAGATGAAAAGGTAATTGTATCCCCAGAGTTTGCCTTTATATTGTTGTACTGGTCAAAGGCAGTGACAATGACAGCATTGGCTGGAGTGCCTGCTGTTATCGGGCTTGGTATGCCTGATACTGTGAAATGGTCTAAGTCGTAACTTATTACGGTCAAAGTCTGAATTTGGTTTATTGGCGTTGCGTTTATGGTAACAGATATGGTCTTTTCTTCAGCCTTTGTTGATGAAAAAGTGGCGTATGTAACGCCTGATGAACTCGTGGCTGATGCGGGCTGAGTAATGGTATTGTTTGAGCCTGTTGACGCTACTACTATATTGGCTGTTTCTATGCCTGATATTGGGTTGCCATACGCGTCTTTGGCTGTGATGTTGACTGCGGTGGAAGTCCCTGCAACTATGCTGCTATATTGTAAAGTAACAGTTGAGGCAGCAGCAGAGACAACTGCGTAGGTGACTGTGACACTTGCTGACTGGGTAATAGCAGTCCCGCTTATCGTAACTGATATGATCTTAGATTCAGCTTTTGTTGACGAGATAGTTGCTGTTGTCTGGCCAATAGCGTCTGTGGCCACAGAAGGTTGTATTATGGTATTATTTGTGCCTGTTGAGGCAACGACAATATTGCCTGCTGCAATACCTGATATAGGATTGCCGTAGGCGTCTTTAGCTGTGATAGTGACTGTAGCGTTTACTCCTGCCGCTACACTTGAAGGCGATACGCTCACTGTTGAAGTGGCGGCCGACACTGTGCTTAAGCCTGATACAACAACATTGCTGGACGTATCTGATGTATAAGCGTCTGTGCCTGAGATAAAAATATCATTCAAAGAAGGCGTAACTAAGGTATCAGTTGCTGTAAGTGTTGCTTTGTAGCGGATGTAGCGGTTGCCATTAAAGCCTGAAAGACTGCCCCTATTGGCAACTGGTGTATACGTCCAGGTTGAATTATCGTTGTTTGCCGCGACCTCCAATGCGATTGAAGTATTGGCAGGCTGGCTTGTAGGATTCCAGGCAAGAGTAGAAAAGTTAGCTGGCGCAGCCATGTCAATTGTCGCGGATTCAAATGTGCCGGAGCTTGCGAACTCATTTCTACCAATGGTATATTTGTAAAGATCAGTAAAGATTCTGCCTGGCAGCACGTATATCTCATTGTCAGCGCCGTTACGGATCATATGGCTGCCAATGCCAACTAATCCCGGAACTGCTGCAAGCGTTGTCCATGAATTGCCTGAGATGGAATATTTGTAAAAACCTTGAGAGTCTCTGCCTTGCATCACATATATGTCGTTGTCAGAGCTGTTGCGGATCATGGCGCTGCCGGTATAGACGAAATCCGGAACTGCTGCAAGTGTGCTCCAGGAATTACCTGAGATAGAGTATTTGTAAAAACTGGCGGTACTCCCTCCCTGCAGCACGTAAATGTCATTGTCAGAGCCGTTACGGATCATGGCGCCGCCGCTGGCAACTAGTCCCGGAACTACTGTGAGCTCTATCCAGGAATTGCCTGAGATGGAGTATTTGTAAAAACTGGCGGTACTCCCTCCCCGCAGCACGTAAATGTCATTGTCAGAGCCGTTACGGATCATGGCGCTGCCTGAGCTAACTCCTCCCGGAACTACTGTGAGCGCTGTCCAGGAATTGCCTGAGATGGAATATTTGTAAAAATCGGTCATATTCCCTCCCCGCAGCACGTATATCTCATTGTCAGAGCCGTTACGGATCATCTGGCTGCCGTCGATAGCTATTCCCGGAACTACTGTGAGCGCTGTCCAGGAATTGCCTGAGATGGAATATTTGTAAAAATCTTGATAGGGATAGCCTGGCATCATGTATATGTCATTGTCAGAGCCGTTACGGATCATGGCGCTACCTTGATCAACTTCCCGTCCTCCCGGAACTGCTGTGAGCGCTGTCCAGGCATTACCTGAGAAGGAGTATTTGTAAAAACCAGGGGAATCCCATCCTGGCAGCACGTATATATCATTGTCAGCGCCGTTGCGGAGCATTTGGCTGCCGTTGCCAACGTAATCCGGGACTGAAGCCAATTTAGAAATAGTTGACCCTGTCCAAGCATTACCTGAAATGGAGTATTTGTGAAAACCTGTGGAGTTACTGCCTTGCAGCACGTATATGTCATTGTCAGAGCCGTTACGGACCATGGCGCTGCCATAGCCAACTGATCCTATCACTGCTGCGAGCGTGCTCCAGGAATTGCCTGAGATGGAGTATTTGTGAAAACCACTTCCAGAGCCTTGTATCAAGTATATTTCATTGTCAGAGCCGTTACGGATCATGGCGCCGCCGCCGGCAACTACTCCCGGAACTGTTGCAAGTGTGCTCCAGGAATTGCCTGAAATGGAGTATTTGTAAAAACCGTATGAGCTGCCGCCTCCCACGACGTATATATCATTGTCAGCGCCGTTACGGAGCATGGCGCTGCCAGCGCTAACTCCTCCTGGAACTGCTGCAAGCGCTGTCCAGGAATTACCTGAGATGGAGTATTTGTAAAAACCTGTGAAGCCGCGGCCTGTCATCACGTATATGTCATTGTCAGCGCCGTTCCTTATCATGGCGCTGCCGCTGTGGACTGTTTCCGGAACTACTGTGAGCGCTGTCCAGGAATTGCCTGAGATGGAGTATTTGTAAAAACCTTGCCCGTAACCGCCTTGCGTCACATATATGTCATTGTCAGAGCCGTTACGGATCATGGTACCGCCAATGCCGACTACTCCCGGAACTACTGTGAGCGCTGTCCAGGAATTGCCTGAGATGGAATATTTGTAAAAACCGGCGAGATCTTTACCTTGCGTCACATATATGTCATTGTCAGAGCCGTTGCGGATCATGGTGCCGCCGTAGTATACTGCTCCGGGAACTACTGTGAGCGCTGTCCATGAATTGCCTGAAATAGAGTATTTGTAAAAACCGGTAGTATTCCCTCCCTGCAGCACATATATGTCATTGTCAGAGCCGTTACGGATCATGGCGCTGCCATCAAAAACCGGTCCCGGAACTGGCGCGATCATCATATCCCAGGTATCCTTAGTTACAAAACTGTTCGTTAATTGCACTTTTGCCGCTGAGCCTGCGCCTGAAACCACCGCATTCGTCAGCGTACCCACAAAATCCGTATCTGCAGTTTTTAATACGCCATGGCTGTAATCCATCGCCAGGATATTCATAGTCTCAGCCTTATTGTAGGAAAGGCCTGCGCCTGAGAAATCCGCAATGCCGTCCGTTACAGACAAGGTCAAAGTTGTGCCTTGCAGAGTATCTGTATTATCCGCGCCATTCGCGCCTGTTTCGCCGCGCGATAAGGTTATCAGCGTTGTATCATCCAAAATAACGGTATTGCTGCTGGCGTCCTGCACAGCAACCTTAGGCTGTTGAGCAAAAGCCGCGCCCGCTGTTGCAGTTGGCGACGGCTGCAGAATAAACGCCAACTTTACCGCAGGCCCAACTAATTGATCTCCGCCGATATCCCATGCCCCTGCTGCCGGACGATTATGACCATCAATATCTGTAGAAAATGGTAGGTTAGCGTCATTGGTCAGATTAACGCCTGCGTTCTTGGCTGCGGTGTCGCCTGAGGCAAGGTGAAAGTCTGCGCCCGCCGCATTGACAAAATTTAATGTTGCCGCGTTGACTGGATTAGACCCCGGCGCATCGGTTTGCGATGGGCCTGAGAGATTATTCGTTGAAGAGGCGCTAAACCCGTTCCCGTTGTAATAATTATCAGTATTGTTATAAGCGATATTATTTATTGCTATTGAGTCAGGGTCGCCTCCTATGCCTCGGTAATTGTTATAGACAGTATTATTATAGGTGTAAGCTACACCGCTACTATTCGTATTTATTCCTCCAGCATCCACCACTGACGAATTGAAGTCATAGACGATATTATTCCAAATTCTCATTACGCTTCCTGCCGCGTCATCCCATTCAACGATACCATAATGCCAACCATATGTATTAGCTGGAGTGCCTCTGACAATATTATTTGATACCCGAAAATCACTAATACCGGTATCCGCATAATCAAGTGTTATACCTAATTGATAATCAGCAGTCGTGATTATTCTGACCTGTAAACCGTCAATCCTAACGTTGTGTTCCTTAACCTCTATCCCAGTCCAACCTGTAAGTTCCAGGTGATATTTATTCGTATCCCACACCCCACGGTGCCTGGCAGAGTCTGTAGTGTATATTTTAATGTAATTAGTCGCGCTTGTGGTCCAGCCATCTATGACCACGGCGGTCGTATCTGCCGCTGTCCAAGCGCTATCAATTTTGGCAATTGATATAATTGAATCAGGCGCGCTTGTGGCATCCACATAATCCGTGCCTGTAGGCGCGCCGCCGAGCGTTGGCGTCTTGTCTATCCGCTCGGCGTTCTGAAATGTAAAGGTGATGGTTTTGATAGCTATCTGCGTTGACGTAACGTGGATGGCTGTGCCGTAAGCGCCTGAAGTGGCACCCTTGACATAATTACCATCTGAGATCGTACCTGTCATTCCGCTGTGGCTTAAAACTCTACTTGTTGTAAGGTCGCACTGGTTGGATGCGTTCCAGCTGGCGAGCGTAGAATACTCGCCGCCTGTTTCCTTTATGGTGGAAACAAATTCCGTGGCAGCCTGCGCAGCTCCTGCTAGCGCAAGCCCCATAATTGATACAACCAGAAGAAATATAGTTAGTTTAAGTTTTCCCATTTTATTTTTCCGAGATAACAGCTGTGGTCAAGATCTTATCATCCAGCACGCGGTTTGCCGAAGTTGCGCCTTTTCTTAGCCTCTTTGTAACGGATGTTCCTAATTTCTTAAGGTCTACCTTATTTTTGCGCATGCGCACTATCTCTTCCACAGGCTTGCCGTCCTTATCTAATTTGCCAATTGCTGCTGTTTTTGGTTGCGTCAACTCAGCTGCCTCTTGTTCTGTCATGGTTACTTTAACTATAAGAAAACTATCGCGTTCATTCTGCGACCACTCATATCCTGCAGGTTTTACAACAATAATATCGCCTTCTTTAAACGAGGCCTTGGCATCTTCATTCGGATTAGAAGAATAATTATCTCCGAGCTTTACCAATAGCTCATATTCTTTAAGCACGGATACCTGCTCTGGCTTTTTTTCGGCCTTTTTAGTTTCAGCGGTTTCGGCCTCTTGCGCAGACGCAGCTACCGTGGCAACAGGCTTTACCTCGCTGACAATGGCCGCTTCGTTTTTCTCCTCGCCTTCAACAGAAGGAGACGCGACGATCGTAAAAGTTGCGTCTGATGTATCGGCAATAACATTGTCAAAACTGTCTGATACGCGTATAAGAGCTGTATCCGGCTCAATACCTGAAACATTCGCTACTGTCCAGATATAGCTGCCGCTATTCTCAGCCTTATCCGTGATAAGCTTAAAAGTCTTTCCAGCATCCAGCGAATACTCTAATTTCATAGGATAAGATTTCTCATAATCCCATGCGGTCCATTTTATCTCCTGCTTTGAGCCGCCAGCCAACTCTTCAGCGCCATTTGGCGCAAGAACCACTATACTACCTGAAGCGTATTGTATGGTCATAAGTTCCAAGCTGGATAAAGAGGCGCTTGTTGTGCCTGTCTTTTTTAGCCTGACGCGGCTTTCAACTCTCTCGCCGGGTTTAAAATCTTTCTTAGAAGCGTAATAATAAGTCTCGCTTACGCAATCTTTTTTATAGGTCTGGCCGCCGTCTGCAGAGACGTCAAGAGACACACCGCTGCCTTTCCAGCTGGGCACAATGATACGGACAGGATATTTCGCAGTTATTGCCAAAGGCGTATAACTTCCCAGGACAAATCCATCTTCAAGAATAAGGTCGCCGTTAGCAGCTATACCAATATGATCAAATATAGGTAAGGTGGCTACTTCTTCTTTCCCCACCAGTGACGCGCTCATACGCGGCTCAGGCTCTGCGTGCTTCCTTGCCCTGACCCAATGGAATATTGTCAGGCTCTCACCATTGCCCGCGCCTGATACTTTTATGCCAATAAAGCCTTTTTTAGGGCCTGTGGCATCTTCATAGGAGACACTCGCCTGTTTCTCTGCAAAACCTTCACTGAACCTGTCAAAAGTAATGTTTGCGCCTGACGCAATGATGCGATAATCATATCTCTTGTCAGCCTCTATCGGCTTATCGTCGTTGGCCTTGACGATATTGCCTACTGCAAGACAGTGCTGGGCGCCGCCGTACGCTGACGAATACGCTACCTCATTTACATCGGATTCCGAATCAGGGTTTTCGTCACGGATGATAAATCTTGTTTCAAAACCCGTCTTTGCAGTTGAAGAAAATTCTATAATGCCATTCTTAAACTCAAAGGCTTTTGAGATAAGGCTTGACGCATCTACCTTTAATCCTTCGCTAGAAAGTGCTAAGCTGCCTCCTGGGCTTGAATGCGCCCCCCACTTATCTTCGCTCAATGCATTGCTAAAGTCCTCGTAAAAATCAAATGTCTTGGTTGGGTCGGACAGGCTTGAAACGCCGCCGGCATTACCATAATAGATATATAGCACAATACCTTCTTTTGGTATCTGAGGCACCTTCACGAAAAATTCTGCAACGCGGCCGGGTTTAGTGCCGGTTATTGTATCTAGGTAATATGGCAGGAGTGTTTCGCCGTCAGAAAGGGTGAAACGCACATCAGAAAAATTATCGGTAGCTAAGTGGCCTTCGCAGGTTACGTCTGCATCTTGGGAGCTTGCTGATTCGCCTACTTTTATCTTCACCTGATAATTAAACAAGGTGCCGGCAGAGGACCCCAGAAGAGTTACACTCTTTTTATATTTGAACCCTGAAAGCTGCGGCTCGCCGAAACTCCCGATGACTACAGACGAATCGCGATAAACCACTTTTACTTCTAATAGTTTGCTGTCAGGCCCGAGCATTGCTTTCCATTTAAGGCTCGTACCCTCTGTAAAGCCGGAGATCAAAGGCACGCCGTTTACAACAGGCGTAAAATGCAGGCCATCATCAGCGCTGACAAAAAGTTGCGCCTCGCCTTCTGACTGCCATGTAGCAGTGATGAATTTTATAACGCCTTTTGTGGTTATGCCCGGATCAATAACGTGTGTGCTGTTTGCCGCGATATCAGGCAATGAATAGTCGCCGCTTGCATCCGCGCGCCACACTAAAGCGGATTCGTAAGAAATAGTTTCGGCAAAAAGTGGAGATACAAAAATGAAAAACAGGCAGGCTAATACAAAAACTACTTTTGATCTATTTATTTTACTAAAAGGAGTAAAAATTTTTCCCATCCTATTCCATATCTTGGACATATAGGATCTTATATTATTTAGTATTATAGCAAAATAATTTCCGGAAAGAAAAGTATTTTTTGATTTATTATTCGCGGTTTCTATATGGGTAAACGCAAGAATGCGCCTATGAGGCAACAAAAATTTTTGATTTATTTGGTAAGCCGCGGCATCGCCGTTGTTTTTGTCGTTAATGCTCATAAGGCTGAAGATCTGATGTGTGAGATCAAAGCACTGGTCGTATCTGCTTATCTCAAGCTTAGATGGGTCTGGAAGGAGCGGTGAATGCATTTTTATAGAGCTGTAACTTATTGTCTTATAAATAGTTAAGCCCAAAGCAAGTGAGCTTACCTTTGGAAATACCCTGTTTGTCTTGATGTATTTTTTTGTATCCATTTTCTCGTCTCCAGTGTAAATATATCATATGTAGCTAATATAGGGTATCCGTAAACACCCACTTTCTTCTTGCGGAAAGTACTCTAGCTAAAACACGGGCTCTTGATTATTTTATATTGAAAATAGATCCTTTATGCCATATACTATAACAAATTGTACGGAGGCCGTAATGAAAAAGACATTTTATATCGCGTTTTTGCTGATTTTTGTTATTGGCGTAGGTACGCTATACTCGCAAAACAACCCGCCAACTGACAAGAACCCCACAAAATTAGAACGGCTTATCAACCCTCTGCTTGACATCCTCCTCCAACCTGAGCGCGTTATAGAAACAATAAAACCAAACATCAAACCTGATACGACAATTTTAGATGTCGGCGCAGGCATTGGATATTTCACATTTCGTTTCGCGCGCGCCTTGCAAGGGAACGGAAAGATTTTTGCTACTGAGATAGACCCTGCAATGCTTGAGCAAATACAAAAAAGGATAAAGGATGAACAAATAACAAATATCTATCCTGTTTTGGTGAGCGCGCAAGGCATAGACCCATTCTATCAAACGCGCAAGTTTGATATTATTTTTATGTCAAAGGTCTATTCCTACTTGACCAACCCTGAGGATTATTTAAAAGGCCTGCGGCCTTCGCTGGCAGACAATGGCTCGCTTTACATCATCAATCCCAAAAACATCAATAAGTTCATAAAAGAATTATTGCTCACTCCCCCCCAACTACTCCAAAGCTTTGCTGATAAAGGAGATGATTATCCATTTTTCGCGCGGTTAGATAATAAGACAAAACACTTTATCAGGAACTGGAACGGCCTGGAGATACCCATAGAGATCACGAACGCGCTCGTCGCGTCTCTTGAAAAAATGGTTTCTTATCCATTACTTTATTCAGATCTAAGCGCGTACTATTACAGAAGGGGCGAAGGGAAAAAATTATGGGAAAAGAACATCGGCCCAATGGATCTCTCGCTGGCAAACTGGCTAATTACGGAACTAAACTTCGCCGGGGCTTTTGATAAAAATAAGCCATTAGGCAAGACAGAACTCAGAGAGCTGCGCATGCTAAACAGGCTTCTGATCTTAGGGACATTTTCTCATGAAAAACCCGGCTCATACCAAGAGAGCAAAGCATTTTACGCTGAAAAGGAAACGATCATAGCTACCGTACAAAAGGCAGGATTTAAATTCTGGAGAGAATACGATCTACTGCCAGATTATTACTTTTTGGAATTTAGAGGCAACGATCAACGCAAGGGAAGCACTGTTGACAAATAATATTTTTTTTGGCATTCTCACATTGATCTCAGCGGCCTGCTGGGCTTATGGCGCGGTCCTTTGGAAAAAGCTTGATAATAGGATATCCGCTTTAGGCATGAATTTTGCCAAAGGTATCCTGGGAAGCCTGTTCTTAGCGAGTGCCTTTTTTATAGAAAAAACAAGGCCGGCTGATATAAATAGCGTATTATTTTTAGCTATCAGCGGGATCGTGGGCATAGCCCTTGGCGATACGTTCTTTTTTATTTCTTTGAAATACTTAGGCGCAAGGCTTGCCTCTCTTACCGGCACCCTGACCCCTGTGTCTATCGCGCTTTTTAGCGTTATTTTTTTAAAAGAAAACCCTTCCCTTTTCGTTTGGCTCGGCATTTTCTTGACGACCGCTGGCGTTATATATGTACTCAGGGAGCGCTTACCCGCCCCCTCTGCGGATACAAATCAAGCCTTGGACACAACGGCACATACACAAAGGGCTTTAGGAATTTTTTACAGGCTTTTATCCATTATCTGCACGACGGTCGGTATCATACTCGCCAAAAAAGGCATAACAGGCGTACCGGCTTTACAAGCAACATTTATCCGCCTATCAGCAAGTATTCCTGTCATTTTTTTATGGGCCTGTTTTACGCGCCAATTAAATCCTTGCCTTGCGCCCCTTAGAGACATTTCGTTATTTAAAAACGTCTTATTCGTTGTTTTTGTTGTTGTCTTCGGGGGCTTCTGGCTTTCCCTCTTGGCGCTTAAATACATTGATGCCTCTATCGCGGGCGCGCTTAACGCGACGAGCCCGATCTTTATCCTGCCTATCGCGGCCGTTATGCTAAAAGAGAAAATTTCAAAAAAAGCCGTTTTTGGCACTATCATCGCGGTCGCCGGTGTCGTCTTTATTCTTTTAGGGAGTTAGCGAAAATGCGCAAAATAAATAAACATTTTTTCCTGATCTTATCGGCGATATACTTCGCGGCGTCTTCAGCGGCAGCAGATACCATTCCGGAAAACGACATAGCAAGACAGGCCCTGCGCCAAAAATATGCCAGAATGGACAAGATCCTTGATATACTGAAGATCAGGCCGGGCATGGTTATCCTAGATATCGGAGCCGGAGCAGGTTATTGCTCTTTTTTATTCGCTGAAAAATTAGGTGGCACAGGACAAGTGTTCGCGACAGACATACGCAGTGATTACACGGATTACATTAACGCCCAGGCCAAGGCTAGAGGCCTTAAGAACCTATCTGCCCATCCCGTGAAAAAAGACGGCGTGGATGCCTTTTACGAAAAGCACAAATACGACCTTGTCTATCTTTCCAATGTCTATCACTGCTTTAAAAACCCAAGCGAATATTTTAAGATGATGAAAGGATCCCTGGCTAAAGGCGGCCGGCTTGCTATCGTTTTATACAATAATGTGCCTTTTATAACCGTAGAGGATATCGGTGATTTTAGCGGCGTGGTCAAAAAATTATCACAGGCCGGCCAACCCAATGCTTTTTACGAAAACCTTAAGCGAACAACTAAAAATTTGATCAAAAGGTCAAAAGGCCCGATAAGCCAAGATCTTAAAAATGCCCTCATTACTGACATTAACAGCATGTTGTCAGACCCTCTTTTTTATATGAATTTTTACGGCATTGATGACGATGCCCCATTTGACAACGATAAAAGAAGCAAATTATATTTTCTGCAAACCCTGGCGTTTACAGATACTGAAAGAGATTTTGCAAACTGGTTAATGATGGGTTTAAGGCAAGACGGTGTTTTTGAGAAAGACCGAAACAACCTCAATGAAAAAGAAATGCGCTCTGTCAGAAAACTGAACCAATTGTTTTTCTTTGCTTATTTTCATCAATTTCTCTCCAAAGAACGCACAGGGTTCTTTCGGCCGAAAAGTGACGGGAACAGGCAAACGAGCAAATTCGCAGTAAAAAGAGAGCTGGAACTTGCCGGATTTCAGCTAGCCGAAGAGCACAAACTCTCTGCTTATTATGACCTCATGATCTATGAATAGCTCTCAATTAAAGAATATGCAACCTGTAATAAGGGACTCCACCCTGCGAGAAGGCGTTGAGCTCCCGGGCATCTGTCTTTCTTTAAAGGAAAAATTGGGCATCGCCCGGCTTCTTGAAGAAGCCAATGTCCGAGAGATGGAAATAGGAATGCCCTATGGCATGAAAGATTGCATCCCCCTTGCCGCGGCAATAAAAAAAGAAAAACTCAAAGTAAAGACTTCGGCCCTGATCCTCTCGTATCGCCTTAACTGGAAAGAAGAGATCAGTCTTGCTTCGCGTTCCAAAATAGACAGGTTTGAAGTCCTCTTTCCTTCTTCGGACATTCTTTTAAAGATGAAGAGCCATTACAAAGTCACGAAACAAGGCCTTGAGCGTTTCATTGAAGAAAAAATACGATTCGCGAAAAGACATCTAGCCTTCGTCGGCGTAGGCTTCGTGGATTCTACCCGCACAGATATATCTTTTTTAAAAAAACTGGTGGCCACCGCAAAACTGGCAGGCGCTGACCGGGCGATCATTTATGACACGGTCGGCATCGGGACTCCGGAAAAAATCTCAGAACTTATCGGCGCGTTAAAAAAATACTCCCACATACCGCTTGTCATCCATTGCCATAATGACTTCGGGCTGGCCAGCGCCAATTCCATAGCCGGCATAATAGCGGGTGCCGCAGGATGTGACGTCGTTGTAAACGGTTTGGGCGATCGGGGTGGCAATGCTTCTTTTGAACAAGTCGTTGTAGCGCTAGAAGAGCTCTACGGAGTAAATACAGGAATAAAATTACAGAACATTTACGCGCTGGCCAAACACGTAGAAAAGATCACAGCCATCACGCAATCGCCAGTCAGGCCTATTGCCGGCGATTTTACATTCCTGCATTCGCCGGTCCAGCATATTTATAATGCCGCGTCAAAAAATACGAGCGGCTTTGAGCCTTTTAAGCCGGAACTTGTGGGCGCGCAAAGAAAATATGGGTTCACGCTTCCTGTGGATTACTCAATAGCGCTTGAACCGTTCTACAAAAGACTTAAGATCAAACCGGATGAAAAACATCGCGGGATCATTTTGGCCCGACTCCGTCAAAAAAGTAAAAGATCCGGCCTCACAGAACAAGAGGTCCTTAGGATCATTAAAGAAAACACATGAAAACAACCGGCGTAAAGATACTCCGCAGGTATGTTGATACCAAGTACAGCCAAGAAAAAAGCCTCTTTCTGCGCTATCGCCCACTTTCTCATTTTGAAGGCATAAAAAAAGAGGATATTAAAAAAGTCCATATACGTGAAGGCAGCCGGATAATAAATTTTTTTGACTACCATGGCGTTCCTATTTACCTGGCTGACGAATCAACGTTCATGGCTGCTGGGAACTTCAAAACACTTGAGGCCTGTTTCACGATAGCTTATTCCAAAAAAAGAGGCTATAAAAAACTGGCCTTTTCTTCCGGCGCAAACCTCGGATCAGCCCTGACGCTTTATGGACAGAAGTGCGGCATAGAAACTTTTTTCTTCCAACCCAAAGCCGCCACCTGGAAACTGGATAACAGTCTATTTCACTCACCGACAGCGCACCTCATCGCTGTGGATAAGCCTGAAAAAGAAGTAAAATATGCAGCGCGCGCCTTTGCCAAACTTTCCGGAGCAAAACACGTTCCCAAGGCCAAATGGCGTTATTTCGCGACCGGCATGCGGGCCATGTTTGTATTTGAATACATGCTTGAGCATAACATCCGATTTGACTGGATCAATCAGGCTGTGTGCGCCGGCTATGGCCCAGTAGGTTTTTATAATTGCGCCAAAGGGCTTATCCGAAAAAACATCGTCCCAAAAGGCCTTGTCCCTGGCTTCCTCGGCGTGCAACAGGCTGGCCTTTGCCCTATAGTCAAGGCGTGGCAGCACGAACATAGCCTCATAAACTCCGATGACGTCGCTTCAGGCAAAGGCGCTATCCTTTCTCCCAGCCTCTACAATACAAACCCGGACAAAAGCTACCCGCTGCTTTATAAACATCTCGTGCGTTTTGGCGGCCACATGATCTCTATTAACGCGGCAGAATACGCGCGCTACCTGCCTCTTCTGCTTAAAGAATTTGCCAAAAAAAATATACAGATCGCCCAACGCGAGATAGATGGCGAAAACAGGATCCTTGAAAATGCCGGGCTTATAGGATTAGCCGGCTGCCTTAAGGCCATAGACAAAAGAATCGTCAATAAGGGCGAAAATGTGCTATCTTTCTTTACGGGGGGCGCTGGTTCCTATTCTAAAGAACCGCCCAAACCTGAGTTTGAGATACATAAAAACGACGATATCCTTAACGCCTTGAAAGCCTACATTAAAAATGCCTATTTCTCAAAGTGACATAAAAAAAGTCGCTGAAAAAGAAAAACAGCCTTTGGCGCTTTTAACAAGCTCTCTTAAAAAAGGTGAGAGCCTCATTATCACTTCCAAGCGTAAAGGCATAGAGCCTTTAGGTATCGGCAAGGGGCTGAGAGCGAAATTCGCCAGTATCGTAGGCACATCAAGCGACCAGACAAATATCGCTTCCGTTATCAGGAAAGCGCGAATAGCCATACGCTCTGGCGCCTGCGTCATACACAACGGGTCAACTGGCGGCAACATTGATGCTGTTCAAAAAGCGCTTCTGGAAACAACAACAGTGCCTCTGGCAACCTGCCACCCTCTAGCTGTCATGGGAAATGCCTGCCGCAACAAAATATCCTTCATTGATGTCAAGGCGCGAGTATTTTTAGACCGGGTCAAAAAAGATATTGATGACGGCGTTGAAGTCATCCTCCTGCCCATAGGTGTTACCAAAAAAACAGTCCGACTCATGGCGCAAAGCAAGCGGCTCATGCCATGCTGCGGCAAATCAGGTTCGCTTATGGCAGCCTGGATAGCCCATACAAAGCAGGAAAACCCCTATAGCCTTTATTTTGACGAGATCCTGGCAATGGCAAAAGATAAAAACGTGACATTGTCCATTGTCGCGGCCTTCCGTTCCGGCTGCCTTCACGACGCGCTGGATAACCTACAATATGAAGAGCTTAAGACCATCAAAGACTACACGGACAGGGCCAAGGCCGCGGGAGTCGGCATAAAAGCAGGCTCAGGCGGGCATCTTCCGGCTGATAAGATAAGCTCTTTTTTCTCCTACCAAAAAACACTTCTAAAAACACCTATCATCAGTTTTGGCCCCCAGGTCACGGATATTTCCTTAGGCTTTGACCATGTGTCGTCAGCCATGGGAGAGCTTATCGCCCTTATGTCCGGCGCGGACATCATCTTCTCTATGACGCCAGCGGAACACATCAGCATGCCCAACGAAAAAGAAACAGAACAGGGATGCGTAAGCGCTCATCTCGCCTGCCACGCCGCTGATATCGCAAGAGGCAAAGACTTAGATAAGGATCTTCTTCTCTCAAAAGCCCGTGAAGATATGCAATGGCGCAAACAGGCCGTATTTGCCCCAACCCTTGAGATCAAAAAAAAGCTGGGATCCTTAAGCTTAGGGAAAAAAGGCTGTTCAGTATGCGGTAATTTCTGCGCTCATGAATTGAAGTCATTCATGAAAAAAAGGACCAGGGTCCCATGAAGACAAAAGACCTCATAGCGCTTGCGGATAAAAGGATCGCTTCCTTGAATATGGAAGAACTGAACAAAAATGGATTTTTGCCCAAGCAGGGTGAATATTTTCCAGCTATATTTTACCCTCCCATACCCATGTATCCCAAAGCTCGGGAAGAAGAATTGTTAAAAGGCAGATTAACACTGGGCACTCCTTTGGCAATTTATATTCACATACCCTTCTGTCCTGCTCATTGCCGATATTGCCACTGGGTCGTCAGCATAGGAAACACACAACAGGAAATGGATGAGTATTTAACCTATCTTGAAAAAGAAATCGCGCTTTACAAACAAAAATTAGGATTAAAGGCCATCAGGCCCACTTCCGTCTTGATAGGTGGAGGCACGCCTTCGCTACTTAACCCGGCTCAAACTCAGCGGTTGCTTAACTGCCTCAACAAACACTTTGATCTGAGCCTTTGTAAACAGATCACCTGCGAGCTGGAGCCCGATACTGTCTTAGGACAAAAAGGATTGAAAAAACTTAAAATAATGAAAGAGGGTGGCATCAACCGCGTAAGCCTGGGCGTTCAAAGTTTCAACGATGATGTTTTAAGAAGGATCTGCCGCAACCATACTGCCGGGGAAGCCATAGACGCTATACTCCAGATCAAGCGCGCTGGATTGAAAAGCCTTTCTTTAGATCTGATCTACGGATTGCCTGGAATGGACGAAAAGATCTGGATAGAGACACTTTTAAAAGCCCATGACCTGGACGTGGACGCCTATCAATTATACCGCCTGCGCATAGTGCCTCACGGCGCGCGCGTAGGCGCTATCAAAAAAGACTTTGACGAACACCCTGAAATATTCCCTACTTTAGGCCAGATATATCGGATGAAGGCTATAGGTATCAATATCGCCGCGGAAAAAGGATTTAAAGAAGTCTCCCGAAGGGTCTTTGCCAAAAGCGAGGCCCATAATTCTGAATATCTTAAAGACCACACCATACGGCTATCCGACGTCATAGGATTCGGCATATCGTCATGGACGAACCTCGCCGACAGGTTTTTTGTATCCACAGGCGAAGGCCTTAAAGAATATTACGCGGCCATAGACAAAGGAAGGCTTCCTATCACGCGCGGCAAGATCAGGAATAAAGATGACCAAAGGCGTTGGGCCATGACCCTTCCTTTAAAGCACACCGGCGTTCCCAAAGAACTTTATAGACAAAAAACAGGCGTCACAGTACACGAAGCATTCGGGGCCAAGATACAAAAATTAAAAAATACCGGGCTTCTGGAAGAAAACACAAAAATACTAAGATTGACGGAAAAAGGAAGGTTTTTCGCCGACGAAACCGTGATCCAATTCTATCACCCGCGCTTCATGCCCTTCCCGCGCGCGGCATACGCGACAGGCAAGTTAAATCCTTACAACAAATGAAACCATATCAATATATCCCTATTTTCATGTTGGCGTTCATGGCTACCGCGGCTTTAGGACAAGAAAATAATATCAGCCCGGCGCGATACGATGGCGTCATGATCTATAAACTGGCATGGGGCGAAAAGATAAATACTTTAAAACTCAAACTCTATCCTCACCACATACCTTTAAAAACGGATGAAAAATGGACCTGCGCGTTTATTGACGTAGGGTATAAATTGACGAACATCATACTGATAGAAGAACTCCCCGGCAAAGCGAAACGTGTGATCTACACGAAACCTTTTGGGGAAAGCGCCTACATCATCCTGGAAGGCGAAGGCTATACGGAGATCCGCTCGGATCCCAATATTCCCGGAAAAGGAATTTACTGGAAAAAAGGCGATGCCTTTACCGCGCCTTACGGATATTGGATAGGACATGCCAACCCTTATGGCCAACCTGCCCGCATCCTGAGATTAGGGATCTCTCTTACTAACGATCTTCTCAGCCCTGAGATTGAAATGAAAGATAATAGGCCAAAACTTCCATATCTCTTAAATCTCATACCTTATGAAAAAGATGCCCTGGCCGGCGGCGATATCGGCAAGAAACCATCTGGATGGCTCGGAGATAAAATACCTGAACCGGAGAAAGAATTTGAAGGATTCGCGATTTACAAGACGCGCTGGGGAACCAAAGTCAATGTTGACACGATCAAGACTTTGCAGAGCGTTCACGCCGAGCGAAAAGTTGAAGGATGGAACAGCGCACATA